>Ga0193738_1000655_pt1 | contig 16282 bp, 12 predicted proteins | sample L2a1metaG_FD_144927 | JGI IMG/M metagenome (GOLD analysis project Ga0193738, IMG submission 144927) | Soil microbial communities from a riparian zone of the East river system, Colorado, United States - L2a1 | ecosystem: Environmental > Terrestrial > Soil > Riparian zone | place: USA: East River...
TGGCAGCACGCCGACGATCTCGTACTCCTGCCCGTCGATCGTCATGCCGCGGCCGACGGCCGACGACTCCGCGCCGAACCGCGCGCGCCAGGAAGCGTCGGTGAGGATCACGCTCCGGTTGGCGCCCGGGACGGCGTCCGACCCCGTGAACGGCCGGCCGAGACGCGGGCTGCGGCCGAGCGTCGAGAAGAACGACGGCGTGACGGCGAGCGCCCGGACCTGCTCAGGCGTGCCGCTCGCCAGCAGCGTCGCGTTGCGGGTCGTGAAAAGCGTCGCGTCCTCGATCGCGGGCGCCTCGCGGCGGCGATCGAGATAGTCGGGAATCGAAACCGAGGTGCGGCTGCCGTCTTTCCAGCTGTTCGAGATGAAGACGAGACGACCCGCGTCAGCGTACGGAAGAGGACGCAGCAGGGCCCGGTAGAGAAGACTGAAGATCGCCGTGTTGGCGCCAATCCCGAGCGTCAGCGTCAGGACCGCGACCAGGGTGAAGACCGGCTGCCGGCGGAGGGTGCGAAGCGCGTAGCGGAGGTCCTGCATGGCGGGTTGGACGTACGTGCGGCCGCGCAGGGTTGGGATTGATCCTCAACGGGACGCGTGACGCCCCGTTGAGGTGTAGGGAACGGGTGTTACCAGCGGGGTTCGCGCCGGCCGCCACGGCCGCCACCACCACCGCCATAGCCGCCGCCGTCACTGCGGCCGCCACCGCCGCCGCCGTAACCGCCGCCACCGAAGCCGCCGCCGCCCGAGCGCTCGGGACGCGGACGGGCTTCGTTGACCGTCAGGTTGCGGCCGCCGAAGTCGGCGTTGTGCAGCTTGTCGATTGCCTTCTGCGCGTCCTCGTCGGTCGTCATCTCGACGAACGCGAATCCGCGCGCGCGGCCCGTCGCCATGTCGCGCATCACCTTCACCGAATCCACCGCGCCGGCCGTCGCGAACAGCTCCTGCAATTCAGTTTCGCCCGCCGAGAACGGCAGGTTGCCGACGTACAGTTTCCGACCCATTGACCACTACTCCTGTCCCCGGCAACGGGGACGCTGGACCGGATCGTCAGTCTCCGGTCGTTACCACTCTGGATTGAATGCTGGGCGGAAGGCTCGGAGCTCTAACAAGGAGGCGGGCAGTCGTCCAACTCTGACAAGCGTAGCCTAGCACAGGGTGCACGGGGTGCGCGACGTGCGCGAGTCAGTGCGGAGGGCCACCAACGGACCCACCTGCGCGTTGGCGCCGCGTGCGGGAATGGCACACGCCAGCTGGGCTGCCAGAGCGCCAGGTATGCGCATATACTGCCCCGCCATGCAGTCATATCTCGCCGAACTCGTAGGGACGATGCTCCTGATACTGCTCGGTGACGGCGTCGTCGCGAACGTGTTGCTGGAAAAGACGAAGGGCCAGCAGTCCGGGTGGATCGTCATCACGGCCGGATGGGGCATCGCGGTCGCCATTGCGGTCTATGCCGTGGGCCGGATCAGCGGCGCGCATCTCAACCCCGCGGTGACGATCGGCCTGGCGACGATCGGCAGCTTCCCGTGGGCCGACGTACCGGGTTACCTCGCCGCGCAGATGATCGGCGCCATCCTCGGCGCGGTGCTGGTCTGGCTGATGTATTTGCCGCACTGGCGCCTGACGCCGGATCCGGGAGCCAAGCTCGCCGTGTTCTGCACGGGCCCCGCGGTCCGCACGGCGGGTCCGAACATCGTCAGCGAAGCGATCGGTACAGCGGTGCTGGTGTTCGGCGTCCTGGCCATCGCGGCGAATGCCCAGACGCTGTCGCGCCCTGGCGACGTGGATCTGTCGTTCGTCTTCAGCCGCGGGCTGCAGCCGCTCCTCGTCGGCGTCCTCGTCTTCGGCATCGGCCTGTCGCTCGGCGGACCGACCGGGTACGCCATCAATCCCGCGCGCGACCTCGGCCCGCGTATCGCCCACGCCATCCTGCCGATTTCCGGCAAGGGCGGTTCGGACTGGGAGTACGCCTGGATTCCCGTCGTCGGCCCGATCCTCGGCGGCGTCGCCGGGGCTGGCCTCTACTTCATGATTGGATTCTGATCGATGACACTTCCCCGGTACGTCGGCGCGCTGGACCAGGGCACGACCAGCACGCGCTTCATGATTTTCGACCGCGGCGGCAACGAAATCGCGCGGCACCAACTCGAACACCAGCAGATCCTGCCGCAGCCGGGGTGGGTTGAACACGATCCGATCGAGATTGCGGCGCGCAGCGACGAAGTGATCGCCCGGGCTCTCCGCAACATCGGCGCCGACGATCTCGCGGCCGTGGGCGTCACCAACCAGCGCGAAACCACCATCGTCTGGAACCCCAAGACGGGTAAGCCCTGGTACAACGCGATCGTCTGGCAGGACACGCGGACCGATCGGATCATCAACGCGCTGGACGAGCGGCAGGCGCAGATGGTCCGAACCCGCACGGGACTGCCGCCAGCCACCTATTTCTCCGGCGCGAAGATCCAGTGGATCCTCGACAACGTTCCCGGCGTGCGCGATGCGGCTGAGCGCGGCGACGCGATCTTTGGTAATCCGGACACGTGGGTGATCTGGAACCTCACGGGCGGACGCAATGGCGGCGTGCACGCGACGGATGTCACCAACGCCAGCCGCACGATGCTGATGAGCCTCGAAACGTGCGAGTGGGACGACGAGCTGCTCGAAGTCTTCAAGATCCCGCGGCGGATGCTGCCGGCGATCCAGGCGTCCGCCGATCGCCAGGCGTTCGGCGTCACGCGCAAGGACGGGCCGTTCGGCGGCGAAGTGCGCGTCGCCGGCGATCTCGGCGATCAACAGGCCGCGACCGTCGGCCAGGTCTGCATCCGGCCCGGCGAAGCCAAGAACACGTACGGGACCGGCAACTTCATGCTCCTCAACACCGGCCGCGACATCGTCCCATCGAAGGCCGGCCTGCTCACGACTGTCTGTTACCGGATGGGCGGTGAAACGATCTTCGCGCTCGAGGGATCGATCGCGGTCACCGGTTCCGCCGTCCAGTGGCTGCGCGATCAGCTCGGCATCATCTCGGCCGCGTCCGAGATCGAGGCCCTGGCCAACAGCGTGCCCGACAACGGCGGGATCTATTTCGTGCCGGCGTTCTCGGGACTCTTCGCGCCGTACTGGCGATCGGACGCCCGCGGCGCGATCGTCGGGTTATCGCGTTTCAATACCAAGGCGCACATCGCTCGCGCGACGCTCGAAGCCATCTGCTTCCAGACGCGCGCCGTCCTCGACGCGATGGTCCAGGACTCCGGGGTCAGGCTCGAAGTGCTCAAGGTGGACGGCGGCGCGACGGTCAACGACACGCTGATGCAGCTCCAGGCCGACGTCCTCGGCGTTCCCGTCATGCGGCCCGTCGTTGCGGAGACCACAGCGCTGGGCGCGGCTTACGCCGCGGGCCTCGCGGTCGGCTTCTGGAAGGACCTCGACGATCTACGCGAGAACTGGCGCATGGACAAGCGATGGGAACCGCGCTGGAGCGCGGACCAGCGCGACGCAGCGTATGCCGGCTGGCAGAAAGCGGTCGAGCGCACGTTCAACTGGGTATGAAGGCGCGCGCGGAGCGCCGAGCCGCGGAGCGCGACGCTCGAAAGGGACCGAGGCACGGGTCTGGCTCGAACGGACGCGGGTGGATCACCTGGCTGATCGGCGTCGCCGCGATTGGCGCAACCGCCGCGGCCTACTTCCTGATGCGGACACCCGCGCAGTGGAAGGACGGCTCGCCGGCATGGTCGCCTGATGGCACGCGCCTCGCCTTCTACTCGGAACGCGACGGCAACGCCGAGATCTACGTGATGAACGCCGATGGCACCGGCGTGACGCGGCTCACCAGAACGACGGCCGACGAGGGGTATCCGTCCTGGTCGCCCGACGGCCGAACGATCACGTTCGACTCCGATCGCGACGGTAACTTCGAGATTTACGCGATGGACGCGGACGGTGGCAACCAGCGGCGCCTGACGACGCATCCGGGGCGTGACGTGTCCGCGTCGTGGTCACCCGACGGCAGCGGCATCGCGTTCATGTCGGATCGCAGCGGCGGCTTCGACGCCTACCGGATGCCGGCGACTGCGGGCGCGGAAGCGGCGCGCGTGACGCAGACCGGGTCAACCTGGTTCCCCGTGTTTTCACCGAACGGTTCGACGCTGGCGTTCCACGTCGGCCGCGACGTCCACTTGATGGCGGCGACGGGTGGCGAGATTCGCCGCCTGACCACGGATCCCGCGAACGGGATGTATCCGTCATGGTCGCCGGACGGCACACGGATCGCGTTCATGTCGTGGCGTAACGGGCGCACGGAGATCTTCACGATGAACGCGGACGGGAGCAATCAGAAGAAGCTGATGAACGTAGAGAACGGAGACGCGATCGACCCACGGTGGTCGCCGGATGGCCGCACCATCGCGTTCGTGCACATGCCTGACGGAATGACGGGGAGCGCGGCGATCATCTGCACCGTCGATGCAGATGGTACCGCGCTCCGTCATCTTCGCTAGCGGTTGACTACGGCTCGTTGGTGATCTTCGGATCGTGGCTGCTGCGCTGGCCGGTGGTTGCGTGCGTCGCCTGGACGGTGTAGCTGTAATCGCCCGCCGTGTCGTCCCGGTCAGTCGTCGAGAAGTTCGTCACGTCGGTTCCCGAAGACGCGGGCGTGAACTCAGTGGCATCGAGCCCCGAGATGGTGAAGTTCGCGACATTTGGGCCGCAGCTCCATTGGATCACGGTGGCGCCGTTGCCGGAGGGGACCGTGATGTCCGCGACCGTTCCCTTGTTGAGTGTCGCGTCCCAGGTCACGAGTGCGGAGATGGGTTGTGGCATGCGTCATTTACCTTTCGGATCGGCGGCTGGACCAGCCGCGAGGTTGCGATATCCCATCGCGTGGAGCTTCTCGAGGATCGGCGCCGCGTCTTCTATCCGCCCGAGCGCCAGAAGCGCCCGCGCGAGCGGATCGAGAAACTGGTAGTCGCTGGTGTTTCGCGCAAACGGCTCGATGGCGGCGAGCGCGCGGCTCCAGGCGGCGCGAGCGCGTGGCACATCGCGGCGTTCGTCCCAGGCCCTCCCGTCCAGCGCGTGCGCGAGGCTGCGGACACGAGCGACGTGCCGGTCGGTAGCCGCGGCGCCCTGCAGTCGGTCCAGCGCCTGGATGGCGGCCTCAGCATCCGCAGCCGCGGCACCAGGGTCGCCTGCGTCGGCGGCTACGGTGCCCCGATCGTAGAGGGACTCGGCAAGCTCGCGCGTCCAGCCGGCGTTCGTGGGATCGGCCGTGGCCAGTGTGCGCATGATCCCAACCGCGACGTCCAGCAACTGCAGCCGCAGACCGCTTTGATTCAAGGGCGTGGTCAGCCCGATCCGTGCCTGGTAGCGCGCCACGTTCTGCTGCCAAAGGCGATTGGTTGGATCGCGCGCTGACAGCGTCTCCGCGACGGCAAGCGCCTTGGTGAAATGCGCGCGGGCCGTCGTCGGGTCGCCGAGGGCGCGAAGCAGATCCCCGACGTACGCGTGACTGATGCCCAGCTGCCGGTGATTGACGGCGTCGTCCGGGACGGCCGCGTGCAGCCGCTCCTGCATCGCCAGCTGGGCCTCGAACTCGCGACGGGCGGCGCCCAGTTCTCCCTGTGACCGCAGCACAAGCCCGATCGCGTTATGGGACGAGGCGACGGCTTGTGCCAGCTCCCGATCCTGCGGGGCGCGGGCAAACAGGACTTGCTCAACGCCCAGGCACGCGCGGAACCTGGCCAGCGCGCCGTCGAGATCGCCGCGCGCCTGGAGCACCGAGCCGAGATTGCTATTGGCGTACGCGATCTCGCGCTGCCAGTCAGCCCGAGCCGGATCGATCGCCAGCAGCCGCTGGGCTGCGTCGAGGTAACCGGCGAAATGACGTTCGGCCTGGTCCAGATTGTGCCGGCGAAAGTGCACGAACCCGGCCCAGTAATGACTCTGGGCAAGCCCGTACACCCGCTCGCCATCTCCGGGCCGCCGTGAGACAAGCGCCTGCGCCAGGGCCAGCGATTCTTCGAGCGGCGCCGTCGCCGCCTCGAGGTTGCCTTGCGCGATCCGGACTTCACCGATCTGGTAAAGCGCGGTCGATCGGCGCAGCAGCTCTTCGTCCGACAGTGAAGCGGGCGGCACCGCCGCGAAATAGGCCATGGCCTTTTCGCCGACGCCGTCCAGCACGTCGAGCCGGCCGACTCGCTCGAGGTTCTTTCGCAGATCGCCGAGCATGAAGCCGATCAGATCCTCGGCCTGGCCACGTCGCCGGTCCGCCTCTTCTCGCGCCGCGACGGCGATCGTTCGTTGGCGCGCCAGATCGTAGGTGTACTTCGCGGCGCCGGCGATGGCCGTCACGATTAAGGCGGCGACCACCGCGTGCCGAAGCCGCCGGTGCGGCGTGTCGCGGATCCAGCGCAGTCGCGCGGCCGTCTCGATCGCGGTCGGGCGAGCGGCGGGATCCGCTGACTTCAGCTGGGTAATCAGCGCCGCCATTGGGCCGCGGACCCCTACCACTGGTTCGGTTTTTGCCAGTTGGACGCGCTCCAGGAGCGCGAGATAACCGATCTCGCGAGGGTACGCAGGACGTCCGGTCACGGCCTCCTGCAGGAGGAGGCCGAACGAGTACATGTCGCTCGCCGGCGTCGCCGGCTCAGCCCGCGCCTGTTCCGGGCTCATGTAGGCGGGCGTGCCGACGATCGTGCCGAGCGAGAGTCCGGAATCCGGAGTCTGACCGCTCGCTGAAGTGCGCGTCAGATCGATCGCGCCACTGGTCTGATCCGCACGAGAGGGAGCCTCTCGTTTGGCGAATCCTCCGGAAGCCACCTGATCGGCAAACTCACCAGACTGCGCCAGGCCGAAGTCGAGGACCTTCACGACGTCCCCGCGCGTCAGCATCACGTTCGCGGGCTTCAGGTCGCGGTGGACGACGCCGGCGCGATGGGCGGCCACCAGCGCGTCAGCGATCTGCTCGGCAATCGGGAGCGCCGCCGATTGACTCAGGCCGCCGCGCAACGCGACCTGGAGGCTCTTGCCCTCGATCAACTCCAGCACGAGCCACTCGGCCTCTTCCTCCTCGATGAAGTCGTAGACACGGCAGACGTGTGGGTGATCGAGTTGTGAGAGGATGCGGGCTTCGCGGAGGAACCGCGCTTTCGCGACGGCGTCAAGCCGGTGCTCGGCGCGGATGGCCTTGATGGCGACGCGACGCTGCAACGTCTCGTCGAATCCCGCATACACCTCGCCCATGCCGCCCTCGCCTAGCGGATGGAGGACGCGGTAATGCGAGATTAATTGGTCCAATCTCGGAACAGGGACACCCGCCAGGTCGAAATGGCGGCTGTCCCCGTTTTCTTAGTTGTTCGCCAGCGGATCGGCGCGGACGTTCAGTCGGGTCGTATACGTCTTCCCGTTCACCGTCATCGTCACTTTGTAGACGCCGGGCACCGCGGGAGCGCCCTGCGGGCCGCCACCCCCGCCTCGCCCACCGCCACCGCCGCCGCCACCGCCGCCGCCCTGGCGGCCGGCCTGCTGCGCCGCTGCCTGCTGCTGCGCGAACGCCGCCTGGGCCTCAGCCGACGGATCGAAGGTCATCGGCCATTCGAGACGGTTGATCCCGGCGCGCACCGGGACCGTCAGCGTCCGCTTGTTGTCCCCCGTCACGTCCTCGATCACGAACTGCACCTGCCCGGTCGCCGCCGAGCCGAGGTAGTAGTTGATCACGGCGTTACGGGTTGGATTCTCTCCACGGAAACTGAGCGTTCCACCCGTTCCGTGCGGCTGGAGCCGCAGCCACTGCGTCGCCCTGCGGCTCTCGAACAAGTGCGCCTCGGCGGCCATCACTTTCTCCGAGAGCTGCTGCAGCGGCGTGATGTCATCCATGATCCAGATCCCGCGGCCGTGCGTTGCCGCGATCAGATCGTTGTCGCGCGGATGAATCTCCAGGTCGTGGACGGCGACCGTGGGCATGTTGTTGTTCAACTTCGCCCACTTCTTCCCGCCATCCGCGGAGTAGAAGACCGCGAACTCCGTCCCCGCAAACAGCAGGTTGGCGTTCTTCGGATCTTCGCGGACGACGTAGACCGGCCCGTGCTCCGGCAGGTTGCTGCTGATGTTCGTCCACGTCTTCCCGTAGTCCGTCGTCTTGAAGATGAACGGCTTGAAGATCGCGGCCTCGTGCCCGTCGATCGACACGTAGGCGGTGCCGCGCGTGTGGTTGGACGGCTCGACGCGGCTGACGTAGAGATCGTGGTTCGGCACGCCCTGGATGTTCTTGCCAACCTCTTCCCATGTCCCGCCGTCGTTGCGCGTCACCTGCACGTTGCCGTCGTCCGTGCCGACCCAGACCTCGCCCGGGCTGATAGGTGACTCCATGACGGTGACGATGGTGCCGTAGAACTCGGCGCCGCCGCCGGGATCCTCGTCCGGAGTCAGGCCGCCCGACTTGCGCAGCGTCTTCTCGATGTCGTTCTTCGTCAGGTCCGGACTCATGATGCGCCAGTTGTCGCCGCGATCCGTGCTCTTCATCACGTGGTTCGCGCCGAGGTACAGCGTCTTCGTGTTGGACCGCGACAGGATGAACGGCGTGCTCCAGTTCCAGCGGAACGCGCCCATCGTGGCGCCGCGCCCGCCGCCGCCGCCACCACCGCCGCCACCGCCACCGCCGCGGCCTGCACCGCCGCGCTGCCCTGGTGGAGGCGGAGGCGGAGCCTCGCCCCAGTTCAGATCCTTCTGCCGCTTCTCGATCTCAGGAGTGATGTAGGCGTCGTAGTTGACGATGTTCACGCCTTTGCGCGGACGGATGGACTGGCTCTGCCCCGTCGCGCGATCGAAGCGAACGAGGTTGCCGCCACTCGTGCCAGGTTGCGACTCCGTGTAAACGGTTCGGTGATCGTCAGGGTCCATGGCGGCGTGGTACCCATCACCTCCACTGGTATTGACCCAGTCGTTCGTGTAAATCGCCGTCGCGCGCGTGGCTGATGGGCCGCACGAACTACCCGCGTCCTGCAGGCCCCCACAGATCCAGTACGGATCGCGCATGTCCGCGGCCACGTCGTAGTACTGGGTGACGTTCAGATTCTCGAACCGCAGGTAGGTCTCGCCGTCGTCGTGCGTCAGCGCCAGGCCGCCGTCGCTGCCGATCCAGAAACGTTTCTTGTTGTGCGGATCGAGCCAGATGGCGTGCCAGCAGTGCATGCCGCTGCCGGCCGGCGCCGTGGACGGCTGGCCGCCGCCTCCGCCGCCGCCACCGCCACCACCGCCGCGGCCCGTCGGGGTGAACGTCTTCCCACCGTCGGTCGTGCGATCGAAGGAGATGTTGTAGTGATACGTCTCCTTGTCGTTGAACGGGCTGATCGCGACGTGGTTGTAGTAGAACGGCCGCCGGTGTAGCGGTTGACGAACGTCCAGGTCTCCCCGCCGTCCTCCGAGCGGTAGATCCCCGCGCCGATCTTCGTCATGTCGTTGAAGTCGGGAGTGTTCGGCGCCGGCTGGAACTCCGCCTCGACGTGCGCCATCACGACCTTCGGATTGCTGCGCGCGATCGCCAGTCCGATCTTCCCGGTCTTGCCCGTCGGCAGGCCCTTCGTCAGCTTCTTGAACGTCTTGCCGCCATCGGTCGTCTTGAAGATGCCGCCGTTGGGGCCGCCGCTGTCGAGATTCCACGCGGTGCGCTTGCGCTCCCAGAACCCGACGTAGATCACGTTGGGATTCGTCGGGTCCATCCGCGCTTCGATGGCGCCGGTCCACTCGTCGTTCGCCGGCAGGTTGTTCGACAGCTCCGTCCAGGTCTTGCCGCCGTCGATTGTCTTGAAGAACCCGCGTTCGCCGCCCTTCTTGTAGATGCTGCCAATCGCGGCGACGTAGACGATGTTGGGATCGGTGGGATGGAGCAGGATCGAGCCGATGTTGTAGCTCTCCTTCAGCCCCATGTGGGTGAAGGTCTTGCCGCCGTCGGTGGACTTGTAGATGCCGTCGCCCCAGGCTGCGGAGTTACGTCCGCACTCCTCGCCGGTGCCGACCCAGATGATGTTGGGGTCCTTCTGGTTGATCCGGACGTCGCCGATCGAAGCCGATCCGTAGTTATCGAAAATGGGTGTCCACGTGACGCCGGCGTTGACCGATTTGTACACCCCGCCCGAGGCGCTGCCGACGATGACGTGCGCGAAATCGTTTTCGAGCGCGTCAACCGACGAAATGCGGCCGACCAGGTTGGCGTTACCGATGTTGCGCCACTTCAGCGACTGAATCAGGGGATCCGACGAATACGACGCGGGCGCCTGCGGTTGGTTAGCGCCCGGTCCTTGCGCCATCAGCGTCCACGACAACGTGAGCGCCGCGATGGGCAACATGGCCCGAAGCGAACGTAGCCTCTTCATAGCCGCTCCTCCCTCCAGATTGGCGGTCGAGTGGGCGGATTATATACGAGCGTCCGTAGTAGATCGGACGAGGCGAAGAAACGCCTCGATCGTCTGAAGCAGGTAGGGCTCCGGCGTGTCCTCTTCCTTGCAATGGGACAGGCCGTTGGAGCTGTAGGCGAACATCATGACAACCGGCATGTGCGGGACCATTTCGGCCGCGTCATGGAGCGGACCGGAAGGCAGCCGAGGCGCGTCCCCGGTGACCTCGCGGACGGCGTCGGCGCAGAGCTCGATCAGCCGCGGATCGAACGGCCGCGGCTCGATTCGCCAGAGGGTGCGCCACTCGACGCTGACGTTGTTCTCGCGCGCCGCTTTCTCGGACGCTGCTTTCGCGTCCGCCAGCATCCGGGCCAGGACGGGGGCGTCCAGAGCGCGCTGGTCGAGCGACATCTCGCAGACACCGGGGACGGCGGTCACGATGCCTGGCTCCACCTTCACCACGCCTGCGGTACAAACGACCCGCGCGTCAGGCGTCGTGTACCGTCGTGCGATTTCGCGGCACGCGAGCGCCGTCTCCGCCGCCGCCAGGAACGCATCGCGCCGCATCGGGATCGGCGTCGATCCCGAGTGCGCGGCCTGGCCGACGAACCTGATCATGTGGCGCTCGACGCCGAACGTGCCCAGGACGACCCCGGTGGGCTTGTTCATCGCCTCGAGCACCGGGCCCTGCTCGATGTGCAGCTCGAGATAGGCGTGGGCGCGGATCTTCTTCAGAGCGGTGTGCGCCTCGCGCATCCGATCGAGGTCGATCCCGTTTTCGCGCAGCGCATCAGGCAGCGAGATTCCCATCGAGTCGGTGAGCGCGCGGACCTCGTTCACGTCGAGGCTGCCGCTCGCGGCGGATGATCCAAGCAGGCTGCGGCCGAACCGCGCGCCTTCCTCGTCGGCCCAGTCGACGACGGCGATCGAGCGCACGGGACGTTTGCCGGCATACAGCCGAAGGGCCGCGAGCCCGGCCATCACGCCGAGCGCGCCGTCGAGCCATCCGCCGTTCGGCACAGAGTCGAGGTGACCGCCGATGATGACCGTGTCGGGGCTGTCACCCTCGAGCCTCACCCAATTGTTGCCGGCGGCGTCGGTTTCGATCGCCAACCCGAGCGGCTCCACCTGCTGCCGGAACCATTCGCGCGCGTCGCGCCAGGTCTGCGCCCACGCGATCCGCTGCGCGCCGTCCGCCGTGCTCGTCAGCGCGGCGAGCGCCTTGAGGTCGGCGATCGTTCTGCCAGCGTGGCTTCGCAGCGGCTCGCTCACGTCGGCCCCACTTACCGGATGGTGCGATAACGATCGAGGAGTTTCGTCTGTCGCGTCTCGCGCGGCACTTCGACTCCCTTGATGAAGACGCGCTCGGCGCCGCCGGTCAGCTCGAACGGATCCGCGGTCCAGACGACGAGGTCGGCGTCCTTGCCGGGTTCGATCGATCCGATGCGGTCCGCCACGCCCCAGGCGCGGGCAGGCGCCAGCGTCACCGCCTCGAGCGCGGCCTCGCGGCTCAGTCCATTCGCGATCGCGTTGCCGGCCTCCTGCCGCAGCAACCGCGAGTTCTGCGTGTCGAACGACGCGATGACGACCGCGACGCCGGCGCGCGAAAGGCGCGCCGCGTTCTCGAGCGTGGCGCCGAGCGAATCGAACGTCGGGATGTCGGTCAGCGCCTTGATGACGACAGGCACCTTCGCTGTCGCAAGCTGCTCGGCGACCATCCAGCCTTCCGACGCGCCCATCAGCACGAGGCGGACCTTGAACTCGTCCGCGAGGCGCATCGCTGCCAGCAGATCGCTGGCGCGGTTGGCCTGGATGACCAGCGGGATCTGCCCCTTCAGCACCGGCTGCAGCGCTTCCAGATCGAGCCGCGTCCGCGCGTAATCGCGGCGCTGCGCCGCGTTGAACGCGACGCGGTTGACGCCGTAGTCCTGCGCGTCCTGCAGCATCTCGCGCAGCCTGAGGATCGCGGTCGCGCGGGAGCCGCCGGCGACGCCGGCTCCCGCCTCGCCGAGCAGCGCCACCATCGCGGCCGGTCCGCGCGTCACGCTGCCGGGCGCCTGCGCGCCGCTGAAGTCGATCACCGCCCCCTGCCCGGCGAACACGTTGCCGGTGCCGCCCGGCGTCACCAGCGCCCGCGTGATCCCCTCGACGCGCGTGATCGGGATGTAAGTCGAGTTGCCGTTGAATGCGTCCACGACGTTGAAGGCCGCGCTGACGCGGGTGTCGGTCGTGTTCTGGTCCGCGGTGCCTTCGCCCGACAGCGGGATCTCGACCACGCCGATCTGGACACCGGAGTCGATCAGGCCGGGCGTGACGGTCTTGCCTGCCGCATCGACGACTCGCGCACCCGCCGGCACAGTCACGTTCGCGCCGACTGCCGCGATCCGCCCGCCGCGGATGACGATCGTCCCCCGTTCGATCGCTGGTCCCGACACCGGCAGGATGCGCGCGTTCGTGATCGCGATCGCGTCGCCAGCCGCGGGAACTCGTGCCGCCGCCCCAGGCGGCACAACCGCGGGGGCGGGCTTGCCCACCGTAGCGCCGGCCGCCGCGCCCGTTGCACCGGCAGCCGGTGCGAAGGTGGGAAGTATCCCCAGCTGGAAATCACTCCGCGGATCCGCCGGCGGCGCCGCGCGATCGAACACTTGCGCACCGTCGATGAAGACCCTCTCCGCGTGCGCGTAAACGCTGAATGGATCGCCTGACCAGATGACGACGTCAGCAATCTTCCCAGGCTCGAGCGATCCCGTGACCTTGTCGATACCCAGCGCTTTCGCCGGATTGATCGTCAGCCACTTCACGGCGTCAGCGCGGGTGATCGTCATCCCGGCCTGGCCGCCGGCGCGGATCGCCTTCGCCGCCTCCTGGTTCAGCCGCTGGATGCCGTCGGCGCTGTCGGAGTGGACGATGGCGCAGCCGCCCGATTCGTGGACGAACGGGATGTTCTGCGTGATCCCGTCGTACGCCTCCAGCTTGAAGCCCCACCAGTCGGCCCACATGCTGGCGCAGATGTCGTTGGCGACGAGCAGGTCGCGCACCTTGTAGGCCTCGACGGCGTGGTGGAACGACGCGATCTTGAAGCCGAACTCCTTCGAGATGTCGATCATCGTCGCCATCTCGTCGGCGCGGTAGCAGTGGTTCTGAATCCGGACCTCGCCGTCGAGCACGCCCATCAGCGTCTCGAGCTGGAGGTTGCGATCGGGCTTCTTCGTGGGATCCGATCCGCCGTCCTTCCAGGCTTTCCACTTGCCCCGGTACTCCGTCGCCGCCTGCCAGGCCTTGCGATAGCTGGCGACGTTCCCCATCCGCGTCGAGGGCTGCGTGTTGCGGCCGCCGTAGACGCGCATCGGGTTCTCGCCGCACGCCATCTTCAATCCGTAGGGAGCGCCGGGGAACTTCATCTGGTCCGCCGTGCGCGCGCGAACGTTCTTCACCGTCACGCTGCGGCCGCCGAACAGGTTTCCCGACCCCGGCAGGATGTGCATCGTCGTCACGCCGCCGGCGAGGGCGAGCTCGAACTGCGGATCCTGCGGCCAGATCGCGTGCTCCGACGACACCTCGGCGGTGTTCGGATTGGTCATCTCGTTGCCGTCCTGCAGCGATTCAATGCCGGGCGCGGCGTAGACGCCGAGATGTGAATGCGTGTCGATGACGCCGGGCGTCAGCCACTTGCCGGCCGCGTCGATCGCGATCGCGTCGGCCGGCGCGTTGACGGTGGCGCCGACCGCGACGATCTTGCCGTCCTGCAGCAGGATCGATCCGCCTTCGATCGCGGGACCCGCGGCGGTCAGGATCGTGGCGTTGCGAATCACCGTCGCGCGGGAGGGTGTCGCACGGTATGTCGAGCCGTAGGGATTGGGCGCCGACTGCTGATCGGCGGCCACGGCGACGCCGGCAAGAAGTATCGCAACGAGAGTCGAACGCATGCCGGGATTATATGTAGACTTTCCCAATGCGACGCCTTCAACTGATCCTCGCGTCATCTTTATTTGTCCTGACGGCATGCGGCGGCGGTCCGCCGGCGGAGGTCGAGCAGGTCCCTCCGCCGCCGGATGTCGCCGCCGTGCCTGCGGACGCACAGCGGACCGGGACGAACCTCGCCAGCAAAGTGCTGAAAGCCGGGACCGGAACCCGCCATCCGCGTCCGAACTCCCGAGTCACCGTCCACTACACGGGATGGACGACGGATGGACGGACGTTCGACAGTTCCGTCACCCGCGGCGAGCCGTCCACGTTCGGCCTCGACGAAGTGATCGACGGCTGGACCGAGGGCGTGCAGATGATGGTCGAGGGTGAGAAGCGCCGCTTCTGGATCCCGGGGCGCATGGCCTACGACGGCGCGCCGGGCAAGCCCCAGGGCCTGCTCGTCTTCGACATCGAGTTGCTCCGCATCCAGTCCTGAGCCGGGGTCAGATCTCTTTTTTCGATCGCAGTCAGCATTTACAAAGACATCTCGCCCGGCAACGCTGGTTTCCATTGACGGCGACGTCGGGACGACGAGGGCGAGAATCCTCCGTTTTCCGGGCACTTCTCGATGGTTCGAACCTTGCCCATGGCGCGAACCATGAGCCGTCCGCTTCGCCTGCATGTTCCCGGCGTGCCGATGCACGTCATGTCGCGCGGAAACAACAAAGAGCGCATCTTCACGGATGCGTGCGACTACCGGAAGTATTTTCACGAGCTCGAGAAGGGGCTGGACCGATTCGACGTCGAGTGCAACGCGTTGTGTGCGATGTGGAACCACGCGCACCTCATCCTGACGCCGAGGACGCTGCCGGTCGCATCCTTGATGCAGCAGGTGAACTCCAGTTACTGCCGATGGTTCAACCGACGTCACGGGCGCGTCGGCCATTTGGTCGAGGGTAGATATAAAGCTCTGTTCATCGGCGATGGATCCTACTTCCTCAATGCCGTCAGGTACATCGCGTTGAATCCAGTCACGGCCGGCCACGTCACGGATCCCGCCGACTGGGAGTGGAGCAGCTACGCCGACACGATCGGGCGCAGCCGGCGATGGCCTTTCCTGTCGCTGAACAGGCTGTGGGAAACGCTGGATGCCGAGAACGAATCGGTTGGCCGCGAGCGACTCGCGCTGTTCATGACGGGCGACGTTCGGCCGGAGTACGACTGGGGCGGACTGATCCGCGGCGGTCCGGGACTGACAGCGCGGCTACGCCCACTGGTCCAGGAGCACGAGGGAAACACGGATTTCCTGTATGCCCAGCGGTTTGCCACCCGGCCGTCACTGGCAGAACTGTTTGCCGGCAAAGACGAAGTCTGGGAGATGGAGGATGCGGTGTACGTCGCGTTCGCCCGACATGCGTACACGCTGAAATCGATCGCCGCGGAGCTGGGGATCCACCCCTCGACGGTTTGGGCCTGGGCGCGCCGCTCGGAGCTGCGCTGATTCGGGGGTCAGATCTCTTTTTTCTATGCGTACAGCGAATAGAAAAAAGAGATCTGACCCCGGGGCACCTGTTACCCGCTACCCGCGGAACAGGGGGAAGCGGCGGCGGTAGGTAAAGGTCCGCCAGAGCCACTCGGCGGGACCGAAGAAGGCGACGGAAAGCCACGCGCGGCTGATCGCGACCTGCAGCGCGAACGCCAGGACACAGCCCACCAGTGCGTAGGTGAAGGAAATCCGGCCGTAGAAGCCGGCGCCGAGGCCGTAGAACAGCAGGACGCCGGCGACGCTGTGCGTCAGGTAGTTCGTGAGCGCCATCCGCCCGGCGGGCGCAAGCATCAGGGCCACCCCGCGGAACCTCAGGAACGCGAGACAGATAATCGCGGCATAGGCCAGCGCGAGCGTCGGCGTCGCGATCGACTCCACCGCCATCTCGAAGAGCCCGGTCCACGACGGCTGCCGCGGCGACCCTGATCCACCCAGCCGAGCGCCG
>Ga0193738_1000656_pt1 | contig 16275 bp, 7 predicted proteins | sample L2a1metaG_FD_144927 | JGI IMG/M metagenome (GOLD analysis project Ga0193738, IMG submission 144927) | Soil microbial communities from a riparian zone of the East river system, Colorado, United States - L2a1 | ecosystem: Environmental > Terrestrial > Soil > Riparian zone | place: USA: East River...
CCCAATTCACTGTTTACATGGCTATCACTAATTTCGGTTTTGCAGCGGGCCCGAAGCTGATCGCCCCCATCAGGAATACTTATGGATGGGAGATCACCATCCTTGCATTTGCAGTCATCGTTTGCGCAGTGTTGTTAATGCTTCAGTTTATGAGGACAAAAGTGTACACACATCAGCTTGAGGAAATTGAATTCGCAGATCACTTAGTAGAAGAAAAAATACCCATAACTAAACAGGCCTTCACAAAAAAATACGAATGAAATATTTCTTGTTACTATATAGTCTGTTCATAATTTTCATTTTGCAAAGTCGCACGAAAATTCCGAATCCAATTGAGCAAGATTCTATTTCAATGATATTGTTCATTACATGATTGCGCTTCAAGAAGTAAGCTATGATTTTGTAATAGCACCTCGTGAGGTCCCGATAGCTATCGGGATGATAGGCGGAAACGAAAGAGGTTAAAGGATATGAATATATAATACAGATACCTGGATAATTGATACAATGATAAAGAAACTCCTGTTTATTGTTATTCTTACGTTTTCGTGGACTTTTTCCATTAGCCAGAGCATAGATACTATTGCTTCCCTGCATCATGCACTGACCATTGCCAAAGATGATACCAGCAGGATTAATGCTCTGTTGGCAATGAGCTATGAGTACAGGTTAGGAAATGCAGATTCAGCAATTTTCTATGGAAAACTAGCACTCGATCAATCAAAAAAAGCAAAATACGCCAAAGGTGAAGCGCTGGCTTGCGGTTTTATAGCCATTGCTTCTCATCAGATTGGCAATATACCCCAGGCGCTGGAAATGGGATTCGAATCGTTGCGGGTTGCAGATGCAAATAATTTAGAAAATTATAAAGGTGCTGCGTTGAATGCACTTGGTGAAGCATATATCCTTTTAAAAGACTACCCTAAAGCCTTGCATTATCTGCGTTTGCAAAAAGCAAGTGGAGAAAGACGGAAGAATGAAGAAGGGTTGGCTTACTCGCAATACGACATGGGCAGTGCGTTTTTTGAAATGAACCAGTTAGATTCAGCTTTATATTATGAACAACAAGCCATCAAACACTTCCGCAATATGGGCAGGGAGGAACCACTGGTATATAGGATCCTGGGAGACATACAAATGAAATTGGGTAAACCAACTGAAGCGTTGAAGTTCTATCAGTTAAGCCTTAAGTACTCCCTTAATAATAATGAACGCAGGGCACTGACATCTGCTTACATTAAAATTGCAGCCTTTTACAAAAATGCAGATCAACCAGATTCTGCTATTCACTATGCAAAAAAAGGGTTCGAACTATCGGCATATATCTCACAAAAGAAAACATTGATGGATGCAGCTACTTTGCTGTCCCAATTGTATGAGCCAACTGATACTAAAGAATCACTCCGGTATCTTAAAATAGCTGGTACCTACAAAGACAGTTTGTTTGGTACAGGCAGTTTACAATTAGTGCAAACATTGGTTGCCCATGAAGAAAAACGGCAAAAGGAAATTGTAGATGCGAAAGTAGCTTATCAAAACCGGTTAAAACAGTATGTATTAATAGCAGGAATGGTAGCGGTGCTTATTATTGCCTTTTTCCTTTTTCGTAATGCCCGAAGAGAAAAGAAAGGTAAAAAGCAATTACAAGATAAAAACAAAGTAATAGAAGAAACACTAAAGAATCTCAAATCCACTCAGTCTCAACTTATCCAATCTGAAAAAATGGCTTCGCTTGGTGAACTCACAGCCGGCATTGCGCACGAAATTCAAAACCCGTTAAACTTCGTTAATAATTTTTCTGAAGTGAACAAAGAATTGGTAGATGAGCTGCAACAGGAATTAAAAGCGGGAAAAATTGATGACGCAATTGCTATTTCAAATGATATTAAGGATAACGAAGAAAAAATAAATCATCATGGAAAAAGAGCTGATGCAATTGTAAAAGGAATGCTGCAACATTCAAAAACAAGCAGCGGACAAAAAGAACCAACAGATATCAATGTATTAGCAGATGAATATTTACGACTGGCATATCATGGTCTTCGTGCAAAAGACAAATCTTTTAATGCAGAAATTAAAACTGATTTCGACAGCAGTATTGGTAAAATAAATATCATCCCCCAGGATATCGGAAGAGTTATTTTGAACCTGATCAATAATGCTTTTTATGCTGTTGATGAAAAGAAAAAGCAAAAGCCCCCGTCGCCTAAATGGGTGAAAGAAGATTCATCAATGGATTACGAACCATTAGTGACTGTATCAACGAAAAGACTCGGCTCCCCTTTAGGGGATGGGGGCAGAATCGAAATTAGGGTTGCTGACAATGGAAATGGTATACCCCAAAAAGTGCTGGATAAAATATTTCAACCCTTCTTTACTACTAAGCCAACAGGACAGGGAACAGGTTTAGGATTATCATTGGCCTATGATATTGTAAAAGCACATGGCGGTGAGTTGAAGGTGGAGACGAGGGAGGGAGAAGGGAGCGAGTTTATTATTCAGGTACCTGTTATTTGAAAACAGAGCTGCCAGCCGGTAGCGGGACATTAATTGATTAAGGATTGCATGTATTAATATATTAACTTAAACATTTATCCTTCTCATCATGAAAAACAAACTTGCCATAGTAATTGTATTATTCCTGTATGCTGGATTAACCAACATAAACGGGCAGGATAGTTTATTGATCGATCGATCAAAAATTGACAGCCTGAAAAAACTCATTGAGTTAAATTCAAAAGCAGATAAAGAAGAAATCAGGCTGCTGAACGAATATGCCCGCCTTTGTTTTTACAACCAGGAATACAAAGAAGGATTGATAGCTACAAGAGAGGCAAGGGAGCTATCAAATAAAATAGAATTTGAAGGTGGGATAGTTATGTATCATATCACTTTGGGTGTTTTATCACAAGGACGTGGAGCAATAAATGCATATCACCGGATGAAGGCAGGCATGTTGGCCGCAAAAACCAGCGATAAGGCCTTATTACGAAATCCCTTCATTCCGCTAGGTTATCCCTATCCACTGAATGAAAAAGCATTGGAAAAATTACAACCTGCTCTTGAATACTTTACAGCATTGGGCGACAAAGAAATTCTCACTGACATTCTTTTCATTAGTGGACTTTATTACATACAAAATCGGCAGCCTGATAAAGGTAACCAGCTCATGGACCAGGTTGTTGCGTTATATAAAGACATGACGCTGATTGAACCTGTCATTGTAGCGTATAATGGGAAAATTCAGGCAGCACAATCAGTAAATAATCAAAGAAGGGCAGACAGTATCTTTCATGAACTTACCAACCTGTTAAGACAGGTTAAATCGGAAAATATAACAGGCAATACGAATTTTCAATTGTCAATTATCAGCTCATCCTTACAACAATTTGCATCAGGGATCGGGTATGCAAACAAAAGCGCTGATTTTTTTAAAGAAACAGGTGATTTGTATTCCCTGTCAATAGTATACCAACAAATGTTACAAATATATCTGCTTCTTGAAATGCATTCCTCACGGGCAGATATATTTGAACGCATCATTCCTATTTTAAATGAATCAGGAGATATTGCAGGCAATGCAGATTGGTTGTACCAGAATGCCCTTTGGGCAAACTACAATTCAAAAAGATATGATAAGGCCAGGGAGTATTTAAATTATGGCATTGAATTGCTGAAAAGAGATAGTTTAGGCTTATACCGTGTATTTAGTCTCCAGTTTTTTAATGCACAGAAAGATCACCTGGAAGGTCAGATCCAGATGGACCAGGGGAATTATGCACAAGCAATATCACTATTAACCAAAGCTTACGGGATTTACAATAATAGTACCGCTTCTGATAGAAATACAAAGCCCTGGGCCGCTATCCATATTGCTAATTGTTATTACCAGGAAAAGGAATACCAGTCTGCATTAAATTATGCTACCTTAAGTTATAACACAGCCAATCCAACTGATTTGAGATTAGGTCTGAAAGTAAATCTGCAGCTGGCGGATATTTATGAGGTCTTAGCAAAGAAAGACAGTGCCTACAAATATTTAAGAAAGTACCAGGATTTACTGATAGCATCCAGAAAACTTGAAAATACAAGACAGATATTTGAATTGCAGATCAATTCTATTGTCAGGGACAGCAAGGAACAGATCAGCCAGTTAGAACAGGAAAGCTTGTTGAAGGAACAAAAAAATAAAAATCAACGTCTATTTATTTTTAGTACAATTGGCGCCTTGCTCTCTACTTTATTAATTCTTTTTATTGTGTACAGGAACAACAAGCACAAGCAAAAAGCAAATAACGTTTTAGAACAAACACTTTCAAATTTAAAGTCCGCTCAATCCCAACTCATCCAATCCGAAAAAATGGCAAGCCTTGGTGAACTCACCGCAGGCATTGCTCATGAAATCAAAAATCCATTAAACTTCGTCAATAATTTCTCCGAAGTAAACACTGAATTGATTGATGAAATGCAACAGGAAATTGACAAAGGAAATTTAAACGATGTTAAAGTAATGGCATCTAATATCAGGGATAACCAGCAAAAGATCACTTACCATGGAAAAAGGGCGGATGACATTGTGAAAAGCATGCTGCAACACAGTCGCACCAGCATGGGGATAAAAGAACCAACAAACATTAATGCCTTGGCTGATGAATACCTGAGATTAGCTTATCATGGTTTAAGAGCTAAAGACAAGTTGTTCGACGCAACTACGAAAATGGATTTTGATGAATCAATAGGTAATGTGGATATCATACCGCAGGATATTGGAAGAGTTATTTTGAATTTAATTACAAACGCCTTTTATGCTGTAACGGAAAAAAGGAAGCAACAAATACAAAACTATGTACCAACCGTTTCAGTAAGTACAAAAAAAATAAATGGAAAAATAGAAATAAAAGTTGCCGATAATGGCAACGGTATTCGTTCCAGCGTATTGGACAAGATTTTCCAACCATTTTTTACCACCAAACCAACAGGGCAGGGAACTGGTTTGGGTTTATCGTTGAGTTATGATATTGTAAAAGCACATGGTGGAGAACTGAAAGTTGAAACAAAAGAAAATGAAGGAACAGAGTTCTTTATTTCACTTCCGGTGGGTTAACTATTTTTCAATGAACGACTTGAAATATCATACATTCTTTTGAGTATTTATTTTTGAACGGATGAAAATTTTCTTGTGCAGTGAATCAAAAGTTTTAAATTTAACTACTAAGCAATGCAAGTGATGGAGGAGAGAAAATACTACAAACAGTGGGTGAGAAACAATTTATTGCCTGGATCAGGTCAGGTCGGAGTTTCTCAAAAATTAATATAGCAATATGAAAAGTATTTTAAGCATTTTAATTTTTAGTATCAGCATTTCTGCCTGCAAACCGGCGGATAAAAAAACAGCTGAAGTTATAACTCCTAAAACTGAACAGTCAGGTGGTTTAAGTAAGGCACTTGAAGATTCGGCCAATTTTACAACCATTCAATGGCTTGATTCGACCTACCAGGATTTAGGTAAGGTAGAAGAAGGCCAGGTGGTAGATGTAGCATTCCGGTTTAAAAACACTGGTGACAAACCTTTAATTATTTCAAGTGTTTCGACTAGTTGTGGATGTACGACCATTCCCGAAAAACCAAACGAACCTTTTGCACCCGGACAGGAAGGTGTTATTAAAGCAAAATTTGACAGTAAAAATATGGCTGGTGAACGGCTGAGAGAAGTGTATGTGACTGCTAATACAATAAAAAGTAAGTCTCATACTCTTTTTCTTCAGGTTGACGTAGTTAAAAAATAACCTTAAGAAATGAAACCCGTTTTGAGGAGCTGAGAATGATTGTAGTTTTGACTCATAAACGTTTTTATTAACTCAATAGCCACCATTTTCTTTTGAGATCAGATGCTGTACCTAAAATCACATCAGGATCCTGCTGCTTACAGTTTCCTTAATAGGAAGGTTAAATTCTATGATTTTTTTTACCCCGGTTATGTCTGAAAAGAAATATGTTTATGAGTATCTTTAAGCTAAGCCATTTATTACCCAAAGTCATGACATAGAAATGGAAGTGGTGAGCAGAAAAAATGGTCATGGAATTTTATCATTGCACTACTGAAAATTGGTGAAAAGATTTTCATGAAAACAAAAGCCCTTTTGCTGATTGCCTTCATTGCACAAGCCACAACCATTCTTTATTCGCAGCAAGGGCCACAAGTTATTCCTGCGGGGAAGCCGACAATTATACCTGTTCCCACAAAAAATTACTCAATCAAATTGATAACCACTGGTAAAAACGGGCAAAGCAGCATAACCCGTGAAATGACCCCTCCTCAAAAAATTCCTTTTCTTTCAGGAGCAGAAGTTAAAGGGCTTGCACTATTCACCACCTATAATACCGAACAAGGTCTGGCTCTTAATAGCATTGCCTGTGGCTACACAGATAAAAAAGGAAATCTTTGGTTTGGCACATTCGGCGGAGGAGTAAGTCGCTATGACGGTAAATCATTTGCAAACTTTACTTCCGCACAGGGACTGGCAAATAATATTATTTACAGTATTGTGGAAGATAAAGCAGGCAATATCTGGTTCGGTACATCAGGAGGAGGAGTGAGTCGGTATGACGGTAAATCCTTTACCAGCCTTACTACGGCCCAGGGGCTATCAAACAATACGGTGTGGAGTATACTGCAAGATAAAAAAGGAAATCTCTGGTTTGGTACATCCGGTGGAGGAGTAAGTCGCTATGACGGAAAATCATTTGTCAACTTTACTGTCGCACAGGGATTGGCAAATAATACCGTAAGAAGTATTACGGAAGATATAGCCGGAAATCTATGGTTCGCCACAGATGGCGGAGGAGTGAGCCGTTATGACGGAAAATCATTTACCAACTTTACTACTGCACAGGGGCTGGCGAGTAATATTATTTATAGTATAGCTGAAGATAAAGCAGGAAATCTCTGGTTTGGCACATCAGGAGGAGGCGTAAGTCGATATGACGGAAGATCATTCATCAACTTTACAACGGCACAAGGATTGGCAAATAATATTGTTCATAATATCACGGAAGATAAAACAGGGAATCTCTGGTTTGCCACGGACGGTGGCGGAGTGAGTCGTTATGACGGGAAAATTTTTACAAATTTTACCACGGCCCAGGGGCTGGCAAATAATAGTGTTTGGAGCATTACTCAAGATAAAACAGGGCATCTTTGGTTTGGTACATTTGGCGGGGGAGTAAGCCGCTTTGTGGGTAAATCATTAGCAAATTTTACTACTGCTCACGGGCTGGCAAATAATATTGTATATAGCATCACAGAAGATAAGACAGGAAATCTATGGTTCGGTACCTTAGAAGGTGGGGTTAGCCGCTATGACGGTAAATCGTTTACCAACTTTACTACATCACAGGGATTGACAAATAATACAATAAGATGTATCACAGAAGATAAAAAAGGAAACCTTTGGTTTGGTACAGATGGTGGCGGCGTGAGTAATTATGACGGAAAATCATTTACCAACTTTACCACGGCGCAAGGATTGGCCAATAATATTGTATTCAGTATTACGGAAGATGCAAAAGGAAATCTTTGGTTTGGCACAGATGGGGGTGGGTTAAGCCGCTACGACGGAAAATCATTTACCAACTATACAACAACACACGGACTGGCAAATAACAATATATGGAGTGCCCTCGAAGATAGTAAAGGAAATCTTTGGTTTGCTACCTATGGCGGTGGGGTGAGTCGTTATGACGGAAAATCATTTACTAATTTAACTACAGCACAAGGGCTGGCCAATAATGATGTATGGAATATTGCAGAAGATAAAAAAGGAAACCTCTGGTTTGGGACATCTGGTGGAGGAGTGAGCCGTTATGACGGGCAATCATTTATAAACATAACAACGGCACAGGGAATGGCAGACGATAAAGTCTATGATATAATAATTGACTCGCAGGACCATATATTTATTGGAACCAATTTAGGGTTTAGTGTCCTTAAGGAATTTAAAAGCCTGGCTCCTAATGGCAAGATTTTCCCGGCTGTCAATGATCTCACCAGCGAAGAAATCAAAAAATACCAACCGGTGTTTGAGTTATACAACAAAAAAACCGGTTATCCGATAAAAGACGTGAACATCAACGCCATGTTTTGCGACAGCAAGGGAATGATTTGGGCGGGGTGCGGCGATAATCAATTAATAAGTTTTGATTACAATGCCATACTCAAAAATACAGAGCCGCCGGTTGTATCAATACAAGCAGTAAAAATTCAGGAAGAGAATATTAGTTGGAATAGTCTGTTAAAAAATCGACAGAGGCAAAAAACAAATCCCGAATTTGATTCCCTCGCCATTCTTAATGAAGAAGCTTTCGTCTTCGGCAGAACTTTATCCAATACAGAAAGAGATTCTTTATCCGTCAGATTCTCCGACATAAGATTTGATAGCATCGCAAGGTTTTATCCTTTGCCCGAAAATCTGGTGCTTCCTTACAATCTCAATAGCGTAACTTTTGATTTTGTTGCAATCGAACCATCCAGACATTTTTTGGTTCGTTATCAATATATGTTAGTAGGATATGATAATGACTGGAGTCCTGTAACCGATAAAACCAGTGCAACTTTCGGCAACATTGACGAAGGAGTGTATACCTTCAAACTCAAAGCCCGCAGTCCCGACGGAGTTTGGAGTGAGCCTATCAGTTACACTTTTAAAGTGCTTCCTCCCTGGTATCGTACGTGGTGGGCTTACTTGCTATTTGTAATGCTCTTTGCTGGCAGTATATGGGGTTTTATTCATTACCGTTCACGAAATCTTAGAAGAGAAAAGCTATTGCTTGAAGAAAAAGTTACTCAACGTACCAACCAGCTTAGCCGGTCATTGCAGGAATTAAAAGAGACCCAGACGCAATTAATACAGCGGGAAAAGATGGCGTCGTTAGGTGAAGTTACCACAGGTATTGCACATGAAATACAGAATCCATTAAATTTTATCAATAATTTTTCTGACATAAACAAAGAACTTCTCGCTGAATTAAATGAAGAAGTTAAAAAAGGAAATTTTCAAGAAGCGGAAGCAATTGCAAAAAATGTTATTGACAATGAAGGGAAAATAAATCATCACGGTAAAAGAGCTGATGCCATAGTAAAAGGAATGTTGCAGCATAGCCGCAGCAGCAGTGGGATTAAAGAACCAACAGATATAAATGCGTTAGCAGATGAATATTTGCGGTTAGCTTATCATGGTCTTCGGGCCAAAGACAAATCATTCAATGTAAGCTTTAAAACTGATTTCGATAATAGCATCGGAAAAATAAACATAATACCACAGGATATCGGCAGGGTAATTTTGAATTTGATCAACAATGCTTTTTATGCGGTGGATGAAAAAAAGAAATTGAATCAAGACGGATACGAGCCAACAGTTTCAGTGAGTACAAAAAGGAATAATGGTAAGGTAGAAATAAAGGTGAGTGACAATGGTAAGGGTATTCCGCAAAAAATCTTAGACAAAATATTTCAACCATTCTTTACAACCAAACCAACAGGGCAGGGAACTGGTTTAGGGTTATCGTTAAGTTATGATATTGTAAAAGCACATGGTGGGGAGTTGAAGGTTGAAACAAAAGAAGGTGCGGGGAGTAATTTTATTATTCATTTACCTGTTATATAAAATATACGAAATGAGATTAATAACAATTGTATTGTATATTTTGTTACCTGTTTTTTCAATGTCACAGGTAAATCCACTATTTCTTGAGCCTACTAAGGAACAAGCAGATAGTTTACGAAAAGAATTGAATGAAAATATTAATGACACGTTGCGAATGGCGGCCAACAGGGAACTAGCACTTTTTTATTTTGATATAAACCTGGATAGTGCCTTTTTTTATATTGAAAGAGACTTGCCGCTAGCCAGGAAATTAAAATTAAAAATATGGGAGGCGGATGCATTGGATCTAATGGGACTCATAACAAGTAGCCAGGGTAATTATGTCATAGCGATCAGATCTTTTAATGAAGCTCTCCAAATAGTAGAAAGCAAGGAATGCGAAAAAAATATCTGGAATATTTCCAAATTCACTAATAACGGGACGCCTGAATTTGCCAGGTTAAGTATGTTAGGTACAATTCAGAGTGATGTTTCAGGCATTTATGCAACCACGGGGAATTATGACAAGCAGCTTAGCACAATCCAGGATTGTATTAAAACTGCCAGTAGGATCAATGATAATACACTGCTTTCACAGGCATTCAGGAATTTAGGAGCGCAATTTTTTCGGGAGAATAAATTAGATTCAGCATTGACTTATTACAGGAAGTCCCTTGCCTATTCAGACTTATGCGGTTATAAAAAATACCGAAGTAACACTTATAATCTTATTGGCAGGATCCATTTGTCGCAAAAATCATATGAACTGGCACAGGAAAATTTTTTAAATGCGTTGCGATCGGGGAAAGAACAAAATAATAACTCCAGTATAGGTGAGAGTTATGTGCTAATGTCCAATTATTATAGTAAGACCGGTAACAATGACTCCGCACTGTATTATGCCAAACTAGGATTGGCTAAAAGCCAAAGTACGGGCCAGGTAAGAGATATTGTTCAAGCTTATAATTCTTTGGCAGATATTTATAGGGCTCAGAGCAGGCCGGACAGTGCCTTGAACTATTTGCAGCTTGCCAATACTGCAAAAGATTCTTTGTTGAGCCTTGAAAAGATCAGGCAACTTCAGAATATAGGGTTTGATGAACAACTTCGCTTACAGGAGTTAGAAAAGGAAAGCCTGCAAACGAAAAGCAAAATAAGGATCTATTCTTTGCTTGGCGGTTTAGGCATATTGTTAATAGTTGCCGTATTATTATTTAGAAACAATCGCCAAAAACAAAAATCAAATAAGGTTTTAGAAGCAACACTTACTAATTTAAGATCTACTCAATCCCAACTTATCCAATCCGAAAAAATGGCCTCACTGGGTGAGCTTACTGCCGGCATTGCACATGAAATTCAAAACCCGTTGAACTTCGTGAATAATTTTTCAGACATGAATGCAGAATTACTTACAGAAATGAAAGATGAATTAAGCAAGGGCAAAATAGAGGAAGCGATAGTACTTGCGAATGATGTAATAGAAAATCAAAAAAAAATAAATAATCACGGCAGAAGAGCTGATACGATAGTAAAAGGAATGTTACAGCATTCACGAAGCAGTACAGGAATAAAAGAACCCACAGACATCAACACCTTATGTGATGAATACTTACGGTTGGCTTATCATGGTCTTCGTGCAAAAGACAGCTCCTTTAATGCAATAACAAAAACAGATCTTGATAGTAGCATGGATAAAGTAAATATCATTCCACAGGATATAGGGAGAGTTATACTGAACCTGATCAACAATGCTTTTTATGCTGTTGACGGCAAAAAGAAAATGAGCCTTAACGGATATGAACCAACTGTTATAGTGAGTACCAAAAAGACGAATGGCAGAGTTGAAATAAAAGTGAGTGACAATGGTAATGGTATTCCACAAAAAGTATTGGATAAGATATTTCATCCCTTCTTTACCACTAAGCCAACAGGGCAGGGAACTGGTTTGGGTTTATCATTGAGTTATGATATTGTAAAAGCACATGGCGGGGAGCTGAAGGTGGAAACAAAAGATGGACAAGGAAGCGAGTTTGTTATTCAATTGCCAACTAACTGATAGAACGGATGAGAACTTGTTTAAAAATAATATTGACCCTGTTGCTGCCAGTTTTAGGAATTGCGCAGCAAAACATTCCCGATAGTCTTCGAAAGATATATTATCATACAAAAGATGATTCAGTACTTTATAAATCCGGGATCCATCTTTATGATTATTATGAGGAAGTGAACCGGGATAGTGCATTTTTTTATGCTGACCAATGCCTGCAGATCAGCAGAAGGAACAATAAAAAGATAAATGAGGCACATGTTCTTACCCGCAAAGCCTACCAGGAGTTGAACCTGGGCCGTTATGCCGAATCACTGCAGAGTATATTAGCGTCGTTTGAAATTAGCCAGTCCGAAGGAAATGACAATAGCTATTGGGATGTTGGAACGTTTGCCACAGAAAAAGAAAAAAAATTGTATGCATTGAATTGTGCGCATCACATTTATGGAATATTGATGCGGGAAACAATGAACAATGAGCAGGCGATCATTCATTTTAAAGAAGCTAAAAAAATTGCGGTTGAAATAAATAGCTATGCACGTTCGCTGCTTGCCAGCCTTAATCTTGGCCGCATTTACCTGGAAAAGGGAAACCTTGATTCAGCGCTGCATTATGAAAATGACGCGAGGGATATTATAGAAAGCTCCAGTTGGGAAAAATATTTGTCGACCATTCTCTACTATACCGGCAAGGCTTATATGAACAAAGGCGACACGATCCAGGCACTCCGGAACTTTTACCAGAGTATTGAATCTGCCATAAAACAAAATAATACAGATGCACTGACAAGGAGCTATCATAACCTGGCAAGCTATCACCTCAGCCGGAAGCAAGAAGATTCCAGTGTTTACTATGCCGTAAAAAGTGTAGATGCCATGAAGAAAATGGGGGCCATCACCCAGATCGAGTATCATTTAGGTAATGCCTATGAAAGTTTACATGACGCGTATGAGCTAAACCATCAAGCCGATAGTGCTTATACATATCTCCGGCTTGCACAGTTGGCGAAAGATAGTATCAACCAGAGAAGGATCAGGAGTCTGGCTGAATTTCAGAAACTCACTCTCGATGAACAACAACGTTTGCAGTCTATTGAAAAGGAGAAAGTCGTTTATCAAAATAAAGTAAGAACATATTTTTTACTCGCGGGTATTGGTGTATTGCTTTTGCTTGCAATAATTTTTTACAGGAATAACAGGCAAAAGCATAAAGCAAAAATTAAAATTGAACAGGCTTATGATGATCTGAAAGCGACCCAGCAACAACTTATCCAGGCAGAGAAAATGGCGAGCCTTGGCGAACTCACAGCAGGGATTGCCCATGAAATTCAAAACCCGCTAAACTTTGTCAATAATTTTTCTGAAGTGAATACCGAATTGATCGATGAACTGGAGCAGGAAGTCAACAAAGGAGATCTTGATGAAGTAAAAGCAATTGCAAAAGATATAAAAGAGAACGAACTAAAAGTAAATCACCACGGCAAACGAGCCGATGCAATTGTAAAGGGAATGCTGCAGCATAGTCGCAGCAGTAGTGGTGTAAAAGAATCAACAGACATCAATGCACTGGCCGATGAATATTTACGGCTGGCTTATCATGGACTAAGAGCAAAAGACAAATCATTCAATGCAACATTAAAAACTGATTTCGATGAAAGCATTGGTAATATCAATATCATTCCACAGGATATTGGAAGAGTGATCGTAAACCTGATCAACAATGCATTTTACGCAGTCGATGAAAAGAAAAAGGTTACTTCGACTGGCCCAGTACAAAACGGATACGAACCAACTGTCTCTGTAAATACAAAAAAAAATAATGGAAAAGTTGAAATAAAGGTGAATGATAATGGAAATGGTATTTCGCAAAAAGTAGTAGATAAAATATTTCAACCTTTTTTTACCACCAAACCCACAGGACAAGGAACAGGTTTGGGATTGAGTTTAAGTTATGATATCGTAAAAGCACATGGTGGTGAGCTACGGGTGGAAACAAAAGAAGGTGAAGGAAGCAAATTTGTTATTCAATTACCAGTTTGAACCACGTATGAATCGAAAACTATTCTTTTCAATTTTCTCTTTGTTATTGCTGAGTTATTGCAGCGCACAAGATTCGACTGTCGTGCTGTCTGCTTCCATGTTTGATAAATATTTCCAGGTGATCCCTTTAACAGCCAAAGGCGGTTGGATCTTTAAAGAGGGTAATGATACAACCTGGGCAAGGAAAGATATCTCAACAAAAGATTGGAAAAAATTCAACCCCACTCAACTTACTATAGAGAATGTCGATAAAAATGGAAAGGCCGAAGGTTGGTTCAGGATCAGGCTTAGACTTGACAGCAGTTTTCAAGATCTGCCGGTAGGAATACAAATGGGAAGATGGGCTGCCACAGATGTCTATCTGGACGGACGACATATTGTTTCATCAGGTAATACGGGATTAAATGGAAAACCTTATAAGGAGAATTCAATAAATATAGAGCCGCCCACAGTTGTTGATCTTGTACCGGGAGTTGATCATGTAATGGCGCTGCATATTGTTGATCATCGTTCTCCTTTAAAGTCTTCGATGTTAAAAACAGAATTGCATTACAAGAACTTCGGTAATTTATTAGAGCTAACAGGTCCGGAAAGCCAGCTCAAAGACATTAATCACTATAAAAAATTTACTTTCTATTGGACGCTTTGGGTTTCGGTTTGCAGTGTACTGGCCATCGTATTCTGGCTTTTATATTTTCAAAATCGCTCAGAAAAAAATTTATTATTCGTTTCAATTGCGATCACCAGTTTTTCTATTGCCATGTTTATGGACGCAATTCTTAATATCAAAACTGAGTTGACCTTCATATCCTGGGCCAGTATGTTTTATATAAAAAATCTTTTTTATGGGTTGTCCCAGGCAACCGGCATTCTTTTCCTTGTTCATGCATTTCGTCGTAAAGTATCTGTTCCTCTTAAGCTGTTACTCATAATAGTTGTCTTCGCAGGTGCGATCAGTGATTTTTATTTTAGAGGTGCGTTACAGCTTCCATTAGGGATATTATTTTTATCGATCTGTTTGTATTTCATAATCTCATCATGGAAAAATTTGCGGGGAGCTCAATGGGCTTTGGTAGTAGGTATCCTGTCAACATGTATCTGGAATGTTTTGCTGGCATACAATTCGATGATTTACAGACCCGCTTTTCCATTTCCGTTTGTTTTCCTGTATATGACAGGCACTTTTCTTTCATTCCCCTTGTCACAGATGGTGTATGTTGTGATGCGTTTTAATGAGATCCTTTTAGAGGTCCGGAAGAATGCAAACCAGGTGATCCATTTAACAGAAGAAAAGAAGGACCAGGCTTTGAAGCAACAAAAAGTGTTAGAAGAAGAAGTAGCCAAACAAACAATTGAATTAAGAACAGCATTTGAAAATCTTAAATCTACACAGTCTCAACTTATTCAATCAGAGAAAATGGCAAGTCTTGGTGAATTGACCGCGGGCATTGCGCATGAAATTCAGAACCCATTAAATTTCGTCAATAATTTTTCTGATGTAAACACTGAATTAATTGATGAGTTAAAAACCGAATTGACAACAGGCAATATGCAATCGGCAATAGAAATTGCTGACAATATAAAAGACAATGAACAAAAAATAAATCATCACGGTAAAAGAGCCGATGCAATTGTAAAAGGAATGCTGCAACATTCAAGAACCAGCAGCGGGCAAAAAGAGCCAACAGATATTAATGCATTGGCCGATGAATATTTAAGATTGGCTTATCATGGACTTCGTGCAAAGGACAAATCATTCAATGCCGATGTTGAAACGGATTTTGAGAATAGCATTAGTAAAATAAATATCATCCCGCAGGATATTGGCCGCGTTATTCTAAATCTCATCAACAATGCATTTTACGCGGTAAATGAAAAAACAAAAATGAATAGTCCAGGTTTCAAGCCCACCGTAGTTATTAGTACAAAAAAATTGGCTGGCAAGGTTGAGATCAGGGTGCAGGATAATGGCAATGGTATTCCACAAAAAGTATTGGATAAAATATTTCAACCATTCTTTACCACTAAGCCAACAGGGCAAGGAACAGGTTTGGGTCTATCTTTGAGTTATGATATTGTAAAAGCACATGGTGGAGAATTGAAAGTGGAGACAAAGGAGGGCGAAGGGACCGAGTTTATTATCAAATTATTGGCTTAAGCAAGAAAATGGTAAAGGCATTTATTATAATTATTCTTTTCATTACAGGTGCGGTCAGATCAATTGCACAGGATGCAGATTCGGATTCTATTGCAGTAAAACAACTGATAGCGAAGGCCAGGACATTTTATTTTAATAACCCTGATTCATGTTTGTTCTATGCACAAAAAGCGCTGGCCGTTTCCAGGGAAATAGGATTTATCCGCGGTGAAGCTGAAAGCCTTAATATTTCCGGTGAGGCCTATCGATTTAACGGAAACTATCCCCGTTCACTCGAAATGCAATTTGCGGCGCTGTCTTTATTCCGTAAAACCAAAAACAAGATCGGTGAGATGAATGCACTGACTTTTATTGGGTTTACTTATGTAGAACTGAAGGAGGCTCAATTGG
>Ga0193738_1000657_pt1 | contig 16265 bp, 26 predicted proteins | sample L2a1metaG_FD_144927 | JGI IMG/M metagenome (GOLD analysis project Ga0193738, IMG submission 144927) | Soil microbial communities from a riparian zone of the East river system, Colorado, United States - L2a1 | ecosystem: Environmental > Terrestrial > Soil > Riparian zone | place: USA: East River...
TCATCATCATTGTCAGCACCGGGCTCGCGTGTGTTCATGTCCGGTGCCTTCTCGTAATCAGGCTTGACTGCGCCGACCTTCACGCTCTGCGCAAACTTCTGCGCTTCGATGAATATCGGGTCTTGCGGGCCTTTGAGATACCCGGCATGGGTGAATGACCATCCCATCCAGCTCCCGCGTTCGTTGCTCTCTGGCACCGTCATGACACGCCACTTCGACGCATAGATCGGCGGTGTGTAGGGACCATTCGGGCCTTTGAGCTTCAGCATGTTCTGCTGCATGTACCATGACTTTGCCTTCTTGATCTGCGTCGATGTCATGGTGATGAGTGCAGGCGTCGCGAAGCCTTCTTCGTTGAAGATCATCACGTAGAACGTGCGCGTGTCATTGAGTTGATTACCGTTCTCGATGATGTCGCGATTCTTGTCATCGCGCATGCTCTTCTCAAGCAACCGCTCACCATCTTCGACCGAGTGCTGACCCTTGAAGCCGCCACCGTTCTCACGAATGCGCCACTCGACAAACGCACGATCATAGGCGCACGGGATGACGTAGAGCGGTGTCTTCACCGGGTCATACAATTCCTTCGTGACGCTGTTGAACAGCATGCCTTCTGCTGCGCCTTCGATGTACTCGCCTTCGCTGCGCTTCACCTGGGGCGAACCCGATTGCAGGATCACGAGAAAGGGAATCGCGAGATCGTCCTTCGTCGCGCCTTCGAATCCTTCACCGGCAAAGCCGCTGAAGTCGTTGTCTGTTGCCGTTGTCATCGCGCCGTTCGGTTTGGGTATCACAGCGTTTGCTGCTGCTGGCGGGATGGGGGAGGTCTTTACTTCGTCGGTCATTTCGTACCTTTCGTAATTTCGTTGCTCTTTGAATGGGCGGCAAACATATTCCCGTTGTCCTTTTACTTTGAACGTGTGCGCGTGAATCACTTTGCTTTCTTTGGCTCTTTCAGTTCTGCTTTCTTGAATTGGAACACGCTGAACGAAGGCGGCAGGGTAGCGCCTTTTTCGAGCAGTTCCTTCACGAGCGCTTTTAACGTCGCGGCGTGAATGGATTCTACATCTTCCGGCGTGACATCGAAGGTCTGAATTTGATAATAAAGAGCTTGACGTTGTTCTTCGGTCAACGTCCGCACGTCGACAACGTAGGATTCTTTGATGATGCCACCATGCCCATTGTCGCGCAACCACTTGTGCGCGAACGGGCGGTTCTCGATGGTGATGCTTGCCTTCACGTCATCGCGCACGATCAGCTTCGTGCCATCGGATAACGTGTAGTCGGCAACACCGGCTAGCTCCATTGCTTCGGGCAGCACCGTGAGTTGATAGCGGTTCAGGTCCGCAGTCAGCCGGTCAAGTTCTGCCTGGGCATCGGCGACCTCTTGCAACTTCTCGCGCAGCGTGCTCGCCATGCGCACGAGCATTTGCAAATGATCTTCTTTGGGTGGCGCGGTTTCTACACCGCTGAAATCTGGCTCGTTCATGCTCTTTCAAACCTTTCTCTGAATGCACCTTCAGTGCAGATGATTGTCGTCGTGCTGTTTGCTTGGCTATAGTACACGATTGCGGGTTGCTCGGTGCCGAGAATCTCTAGGACTGTCTCTGTTGCAACGACGCCTTCTTCATTCCCTGAGAGCACGGTGAATATCTCACCCGTCGCAAGTTCGATGAAGTCTTCTTCGGTTTTGATTGGGCCTTCGATCACGATGGCACCTCCTGTGATGGTGAGTAGTTAGTCGCGTGCTCAGGCCAATGCCACTGCGTTAAAGGTCTAACTTGGCGGTGTGGCAGATTCTTTCTTCAAGGCTTCGATTGCGTAGGCTGTGGCGCGTGATGCATCTTCGCAAAGCATGACGTACACCATCTCTGTGAGCATGTCGCGTGCAGCCTGGGGATTGACGCTGTGCGTTCTGGTGCGCTCGCGTAGCCGGTCCCAGCAGCGAGCTTTGAATTCGTCATCGAGTGCCTTGTCTGTCATTGCGGACCCTCGACAATCAAGACCTTCTTGCCCATCGTCATCGCAATCTTGCGAAGATCATCAGGGTTGATGCGGTCTTCGTTGCCGAATGCCTTCTCCCATTCGTCTGCGGTCACGCCTGACAGAATGAATTGCCGCTGATCCGGCGAGAGGTTCGGGCAGACCTCTTGAATAAGCCCGCCGTTCTTCCATGCGTTGAGTTGTGCGTGAGTGACGGGGATGTCTAGGGTGTGCCACTCTTGAGTAAGCGCACTCTGCTTTCGAATCAACATGATTACCTTTCTGTGAGTGAGTTGAGATTATGCCACGGGCGGCAGCGGGTGTGCGCGATTATTCCATTCGCGTCGTCCGCATGTCGTGCAGATACGCCACATGCTTTCTGAGCTTTCCCACATCCATGCATGTGCACGTCCGGTTTGATTCTCCGGATCACCGTAAGTGGTGCAGTTGTTCTCGGTGTTGTCTGGGCGCAGATGTGCGAGGTCGTTCATGCTGCTTCTGCCACCTGTGGGTGAATGTCGATCACAACGGCGAGGTACTTCTTTACCTGCCTGTCCCACACTAGCGCGGGAACAACACCGTTGTTCACCTCTGCGATGATTGCGCTCGCGGCAGCGATCACTACTGGATCACCCAGGCACAAGAGCCAGTCATTCGGTCTGAAGTCGCGCAACTTCTCGCGCATCTTCGCGATGGATAGTTGCGGCGAGATCAACACCGGGCCGGATGGAAGCAGGACTTCCAGACTGCCATACTCGCGGGCAGCGGTCAAGTCGTACTTATATACAAGCTCGTTGTATACGTTGCGGCGCATGGGATTCTGGGTGATAAAAACGCGTCCGGATTTCATGATGTTCCCTTTCTGGGAGGTAGGTTTGTTGATTATAGTTGATCGGCGTAGAGTCATGCCCAGACGTGCGCAATGGCATTCCGTAGGACAACTTCGCTGACATCTTCTGCGGATTTCAGGCAACGAACAACCTGTTCGTCTATGGTGTGTTGCGCGATCAGATCGTAAACCTGAACGACGTTCGAGCCGTCTGTTCTTGCGAGGCGGCTTATGGCCTGTAAGCGTTCCAGATACGAATAGTCGTTACTGTAGAACACCATGTAAGAGGCGACGCCTTGTAAGCCATCCAAGCCCGTACCGCCCGACTTCTGCTGACCCACAAAGAAGCGACACGCGGCATCGTCAATGAACCGGCGCTTACTTGCGTCCTTCTCCCGGCCTGTCATGCGGCCATGATATTCCGTTACAGCCGAGTCGCCGAATGCATCAGTCAGCGCGTCGACAACGGTGTCGATCTCCGCGCTGAACCGGCACCAGATCACGAGCTTCTCGCCTTCGCAGTCCTGGGTTAGCTGCATGAGTTCCTGCACCTTCGGATTCTCTGCGGCGGGAACGATCGGGCGGGCCTGGGGATCGTCGTCGGACGGGGCAAAACCGCCCACAACCTGGGCGAGCCGGATGGCTAGGGCAAGAGCACCTTCTGTGGTGAGTTGCCCGCCTGGGGCCTGCGTCACGCCCCACTTGATTAGGTCCGCGTAGACTGTGCGTTGCTCCTGTGTTAGTTCCACGTAACGCGGGTCTTCGTTGACGACGGGCTCTGTGCCGCTCACGTCTGCCAGTGAGAGAAAGATTGCGTGACGTTCAAGACGCTTGCGCAAGTCGCCAAGGTTGCGATAGATTGGCCGGTCGAAATCGTCCTTCGCAATAATCGCAGGATAGATCGGGTTGCCGTTCCTGTCATAGCGCAGGCGCTTCTTTTCCCTCAGGCCATCAGTGATGTGCTGCACAAGCGGATTATTCGGCGAGAGCATCTGTGCGTATGTCGACTTGAATGATGCGAGCGATGCGAAGCCTAGACACGCATCTGCCATCAGTTCGAATTGCCCCCATGCAGAGAACGGATTCTGACGCAATAGCGTGCCCGTGCCGATGCGCTTCACGCGGGCCATGCGCATCACCGGCTTTACAGCTTTGTAGACTGCGCTCTTCGGATTGCTCACGCGATGGCTCTCATCGAGATCGAGCATGTAGCGCTTCACTGTCTGAAGCAGCGCAATGATCTTCTTGCCTCTCACTGTCTGCAATGCATCGAAGCTCATTGTGAGGATGAACAGCACATCACCTGACGGTGTTGCCGTCACGAGCCGTTCAAGCTGTGCATAGGCTTGTTTGCCCATCTTCGAATAATAGTTGCAGCACACCGTAGGCACTGCGCAATGCTTCGGCACGCCTTCTTCTATCCACTGCCGGTCGACACCGTCGGGGCAGATGACAACGAGTGCGTCGATGCGACCAACAAGAAAATTCATTGCCGCAGTATCGAGGCCGATCTTCGTTTTTCCTGTTCCCGGTCGAGCAAGAAACGCGAGCATGGGCCTATCCCACGATGATTCGATCACATCGCGTTGCTTGCCTCTCGGCGGCGTCTTGTACTTGAAATTAGCAGGCAATGGATGCAAGGTGTGCCGCCCGTTTCTTCATTGGCGTGAGCCATTGTGTATTCTCTGGCGTGAAATCCTTCATCGGATTCATACGCACGAGTTGCGTCTTCGGCGGGCGCTCTCCCATGTCTTCGATGAAGAGCGCGAAGTCATGCCAACGCTCGCACACGCGAACGCCAACACCGCCACATGAGGGATAGTTTTGATGCTTGCGGTTGGTGCACTTGTTGTGCATGTTCTTCCAGATTTGATAGAGTGGGTGACTGGTCTTGATGCCGCTGTTAGGTGGCTTCTTCTTCTCGCACCCGCATGACGTGATCTTGCCGATGCGCAGGTAACGAGCTTGAATTGTCTTGAATGTGCCGCAGTCGCACTCGACTAGACAACTGCGATTCTTTCCGATGTTCTCTCCGCGTTTGATGACTGTTAATTTTCCGAACCGGGTGCCTGGGGGAATGTGTATCGCCTGCACTTCGTTGATGTACGATGAGTTGGAGTTAGGCCACTTGTTAGGCCATGAGCTAGGGGGAGCTATGCTTGTTGCGTTCATTCTATCTTTCTGTTGTGTTGCTAGTGAAGCACTAGCGGCTGCGTGTTGAGCACGAGAAATTCTTCTAGTCGTGCTTCGACTGTTTTTTCATCGGGTGTGTTTTTGCGCCAGTCGATGACTTGACGCATGAAGACGCGGCGCATCTTGCCAGTCAAATAAGTGCAGACGTGATCCGACTTGTTGACTACCTCAATACCTTCGGTGCGTAGAGCACCGCTGCCGGTGAGCGTGCACACGATGTAGTGCTCGTTCTCGAATAAGCATCTGAGTTCCATTTCTGTCCTTTCTGGGTTCGAATGGCTGACTTTACCATAGAACCGGGCTCTGTCAATAGCCCCAATGGATGAGGAGGAGTTGCCCGCGCCGGAAATAGCGTGTAGAATTTATGACCCAGCCCGTGAGGCTGCCCAGCAGTAACAGTCGAACCCAGAAAGGTTAGAAAGAAGATGCCTGCCCTTGATGGCATAACTAATTCCGTTGTCCTTGCCGAGTTGTTCAAAGGCATGGGACCAGAAGAGAGAGCAATTCTCTGTTCTGTCAAAGGAAATCCTAGCGAAGCAGCACCGATGTCGTGGAGTCCCGTACCGTGGAAAGGTGGGGAATGTCCATTGCATCATGACCGCAACAACTACGTCGCGATCTCCTCGTTTAGAGAAGACGAAGAAGGCCGATTCAAGCGACGCAAAGCACAGTTCTCGCGAACGTGGTGCATCATGATCGATGATGTCAATACGAAGATTAAGTATGACGCACTGCCGAAAGACTTGCCGTCTACTCTAGTCATCGAGACATCACCGGGTAATTTCCAGTTCACCTATTTTCTCGATCAGCCGCACACCAATGCCGACCATGTCGGCGACGCTATTCGCGAGATCATCAAGAAGCTCACAGACGGTGGTGTAGACCCTGGCATGGCAGGAGTCACACGCGTGCTGCGCTTGCCTCAAGGCATCAACGGCAAGCCGCGTGCTGATGGTCCGTGGCAATGCAAGGTGTGGAGGTGGCGACCAGAGGTGCGCGTCTCATGGCAAGAGGTGCGTGAAGCGTTCGGCATCATCGAGCGCTTCAGGATGCCTTACGTCGAGCCGAATGACGGTGTGACACAGGCGCGGATTCAGTCGTTCAAGATCATGCGCGATGCGCTTAAATTCCTGGGCTTGTTCAAAGGCGATACCGGCGGCGGGTGGTTTGATATTACGTGCCCCTGGATCGAGCACCACACCGCACGTGCCAACACCGGCAGTGCTGTTGCTCCTCCTATGAAGGCCAATGGCTACATGGGCGGCTTCAAGTGCCATCACGGGCACTGTGAGGCAAAGAATTGGGGCGACCTAGAATCATGGGTTGCCGACACGATCATTGAAGAGGGCGAGCGCAGGCGCGGTCCGTTCTATGGAGATAATGAATGAATCCCGAAGACCTCAATGACAGCGAACAGGACAAAGAACGAATTGAACGCGAGAGGTTAAAACCCAAAGGTGAGCGAGTTGTCATTGATGCGCCTAACTTAGAAGATCATGCGACAGTCGACGGTATCGGCGTTCTTGACACCGACTTGAAGCATGCGTTCCTTCGTAAGTACGGGCATCTGTTCTGCATGGATCGAGGTCAGAAGAATGAAGGTTCAGAGTTATGCGCATACAACCCGACTACCGGCATGTGGTCACGTGCAAAGATTCGCGAGTTGATTCATGCACAAGTCGCAACGATGTCCAAGGACATCATACGCAATGAGTTCAATGATCTCATGACGAACATGCAGACGGTAGCGCCGGAAGATCGAGATCAGTTTGATCGACAGCGCAATCATTTGATGAAACTGATTCAGCGATGGGGCAAGGCAAACACGATCAGTTCAATTGCGACGATGGTCTATAACCATTTGACAGCGCTGCATATATCAAAGCCTGTAGAGATGAATCCTGATCCACTTCTTTTGAGTTGCGCTGACGGTATTGTTGTCGATCTTAAGACGGGTGAGCACAGATACGCGAAACCGGAGGATTATTTGACAGTGACGACGGGCACGAGGTTTGATCCTGATGCCGATTATTCGGAATGGGAGAAAGTGGCTCGACAGATATTCGGCAGTGAACAGATGTATGAGTTCATGCATCGTTGGGCGGGCTACTGTGTCACGGGTCTGCGTTGGGATCATGCACTTGTCGTGCTGTTCGGCAGCGGGAATAATGGCAAGAGCCTCTTCACCGACGCAATAGCTAATGCGCTAGGGGATTACGCATGCAAGATGGACACGGACTTCAGCAAAGAATCAAAGGCAGACGGCGGCAACAATGAGCTATACGCAAAAGCAACTCTGAACGGTGTTCGCTTTGCGCTCATGTCAGAGACAGAGCGCGACACTGGCCTCAAGTCATCAATGATTAAGTCGCTGACAGGAGATGACACAATAACAGCACGACACGCACACCAGGGTTTCAAGACATTTAAGGCAACGCACAAGTTCACGCTCGCAACTAACTTCACGCCAAACATTCCCCGAAAAGATAATGCCATGTTCAATCGGCTGATGCCGGTCGAGATGAAGGTGAAATACGGCTCACCGGAACAGGTCGAGACAGGTTATGCACATTTCGTGCAAGACCCGACGATCATGGACAGATGCTCAAAGCCTAAAGGGAAATCAGCGCTTATTCTATGGCTTGTGAAAGGTACGCAAAAATACTTGGCAGAGGGAAGATTGAATCCACCTGAAGAAGTTCTTCGACAACTTGCAATACACCGCAAGAACATGGATCACGTCGGCACGTTCATCCATGAAGCAACGCAGTACATTGGCAAGGTCGAACTCGAAAAGCTCCAGTCTTCGTCTACATCGGGCGGTAATGCGGAGAAGCGTGCCGTGTGGGAAGCGATAACCGACAAGTGTCAGATCGAGTGCACGACGTTCTTCAGGATGTATCAAGCATGGTGCCGCAATACCGGCGTGGATAAGCGCAAGATGGAGAGCAAGTCAGAATTCAATGAGTATGTCATGACCAATGGTCGAATGTGGACAGATGAAGACAATCAAACATTGGTCATGCCGTCGATGCATGAACACCGCACTAGCAAGGCTCGCCTGTATCGTTGGGTAAAACTGACAGATGAAGGGCGCGTTTTACTCAACCGCACTATGAATGAATACAATAGTGATAAATACTAGCTCGCAACACCGGGCGGAATGGCGGAATGGCGTCTTTTTTCAATTTACCCGAAATACCCCTTATAAGATACGCTCTAGAGATAGTTCAGGGAAATCAAGAAATTCCACCATTCCGCCATCCTGCCCGGTGTTGCTTTTGTACGGTGTTAACTTAGGAGTTAAATTTATGGTTACTAGAACAGAAACAGTTGAGCAAATCGTCGCAGGGTTAAGAGCTAGAGCAGATACGGTTGAGCGAATTATTGCAAGACTACAAAAAATGTATCCGCATGATGAGTGGTATGCAGTTGAGCTTGGCAATGAGATCGGCATCCAATGTCGTGCTGACATATGCGACATAACGGAAAACGCTTTTGTTACGGTGAATGCTTCAGGCGAGTTCGCGGTGCGTTCTGGCGATCCGGCGCGTGATTGGTGGTACAAAAAGCTCGCTAGTGAGTCGTTGACCTCTTGACAAGTTGCGATGCGTCGTATACTTGTGCGGTGTTGCCGACACTTTCATAGTGTTCTTCAGTGCATGAGCGATGAATCTAAACCTCCATACGATCCCGAAGACCGCTCGCCGGGATGGAATTTTCGCGGGCGCAAAATGGAGAACTCTGGCCGCAAGAAGGGTGTGCAAAACAAAGTGACGCGAGAATTCAAAGGGATAGTGCAAGACTTGATTGACGAAAACGCCGACAACGTGCGCGTGTGGCTTGATCGAGTCGCGAACGGTGTGCCGGGTGAGTACCTAGATCGGCCTGAAGGCGGCGGGCGTGATGTCGTGCGCCATCCTATCGCTGCGGACCCTGCGCGGGCTGTAGACCTCCTGGGCAAGCTCGCCGAGTACGTTGCCCCTAAGCTCACGCGAACGGAGGTCACAGGCCCAGGAGGACAGCCTCTTGCCCCTCCGGTGTTGCGCGTGACTATCGAGGGCAAGCCCGGTGAGTCAGAACCCGAGTCCTGATCTCGGCTCAATTCTGCGCTTGCAGTATAAGCAAGGGCTCGCGTTTCTTTCGAAGGCGACTGAGCTTCTGTATGGTGGTGCAGCGGGCGGCGGCAAGAGTTATCTCTTGCGCGTTGCGGCTATTGCATGGTGTGTACTGATACCTGGGCTTCAGGTCTATATATTCCGGCGCACGTTTCCAGACTTGCACAAGAACCACATGGAGGGACCGACATCGTTCCCTCTTTTGCTTGCTGGGTGGATTCTTTTTCGATGGTGCAAGATCAACTATCAAGAGGGTCTGATACGTTTCTATAACGGCTCGGTTATACACCTGTGTCACTGCCAATACGAGCACAACGTATACAACTATCAAGGGGCAGAGATTCATGTTCTATTGATCGATGAAATAACACACTGGACAGAGCCGATGTATAACTACCTGCGCGGACGTGTGCGCATGGTGGGGCTCGTTGTTCCCCCTGAGTATGCAGACTTGTTCCCGCGTGTTGTGGTGAGTGGCAATCCAGGCGGTATCGGGCACAATTGGGTGAAGGCAGCGTTCATAGACAACGTCGCACCGTTCGCGATCAGGCAGATGGAAGAAGAAGATGGAGGCATGCGGCGCGCATTCATACCGGCGAAGCTCGCAGACAATCCCGCTCTTCTCAAGTCTGACCCGATGTATCGCGCAAGGCTTGCGGGCCTGGGCTCTCCTGCCCTTGTGCGCGCTATGCTCGAAGGTGATTGGGACATCGTCGCAGGCGGCATGTTCGATGATGTATGGCGTCGTGATGTGCATGTCATCGAGCCCTTCGCGATACCTCCATCATGGGCGATTGATCGTGCATTCGATTGGGGATCGAGCAAACCGTTCTCTGTGGGATGGTGGGCAGAGAGTGACGGTACAGAGTGCTATCGTGCAGATGGTCGACGCTGGTCCTATCCACGAGGTACGTTGTTCAGGATCAATGAGTGGTACGGTTGGAACGGCAAGCCTAATCAAGGCATGAAGCTATCCGATAGAACAATCGGCAATGGCATTATCGAGAGACAGAAAGAGTGGGGCATTCACATGCGGTGTACGCCTGGGCCAGCGGACAGCAGCATCTTCGATGAGATCAACGGGGATAGTCCAGCGAAGCAGCAATCAGCGCTCGGTGTGTACTGGACGAAGGCCGACAAGACTCCGGGCTCACGCAAAAGGCGATGGGCTCTGATGCGCAATCGCATGACCGCATCGCTCAAGCCGCGCATGGAAGATGCGGGCATATTCATCTTCAACACGTGCCCGCATTTCATCCGCACGATACCAGTGTTGCCACGTCTAGAGCGTGATCCGGACGACATCGACACTGATGCAGAAGATCACGTCGCAGACGAAGCGGGCTATCGCTTGTTGAAAGAAGCAACTGATGCGATGTTCATTCGCATGGGATTCAGCACCAACGGTTAAAGGAGAAAGCTATGATGTCACCAGATCAGCGCATGCTACTAGGCGAGATAAAAGAATTCATGGCGTCAGTGCAAGACGGCGCGTGGACAGGTCGACCCGAATGGCGCGCTGTGCTCACGTCAAGGATAGACACCGCACTTGCAGCGGACGCAGAGCAAGAAGCGATGATCGGTGGCATTCGCGGCGCGTTGACACGCTGGCTAAACAGGGGCAAATAACATGGCATCACTCTCGACAGGCATCGTCGCGGATGTCTCATTCAATCGCGTTCCAATAGCGATCAAAGAGCGCTGGTCTGTTGTGCGTGACGTGGTATCAGGCGACAATGAGTTGCGCGGCGACACATACTTGCCGATGCTCAATGCCACCGACGCGAGTGTCGAGAACATAGCGCGCAACAAAGCCTATCGCACGCGTGCGGTGTGGTATCCCGCAACACAGTTCACGCTCGAAGGGCTTGTCGGCTTGGCCTTTCATCGTGACCCTGTGACAGAGCTACCAACAGAGCTAGAGTATTTGCTCAAGGATTGTGATGGGATGGGCGTCTCACTGTATCAACAATCGCAAGCGGTGTTGAGCAACAATCTCGCAGTCGGTCGTCATGGTTTGTTTGTCGATTGGTCAGAGGCATCGGGGCATCCGGTCATCAAGGCTTATCACGCAGAGAGCATCATCAATTGGCGATATGACATCGTTGATGGTAAGGCAACTCTCGTGATGGTGGTACTCGAAGAAGAGGCCGAAGAAGAAGATGGTGAGTGGGGTATCCTGCTCGTGAAGCAGTGGCGCGAGATCACAATCAACGAGGCCGGGAATGTGCAAGTGCGTCTGTGGCGCGAAGATACAGGCGTGACGAAGACGAAGCGTCTCGTGAGCATGGGCACAGTGCAGAACGCAGCAACGGGCGAAGAGCGCATCATCGAGGCAGTTGAATTGCGCAGCCGTGGCAAGGTGCTGACCGAGATACCCTTCACATTCATCGGGAGCAACAACAATGATGCGAGCATTGATCCGGCACCTCTTTATGGATTGGCACAGCTTAACTTGGCCCATTTTCGTAATAGCGCAGATTATGAGGACAGCGTCTTCTTCTGCGGGCAAGTGCAACCCTGGATCAGTGGACTGACCGAGCAATGGCGCGACTTCATGCAGAACCCGTGGATCATCGATTCGAATGGCGAGCGACGCTACACCGGGCACAAGATGTATATTGGCTCACGCAGCCCGTTGCTGTTGCCGCAAGGCGCATCGTTCGGCATGGCGCAGGCGCAGCCCAATTCGCTAGCGAAAGAAGCGATGGAGCACAAAGAAGCGCAGATGGTCGCAGCCGGTGCGCGCATGATCGAGGCGACGAAGGGCAACAAGACCGCAACAGGGGAGAACAATGATCGAGAGGCAACTACATCGGTGTTGTCCTTGTGCGTGTCGAATGTAAGCGAGGCATATCAACGGGCCATAGGTTTTTGTGCGATCTTCATGGACATGGCAGAAAAGAAAGAAGGCTATGCGGACGCATTCAAGATACAGCAAGATTTCGTCCAGCTACAGGCTAATCCGCAACTCATGGCAGAACTCACGAAGGCGTGGCAAAGTGGTCTTCTGGCGAAGAATGATGTTCGTGATTTCTTCCGTCGTCTGGGTCTTATTGCTACTGAGCGCAGCAATGATGATATTGACAAGGACGTAGAAGAAGAAGAGCCGCTCGGGACGATGGGCCTGCCGGTGGTCCCAGGAGCCCCAGGCGTCACACCGCCCGCGCTGGCAGCGTCGGCAGCGGCAGCGGCGAACGGCGCAGCGCAGCCCCCAGGCAAGCCCCAGGCGGGGCCTGCGATGCCGATCCAGGTCAAGCCAGAGGAGCGGCGGGCGAAGGCTCGGGCGCGGTAAGGCATGGCGCGCAAGGTCAACACCGAGCTACGTGATGCGCAGATCGATCATGCGGTCGATTTACGTGCCTATTCTGATAACGTGGTGAGGCGCATCATCTCGATTCTCAATCGTGCCGATGCGGCGCTATTCAGTGAGCTAGTGCAGAAGCTCGAATACATGACGCCGGAACGATTCACGGTGAAGCGTCTCGAAGTGATGCTTGAGAGCGTGCGCGAGTTGAATCACACCATGTTCGCAGAGGTCGACAGCACGCTACGTGAAGAGATCAAGGGGCTCACTGCTGTTGAATTGCAATTTCAAGAGGGATTGCTCGCAAACAACATGCCACCATCAATCGACATCGCACGTGTCGACATCAATCAAGCGTATGCAGGCGCGATGTCGCGGCCTTTCCAAGGTGCGCTACTGTCCGAGTTCATGAAGGATCAAGAGGCATCGAAGGCGAAGCTAATCCGGCGTACAATCGCAGATGGGTACGTGCAGAACCGCACGACAGATCAGATCGTGCGTGACTTGCGCGGCACACGCGAGAACAAGTATCGTGATGGCATCCTAGAAGGCAACAGGCGCGAGGTTGCAGCGGTGGTGCGCACGGCACTCTCGCACACTGCACAATTCGCGAAAGATCGAGTGACAGAAGCGAATGCTGACATCCTGGGCAATCTTCAGTGGCTCTCGACGCTTGACGCACGCACAACGCCAGAGTGTCAGGTGCGTGACGGCATGGTGTATACGCTCGATCATAAGCCGGTCGATCATGAATACCCGTGGGGCGCAGGTCCAGGCCGGTTGCACTGGCAGTGCAGATCGACCTATGTGCAACTCACGAAGTCATGGAAAGAGCTAGGGGCAGAAGGCGAGGTCGGTGAGTGGGAAGATTTCGACGCGGGCACGCGATCTAGCATGGATGGTCAAGTGCCAGCAAAGACGACTTACGAAGAGTGGCTCGGTAATCAATCAGAGAAGAGACAAGTGCAGGTGCTCGGTGCAACACGGGCGAAGTTATTCAATGAAGGCGGCTTATCGTTCGATGAGTTACGCAATGCAAGGGGCGAAGAGGTGACGCTTGACGATCTTCGAAAGAAGTACGCCAGTGCGTTTAAGAAAGCTGGTTTATAGGAGATTCATCATGACGATAGGACTGATACTGCTAGTCGCAGCGCTCGTGTTGTTTGTCGTTGCCGCAATCGGCGTGACGACAGGACGATTCAATCTAATGGCGGCGGGCCTTGCCTGCTGGATGGCGTCGCTGCTGGCGTCAAGGAGCATATGACGTGCAAATGATTAACCGTGCAACTGAAGATGCGAGCGACTTCAGCGACATGCTCACGAAGCTCGAAAAACGGGCGTCTGACGGGCATCTCGCGAAGGCACTGCGCAAGCAGGTCGATCAGCTTGAAGCGGCGCATGCAAGGCCGGTGAAGCGCCCAGGCGAGAACCGTGTCGCCTATCGTGCGAGGGTCGTATCATGCCGCTGAAGAAGTCGACCTCGAAGAAAGCGTTCGCGAAGAACATCAAGGCCGAGATCAAGAGCGGCAAGCCGGTGAAGCAAGCCGTCGCCATTGCCTACGCTGTGAAGCGCAAGGCAGCGGCGAAGAAGGCCAAGCGTTAGAAGCGCTCGCACATATTGGGAAATTTGCCGGTGCGCTCGCACTTGTCGAGTGCGCGACGTGCGGCCTTGAGTGCGGCACCGTAGGAGGGGAACGCGTAGCCGCTCGTGCACGTGGCGACCTCGAAGCCTGCGAGCGAGCCCTTGCCCATGATGGAGAAGCGAACTTTGATGCCGCGTGTGTCACGCTCAAGGCCGGAGAAGAGGATGTGCGATTTGGTCATTTCTGTCTTTCTGTTTGCGGTTGCTGAAGAATTGATTATACATCAAAAGGGCATCAGCCCATGATGCCCAGGTCGAAAAGATCGTTGATCTTCGCTTCCATGAAGAGGCCCGCATCCTTGGATGCCTTGAATTCCTTGTCGACGCCGCTGATGGTCAGCACGTAGCCCGTGCGGGTTGCGCCACCCATGTAGCCGCACAGGGTTTCGAGTTGGCTCATGTAACGCGAGCCGTAGATTTTGGTGATGCCGCAAAACTTGCGACGAACGCCCAGGACCAGAGCGCGGGCGGCTGCGTTGTTGATGTGGTCTGCGTTAGAATAGTCGTTCATTTTGCGCTTTCTGTTTCGGGTTGCTGAAGACTAGAGTATAGCACCGTTATTGCGTAACGGTGCAAGTTTCTCAATTTATTTGTTGTCCTGATACATCGCGCAGATTTCGAGGGCTTCGGCAGCGGTGCGCCCGTAGAACTCGTGACCGCTCACACCGATGACGCACCAGTCATTGATGCCGTGGGCGATTTGGTCGGCCAGGGGCATGTCGTTGAACGAGGGGTTGAAGATTTCGAAGGCTTTCATTTCTGTCTTTCTGTTTCCGGTTGCTGAAGCCTAGAGTATACCCAGATTTCCGCCGTTATAGCCGTAACGGCGAAAATATTTCGATTATTTGTTTTTGGGTGGCAAAGGCTCATCGATCACCCAATGATGCCCAGGCTCATTGAGCTTGAAGATCGGCACAATTTTGCGTAGCTTGTAGTGACAGTGCGGGCATTCGTACTTCTGATGCTGGTTATAGCTCGAATTAGGACCGCTGAAGACGTAGTCATCGATGTCGATGCCCATTGCTTCAAACACGTTGACGGGCTTGCCGCAGCCTTGATTAGGGCACGGCAATGGATAGGAGAACGCCGACACGAGAAAGCGCTTTTGCCTGTCTATGCTGCCAAGTAGTTCGGGCTCGGTGTTGAGTAGTTCGCTGTTCTTCATGGTTTGCCTTTCGTGGGTTATGTGCGGTTAGACCGCCCGGTATGAACAAAGCTCTTTGCTTGTTCGATCTCTTCGAAGCGGTACACGTGCCATGCTGCGAAATCTTCGAACGTCATGCGCCCATTGCGCACAGCGTCGAACGCTTGCTTCTCGCCCATGCCGACCCAATAGGGACGCTCGGCGATGTTCTTCATCATGCCATCGAAGATGTCTTCGAGCATGTCCTTCGGCCATCCTGCGTAATCAGCCATTGACTGTCTCCAAGTAAGCATTGAGTGCGTCGCGCAGTTCGGTCAAACCGGCGCGATCAAGTTGTACCGTCGCGAGCATGTTACGCTTCTTGCCGCCACGTCCGCCGTGCGTGATGCCGCCGTGATGCCTGATTTGCACCGCGCACTGAAAGGGAGTGTTCGCGAACACACGCACAACGCTCTCTTCGATTTGGTAATGACCGCAGTCTTCAATGGTTGCGCGCCCGGCGACTTTAATGTTGGCAAATTCACTCATGTTGTTCCCCTTCGTCTTTCGACATTTTCTTCGCGATCTCTTTCATCGTGTGCTGCACTTCGAGTTGCGTGCCGTACATGCGGAACGCACCGGCAGGATGATTCACATCCCAGGCGTCCGCAGGCGCGGCCTTTGTGGCCTCATAGATGTCGCCGTTATCGGCAGTGTAGGTGATGGTCTTCTTCATGATGATTAGGCGTAGAGGTGAGCTTCTGCCACTGCTGCTGCCCAGCCCTTAGGCGTGAACACGCGGGAGCAGGGGTTGTCGAACAGGTCGCGTGCAGCGATGACGCGGAAGCCCGCAATCTTCAGCGCTTCGATGACGACTGCGTCGAGCGTGGGCACGAAGGCGTAGCCGTTGTTGCCCATTTCGGCTTCGGTCAGCGCGAAGAAGATGGAAGAGGTTTGCTCGGGAGTGTAGATCGTGGTCATTTGCTGCTTTCTGTTGGTGTGCTTGAATTATAGCACCGTTATTGCGGTAACGGTGCCTTTTATTTTTAGGCCGCGATAATCGCGAGCTT
>Ga0193738_1000658_pt1 | contig 16223 bp, 21 predicted proteins | sample L2a1metaG_FD_144927 | JGI IMG/M metagenome (GOLD analysis project Ga0193738, IMG submission 144927) | Soil microbial communities from a riparian zone of the East river system, Colorado, United States - L2a1 | ecosystem: Environmental > Terrestrial > Soil > Riparian zone | place: USA: East River...
GGGATCTGGGACGACGGTGACGAGATACTGCTCGCCGACATGCTCGAGGCACAGACCGGACTCTATGAGTTCCTGATCACGCTCATGCGCCGCGCCTTGATCGACGACGAGACCGTCGTGCGCGGAACCGACGCCGTCATGGCGGAGATGAAGGCGCGCCGGCTTCGCTATGAACTGCGCATCGAGGCCGCCCGCACGCTCGCATTCAAGCTGATGCAACAGGCCGACGTGCGCAAGATCGAGTTGCCGATCGCAACGCTGTCGATCCGCGCCGGTCAGCCCAGGGTGATCATCACCGACGAGGCCGCGCTGCCGGAACACTGCATCCGCACCAAACGCGAGCCGGACAAAGTTGCCATCAAAGAACAGCTCGCCGGCGGCCAGGCGGTTCCTGGCGCCACTCTAAGCAATTCGGAACCAACGCTAGCTGTGAGGGTCAAATGAGTACCGCAGTTGCAATCCAATCCCACGGCGGCGAAATCGCCCCGCGCTTTAGCCGCAGCCAGATCGACCTGATTAAGCACACAGTTTGCCGCGGTGCGACCGACGATGAACTGCAGCTATTCCTGTACCAGTGCGAGCGCACCGGGCTCGATCCGCTCGCGCGGCAGATCTACGCGATCAAACGTTGGGATGCGCAGGCGAGCCGCGAGACGATGGTCATGCAGGTCTCAATCGATGGCTTGCGCCTGATCGCCGAGCGTACCGGGAAATATCAGGGTCAGCTCGGCCCGTTGTGGTGCGCGTCGGATGGTGTCTGGCGCGATGTCTGGACGGAAGATAGCCAGCCGCCGGCGGCCGCGCGCGTCGGCGTTCTGCGCAGCGACTTCGCCGAACCGCTGTGGTCGGTCGCGCGCTTCGACAGCTATGCCCAACGCAAAAAAGACGGCACGCCGACGCGGATGTGGTCCGCCATGGCGGATATAATGATTGCCAAATGCGCCGAGGCATCGGCACTGCGGCGCGCATTTCCGCATGAATTATCCGGACTCTACACCGGCGATGAAATGGCGCAGGCATCCGCCACCGACGAGGCGCCCGAAGGAAAACCGGTGCCCACTTCGGAAAAGAAACCGGCACTGGACAAGATTCCGGCGAGCGACGACTACGTCGAGCGATGGTTGATCTCGCTCGAGAACGCGATCTCGGCCGAGGATCTCGCGATCAAATGGAACGCCGAGCGTACGTTGCGCGGTCAGATCGAATGGCCGGATGACGCGACGCCGGCGCGCCTGAAAGACGCGGTTACAAAGCGGATCGACGAGCTGAAGAAACAGCCGGCCGAGGCCGCGCCGTGAGCAATCCGTATCACTTCGCGTTAGTCCGCGAGTTGATGGAGCGCATGGTCGAACACATGCTCGACGGGCTCGATCCCGAGGCCGCGCTCGTCGTCGCCGCCGAGGAAATGAAACGCGACATTCGTGTGCACCTGGTGCAGTGCGCCGTGGCGATCGAGGCGATCGAGACGGACCGCCCCGACCAGGCCGGCGCCAAGCTTCACTAGGTGACGCCATGCCGTTCACGAACGCCGAGAAATACAAATGCGCCGAGCGCGAGCTGCGCATGCGCTATCGCGTGTACGAACGCCGCGTCGACGCCGGGCAGATGTCGCGCGCAACGGCCGACCGCGAGATCCATCTGATGGAGGAAATCGCCGCCGACTATCGCGCGCTCGACGAGGCGGATCGTACCGCGCAGGCGCCGCAGCTCGATCTGCCGCCCGCACCGCGGCTCGAGCTGGTGAGGCGGCCATGATGCAGCACCGACTGGAGTGGATTCCGAGCCCATTGCTTGTCGAGGGTCAGCCGCGCAGCCATGGCGCCGGCGTCTATCCCTGGACGTTCGTGATCACGTTTGACGGTCAGCGGTTTGCCGCCAGCGTCAGCGATGCGCGCGAAATGACGCTCAAGCACATCTTTCTCGGAGCCGATTTCGAAACGCTCGAGGCGGCGCGCGCCGCTTGCATTACATTCCTGCACCGACAACCAGGTTGCGGCCAGGCTCTCAGCCCCCAGCCGAGATAGGCCGCCAACCGCGCCCGGGATCGCGACGCTAGCCCGTCCAACGGTCCCGGGCGATGACATCAGGTGAGCCATGAAACCGCGCGAGCGCATTGCCCCGATGATCGACCAGGCGCGGCGCCTGGCGCGACGGGATGACGATCAGCCGATCGACGCCAAGCGGATCGAGAGCGACATGATCCTGCTCGCGTTTATCATCACGTCGACCGGGCAGACGAAACTTGCGCCGTTGCTCGATCGGCTCGAGCGCGAGCTCGCCGAATACCGGCTCGAGCGCGATCCGCTATCGCGCGCACAGCGGATCCTGACATCCCATGCGCGCCAAACGCAGCCCGAAACCGGCGCGGAGACGAGTATTTTGCGGGAGGTGAAGCCGTGACGTTTGAATGCAGGCGCTGTCGTGATCGGGGCTACATCAACTGTGAGCGCATGTATCACGGCGACCGCAGCGACTTTTGGACCGAGGCGTGTCCAGACTGCAAGCGCGTCTATGTCCATCGCGCGCTCGGCATCCTTCACCGCATGGCAACGACCCAAGACGAGATCGACGACAACATGGGGCAGCCACTTGTCTGCCCGGTGACCGGCGCGCCCTGCCTGACCGAGCAGGACGAGTTCTGCGATGACTACGGCTGCGCTCGCCGTGCCGGCATCGACGTTGACCGCGACCTGATCGCCCGTTCCGCGGGAGGCGCCCAATGAGCGCGCACACGCCGGGGCCGTGGTCGATTCCGCACTTCGCTGCGGATACCAACTGCGAATGCGGCTACGTGCTTTGCGACCATCTTATGGGCGCCGTCGCCACCGTCCATTGCAGCGGCGAGGGCCAAGATTGGCAGCGGCACGGAGACAATCCGAAGTTTGCGGAGGCTTGCGCCAACGCCCGCCTGATCGCCGCCGCGCCGGAGTTGCTCCACGCATTAAAAGATTTAGTCGGCCAAGAGGAGCCCGGAGCGATGTTTTCTGAGCGCATCCAGCGCGCGCTCGCCGCCATCGCCAAGGCCGAAGGCGCCGCCCCGGTCTACGTCGATGATGACGGCAAGACGTGGTGCCGTCCCGAAGGCGAATTTGAGGACGGGCGCTTTGAACCTGCGCCGCGCCGTGACCTAACCCCGGAAGAAATCGTAGCACTCGTCAACGACGGCTAGTCTGAGACATCACACGATTGGACAGAGCATGGCAGAGCGCCTTGACCTATACGGCCCTTGGTTCAAGCACCCGACCACGGGGAATTTTGTTGATGAACATCGATCCAGTCGAAGCGCGTAAGCGTCACGAAGGGCCACATGCAACGTGGTGCGTCCATTTCCGAGAGAACCAGCGCGGGGGAGTCCCATCGCGATGACTGAGCGCGAGGGACCAGACTACGTCTACGGATTCAATGCGGGTATTCAGGCCGCATGGGAGCGCGCGATGGCAATGGCGAACGCTCTACCGGTCGAGCCGGTGACGCATGGCGCGAAGGTTATGCGCGACGCTGCGCTCGACATTGCTGATACGATCTTGGAATTAAAGAGGCGCGCGCCGCGGGCCGCTAACGATGCGCAGCGGATCCTGCGCGATCACACAATCGATTAAGAGGAGAGGGCGCATGAAATTCGGTATCAACAACCGTATGACTGGCAACGTTCAATTCACCGCCGAAATCGAATGCGATAAAAACGCACCGCTCAGCATCAAGATCGGCCTTGCGGTCAGATGGGCGATCAATACGGGCGCCAACCTCGCGGGCGCCTACCTCGCGCGCGCCAACCTCGCGGGCGCCAACCTCGCGGGCGCCTACCTCGCGGGCGCCTACCTCGCGCGCGCCAACCTCGCGGGCGCCTACCTCACGGGCGCCTACCTCGCGGGCGCCTACCTCGCGCGCGCCAACCTCGCGGACGCCAACCTCGCGGGCGCCTACCTCGCGGGCGCCTACCTCGCGGGCGCCAACCTCGCGGGCGCCAACCTCGCGGGCGCCAACCTCGCGGGCGCCTACCTCGCGGACGCCAACCTCGCGGGCGCCTACCCTCGCGGACGCCAACCTCGCGGGCGCCCTGCAAAAATCGATCCGGCCGAAATCCCGGTCATTCCGAATATCGATGCGACGATTTTGGCTGCGATCGAGAGCGGCGGTACGCTCGATATGTCGTCATGGCACGGGCCACACGATCAATGGTGCGGCACAACGCACTGCCGCGCTGGATGGGCTGTACATCTTGCTGGCGAGAAAGGGAAATCGCTGCAAGATCGCGTTGGCGCGCAGATGGCGGGGACGCTGATCTATCACGCATCGCGGCCGGGCATTCCTGCGCCGTATTTTTTCGCATCGGATGATGATGCACTTACCGACATCAAACGGTGTGCGGCATCGCGATTTGAGGAAGAGCAAGATGGCGGACCTTAGGTGCCGGAGCGGTAACGTCGAAGTCAATCCCGGCGACCAATTCCGCGACGAACACGCCGAGTGGGAGGTGGTCGATTTCATCCAGAGCGATCCCGAAAGTGACCACACCGTCCGATGCCGCTGTCTGGGGCAACTGCCGGGCCATTGGGAGCGATGGAAGCACGGGGATGGAACGGTGGATTGGTGCGGCGATAGCATCGCGGCGATCATGCTGACGAAGGCTGATGGAAAGCCGCGAAGCGCGCGCGGCGACCTACTGCGCGCCACCCATCAGTAGTCAGCGGGAGGTTTCGCAGGAGAGCGTGATGTCTGAAGTCCTCGACCACATGCTCGCGGCGCTCCGAGACCTTGAACATGCGTTCGCTAACGCCGGTCAGCCGGGTTGCGATATAGCGGCCGGGCCGTTCGCCGACTACGCACTCGACCTGATCCGCGCCGCCATCGCCAAGGCCGAGCCAGCCCCCGCGGGTGCAGTTCGTGGGGTCATTTCTGGACCAAGCTGCGGTTCACCGAGATCGCGCGGCATCGCCGCTGAGTGAGAGATGCGAGATGAACTTGTCGTGCAGTGCCTGCACCCAATCACACCGACGCCGGCACCGGCAAGGCGATCCGCTGAAGCCATTTGCGCTTTTGCTCGAGCGTATGGCCGGCGCCATAGTCGGGCTTGCCGTTCGAATGCCCCATGAGCTCGTCGAGCAACTCGCCAGGCGGCTCGATCGCACGCAACCGATCCTTGAACGAATGGCGCAGTGAGTAGAGCGTATGGTCCTCGCTCGGCATCAGACCGTTGGCGCGCAGATACTGATTGATCACCGCCGACATGCTCGGCGCCTTGCCGGCATATTTCGGGAATCCTTTCGGCTGTGCCTGCATCGCCTTGAGCGCGACGCCGACCAGCGGCATCAACCGGCGCGCCTTTTTGGTTTTCAGCCGGCGATGTTCGTTCGGCACGATCGACAGGTGCGGGATCGGCCCGTCAAGCACGATCGACCTGGCGTCGAGGCCGCAGATCTCGGACGGCCGCAGACCGGTTTCGAGCATCACCAGCATGACGCGCCGCGCTTCGGCATTGAGCCCGTCGAGCGCACCCGGTGCGAGCAGGCGATCGCGCAGGAACGCGGTCGCAAACGGCACGCCTTGTTCGCTGTCGTCGGCGAAGCGCATTTTGTGGAACACCGGCGCGACGTCGATGTCGTGCGCGCGCGCCACCTTCTCGAGCATCACCGACACCTTACCGAGCTGGATATTCGCGCTGCTCGCCTTGAGCCCCTCGTCGGCGATGCGATCGCCCCACCAGTTGCGGAAGGCATTGGCATCGGACCGCGTCACCGCGGCGAGCGGCTTGTCGGCGCCGAGCACCATGAGGAAATTCGCCGCCGCAGCCTTGTGTTCGTTGGTCCAGATGCGCAGCCGCTCGCGCGGGAATTTCTGGATCTCGGCGCGCATGTACGTCGCGTATTCGTCGAACAGGCCCGACACCATGATGCGCGCCTGCGTCGCGGTGCCGAGCACCGCCTCGGTTGCCGCGATGCTGTCCGGCGTCGGCGTCGGCGGGATCAGGCCGCGCGCCTCGAGCGTCTCGACACGACGCAGGATCTCGCCGAGCGGACCGGCGGCGAGCTCGGCCGTCGTCTGGTAGTCAAACCCGAGCCGCCTGGCGCGCGCAGTTGCCTCGCGGAACCGTTGGCGGGCGCCGGCGGCCTGGCCTTGCGCCAGGTCGCGCCAGTAGCCCTCAAGCGCGGTATTGAGCCGATCGGCGATCCGCCTGGCGCGCTGCCGCTCGGGATCGTCGGCGACGCGGACCTTGGTCGACTTCATCACGATGGTGCGCCGATCGACGTCGGCAAATTCGGCCGGCACGCGCCGGAAAAAGCACCAGAACAATCCGCGTTGGATCAGGTAGTCTGACATCGAGCTAGCCCTCGGTGTGCGATGTGGAACCAGAAACGTGTATGGCAATCTGTATGGCAAATTTGGATTTAATGCAATACAGGCCCGTTGAAAACACTAGAACACTTTGAAATGATTGACGAAAAGTGCCCTACTTCGAATATCCAGCCCAAATTCGCTACCGGTTCCAGAAATGTTAGAAGTGCCTGCAGGACTAAGCTAACTCGAAAATCAATCCAAACGGCTGTATGGCAAAATGTATCACGGTTTCACGTGAAACGTCATACAATGGCCCGTGGTGCGTCGGGCGGTTTCTACAGTGTCAGGGAGCGGCCGCAGCGCACAAACGCACCAGCGGCCACGACTGCGCGAGAAACGCCGCCCCGGGGGAAGGGCGGCGTCTAGCGGTCAGATGGTGGGGTTTGGAAACGTAACCTAGCACCGGCAAGAGCCGGTAGCACGGCGATCATAGCACAACGTTCCGGCCGACGCATTGCGATCTGCAATGCGCCGCACCGGAATTCCGCTATGTGCCGGGAAGGCTGCGCAGTGTTACAGGTCTGCGCGCCGCGATCAATCACCGAACCTGGATCGTCGTCGTGCTGCGCGGACTGTTCACGGTTGGCTGCGGCGGTGCCGGCGGCGGCGGATAGAGCGGCCGGCCGGCCAGTTCCCGCGCGAGAATGTCGTCGGCCGATCCGCGCAGCTCGTAGCGCGCGACGCACCCGGTGAGCAGGACCACCAGCGCGACCAGCGCGATCGCCGCGGTGATGATCGAGATATAGAACATCCGCCGGTCGCCTCTCATGATCAATCATCCGGCGCCATGATCACCGGGTCATCGCCGGCCGGCTCAGGCTCAGCGCGCTCGGCCAGGCCCACGATCACACCAGCGCCCTCGCGCTCGAGCTCGGCGGCGATCGGCTCGCGCACGTCGGTGTAGATCGTGCCGGCACGATAGGCGATCCCGTAGCGCCGGCGCGCGCCGCCGTTGAACTGGTAGTCGCGCGTCACGTTGACGGTTTTCACGGAAATTGCCTCACGCCTTCAATGCCTCAGCCTTCCACATGAAAGGCCAGTTAGCAGGGACTGCCGAACCGAAGATCACGTCGAATTTGGTTGGTGTCATTCCTTGCACACACGCACCACCAAAAAGACCTGTCTGCGTCACCCATACCTCGGTCGGCGTTATGTTCATACCGTGGTTGACCGAAACAGTCGCTGCCCCTGACGGCATTGTTCCGATGCCTTGGTTTTCAGTCACGAAACCAATGTTTCCGGAACAGATCATCATGCTCGATCCCTGCAACGGGTTGACCCGTTGAAACATATTGTTGTCCACCTTGACCTTGGCCGATCCCGCACGGGTCGCCCCGACTTCAATGGCAAAGCCGGAACCGGCCTGACCGAACACATTGTCAGCGATTACACATTGCTGGACGCTATCGACCAGGATGTCGCCGTTACCGGGAGCGCCGAAATTGTTGCCGCGGATAATCACATTACGGGAATAAATTGTTGCCGACGATGATACCCATAAGTTTCTGGTCGCGCCTCCTGCGATTGTGTTGCTCTCGATAACAACGTGATCGTTTCCCCCTCCAATTAAAATCGGAACGCCCGTAGCGTGAATGAAATTGCGAGCGATATAGAAATCAACCGAAGTATCCATCGCAGTTAGTTGTGGGAGCCGGAACCCTATGCCTGTGCATGCATCGATAAAGCTGTCGACAAAATTGACGAAGAACGCCTTTTTGTCGAACCAGATGGCATTGGTATTTCCGAAAAAACCGCAACTGATAAACTTCACGCCCTGCGGTTCCTGATCCGTGTACGTCGCATAATACCCATAGGTATCATTGCCACGGCTGAAATGCCGGTCGATCGTGACGTTGATGCCGCGATTGGCGCTGTAAATCGAATAGGTGCAACTGTCGGACGACGTCCCCACCAAATTCCAGGTATCGTTACTGACGTTGTAAAAACCATGCTGCGCAAATTGGGCATGAACGTTTTCCGCGCGGCAGTAGTCGCCGGCTATCTCAACACAATGTTGCGCATTGTTGCCGCCGTTAATCGCCATGTCGCGCAGGATACAGCCGGCGCCCAGCTTGACCACAGAAACGCACGCCGACAGTGCCACCAGAATGGTGATGCCCTCACCGCAACCGAATAACAAATGGTTCGCCGGCATCACCACGTTGCCGATGTTGTAACTGCCGGGCGGCACGAATACTGCACTGGATGCCGTCAGCGCGGCCGTGAACGCTGCGCTGTCATTGGTTGATCCGTTACCAACAGCACCAAAATCTTTAACACTGACGCTCTCGCGCACCTTACTTTGCCAGCCGCGCGCAATCGCGCCGGTTCCGGCCTGAGTGAACCCCTTGAAACTTGACGCGGTGCCAATGCCGTTTGCCTCGAAATGAAATCCGGCCGTGCCCTGCGGCATCGATGCCGTGTTCGGCGGTTGCTCGACCCACACGCCGCCTTCCTTGTGCCAGATGCGCCAAGGCTGCTCGTCGGTCTTTAACGCCCATTGACCATCTTCACCGAGCGCCGGATCCGGCGGCGCGACCGGCGTAAAGAAGAAAAACCCCTGCGCATCGAGCTGCTCGAGCAATTGGCGCAACTTGGCTTGCGTCAGCGCCGGATCGTAGCGCAGCCAACTCATCTTGATGATCACATAGATTGCCGCGCTCGGGATCGTGCCCTGCCATTGCGCCTCGAGCGTCAGGTGCGTGTCGTCGACGATCGCGCCGATCAGGCCGACCTGGCCGCCAATCATAAGCCAGTCGCCGACTTCTACCGTCGGCGTCCACAGCGTGCCGGCGCCGGTCACGCTCACGCGATCCCCGCCAATTGTCACTGTGCCGGTTTCATAGATGCCGCCGAGTGCCATATCAGTTGATCCTAACGAGCTCGCAGAGCGGGATCTCGCCTGCGCGCTGTTGCAGTGTGCTCAGGTCGACGCGCCATTGCGCGGGATCGACGAGCTCCCAATAAGTAACGTTCTCGAATTCCGCGACCGCGGCGCCCTCGAGCTCGAACGGCACACCGACGCCGGCCTGGCGAATGTCGCCGGTCACCGGGTCGTAGTGCACGAAATTGATGCTCATCGCGCGAAACTCTGCGCACACATGCGGCGCCCGACGATATGCAGTTCACCGGCCGTCACGCCTGACAGCTTGCGGACCTCGAGCGTGACGGGAATCGTCTGCGTCGTGCCGGTTGCATTAACTTCCCTTCCGACCGCAAGCGGTACCACGTGCTCCTGCGATGCGCCGCCCAACGGCGGGAAGTTAAGATTTTGTTGAAGAACTTCGACACCATCGATCAAAATGCGCCACAGCGCCACACATCCGCTCGGCGTGACCGCCGCTATTAACGCCGTGCCTGTGACATAGACAAAGATCGTTTTGCCAGCGACACCGCGCGCGGAGACGCTCGTCGCCAGAACCTGGAAGAATGAAAAGCTGTCGATGGTCACATTGTCGCCCGCCGATGCCGAGCCGGCATTAGTAACCGCGCCGTCCGCGATCTTGATGTTGTCGACGACCAGGTTTGCGATGTTTGCCGCGTGCGCAATGATCTGGTTGGTGCCGACGTGGATCGCCTGGATTGAGCCGGCGACGATCGCGTTGGCGGTGATCGTTCCATCCGCAATCATGTCACCGCGCAGAATGATTTTTGCCTGCGGTGCCCCGCCGGTCGGCGTGTTAGTGCCGATCTGAAAAACCGGCACCGCGGCACCACCACCGACACCAGGTTGCATCATCAAGAATTTATCGACCTGAATGACGAACGCCGATGTTGGCGTCTCGGATGTGGTGGTGCTGAAAAGTTTCAGGCCGCTCACGACGCCGTTGACGTTGGCGGTCACTTGCCAGGTTGCGGTCAATGCGCCGTTAATGTCGGCGACAACGCCGCTGATCGTGGTGATCGATGCGCTTTGATCTTCGAACCGGACCTCGATGCTGTCTGAGGTTTGCGCGGCCGCGCCATCCTCGCCGGCAAAGGATCGCCAGCCCTCCGAGATTGTCGCAGTATTGAGCAGGAGCATCCATGGTGCATCGGGCGGCTCGGTCTCGAACACCGCGGTGTCGGTCCAATAGTATTCACCTTCGTGGCTCACCTGGTCGTCGGGATTGTAGTGCGTGAATTCATCCCATGCGCCGCGCCACACCAGCCCGAATTGCGCGCTGATCTGCTCGCGCATGCCGGCGTCGGCTTCCTTGCCGGCGAGCTTTTCCATCCAATTGTGCGCGTCCTGCTCCGCCGCCTCATTGGCGATCAGTTGCTGAATCCGATCGACTTCCGCCATCGATGCGGCGAGCTGCTTGCCGACGTAATCCCTTAACCCGGCCTCGAACGATGCGAGCGTGACGTCGCCGGGGATCGATGTGAATGCCTGCGGTACGATGTGCTGCGATCCGCTCGTGACGGTAAGCCAGACCGACCAAGGCGTGTCGCGCACCGGCGTCGTGTAGAGCTTGTGGCGGTATTCGTAGAGCGTCGCCGCCTGGATCCCGTGCGAGCACACCGCAGATCCTGACGAGGGAAAGTCCGCGGTGAACGGCAGCACCGCGGTGTCGCCGACCTTGCGGATCTCGAAATCGATCTGATCGACGCTCGGATCCATGATCGGCGTCCAGGCAAACGCAATGCCCGGGGTGATCAGCCCGCCGTCGCCGGGGATGTTGATGCCGGTTGCCACCATGCCGCTCGCGACCATGGTGATGAAACCGGGGAAACCGCCGGTGCCGACATCGGGCGGGAACAGCTCGCCCGCGGTCGTCCACGAATAGACGCTGTTCGACGTGCGTTCGTATGTCAGCGTCACCAGGTGCCGCACGGTGTCGAGCTGCGCCGCCGTGACGAAGATCGTCATATTGCCGTGGCGCTGCGAATTGTAGCTGAGCCAATCGCCCGGTTGCACGCCAATCCATTTAGCCGGCAGCGTGACGGTGCCTTGCCCCTCCTGCAGCGTGCGGCGCCGTTCGCTTTCCGCGATACGCTGCGCCTGGCTCGATGAATACACTTGCGTCAGATCGAAATCGCGCGCGATGCGTTCGCCGATATAGGCATCGCTCGTCGGATCGATCCGTGCCGGGAATGCCGCGCTCGCCCAGAACTGCGCCGGATCGGCAAACGATCCGTGCGCCGCGGTGACAATCTCGGTGCGGCTTCGATACTTGGTAAACGTGGCGCGCTCGCCGACAATCAGATCATCATCGGTGAATGCGAGCGAGGCGACCGGGATCTGCGGCACGCCGGGGATTGGCCCAAACTGCCCGCCGCGCTCGAGCGACCAGCCGGCGGTCGCCCCGCGGATCGCGCCAAGCACGTCGGCATTGCTGCGCGCATCGTTCACCTCGATCGAGCAGCGATAGCGCGGCTCGGTGCCGCCGCCGGCGAGCGGGATCGGCTCGTCGTTGACGTTCGCGGCGGCGAAATACATCTGCAACAGCAGATTGACCGGCGAGATATTCATGCCGAGCAGGCGTTGCCCGTTGCATAAGATTCCGCGCCGGTAGTTATATTCTTGCACCGCCGGATTTGCGCTCGGCTCGTAGGTGTCGACCTGGCCCCACCGATGCGCGCCGGATCCGCCGTTGGTGTCATCCTTGCGCGGATCGTAGAGCACCAGCCCCTCGGTCTCGATCAGCACCTGAGGAATGCCGGTAAGGCTCAGTTCCTCGTCATAGACTTGCGTCACCGACAGATAGCAAACGCCGGCGCCGCGATGGTCCGCGGTCCAGCGGCCAGGCGGATTTGAATTGGCGATCAGATCGGCGTCGGCCGCCTGGTCATAGCGCCCGCGGAAATACTTCAGGATCACGCGCGGGTTGCCGGCCTGGATAAACTCAGGGACGACATAGCCGCCCGTTCCAAGATCCGGCGGCAAGGTGCAATCCTTGCCGTTGTAGCGCAGCCGCGTCAGCTTGCCGTGCTGCCCGTCGCCGATGACGAACACACACTGCAGGAACATGTTCTCGAACGGCGCCGCACCGTAGACGTTCGTATAGACGTGATGCCCGCCGGTCGCGCCTGGGCCCATGCGCGCCGAGCGCGCCAGGCCCGCCCCGTATTGCACCGAGAGCGAGGTGCGTTCCGGTGACGTGCCGTCCGCCGGCTGATTGCCCTTGCTCAGCACCGAGGCGGCAACCGAGATGCCGGCCGAGATCACGCCGGTGACAATCGCCCCGCCGATCGCGCCGGCAACCGCCGCGCTGACACCGGTTCCGGCGATCACCGCGGTGAGGCCGATCGCCGCCGAGATCGGCTCGCCATGCGCCGGCGTGCAGGCGACCGTTAAGCACGTCGAGGCGAGCAGCGCCGCGGCCAGGCGTTTCATGGCACCTTGAACGCGCGCGACAGCGCCGAGCGCGGCAACCGCACCGTGCCGGTCTGGCCCTTGCCGATCAGCTCGAGCCCGACGCAGACAACGCCGCCGCCGATGATCGCGCCGGGATAGTCGGCGATCCCGACGTCGCCGCGGCCGCAGAATGCCGGATGGATTTCCTCGAGCTCGGCGGCGATCAGCTCGGCCAGGTTGCCGTGGCCGCGTGCACGCAATGCCGCGCGCGCCGTGGCGGCGTCGTCATAGACCAGGCGAAACCGATCCGGCAGATCGTCGGTCATCGCCTCGATCGCGTCGCGCAGCAGCGTGGCGCAATCCGAGATCCCATAGGCGAACGGTTGCGCCTCGTGCCACGCGAGCACCTCGGCGAGCTGTTCGAACCAATCCTCGCGGCGCATCAGTGCGGCCCCGCCAGGAACGTCGCCGAGGTGCCGTCCTCTTTCCGGCCGTAGGGGATCTGTTGCGTCGCGGTGATCGCCGCGTGCTCGAAAAACCGGTCGGCCGGATCGATCAGCTTTTGATCGGAGTCGGAGCGCATGCGATAGCCGAGCCGCGCGTGATCGAGGGACATCGGCTCGAGGTGCGCCACCAGCACATACTCGCCGCCGATCGTCTGCTCGTGGGTGATCAAATCGATATAGCCTTGCCACCATTGGATGACGGTCACGACGTTGCCGGTAACGGGATCGAACCAGCACAACGACAGATGCGCCGGCCGGTTCTTGTATTGGTAGGCATCGATCGTCGCGAGCAGATCCGGCGAGAGCTCGGTCTCGGGCACCGCGCGCAGCCGCACCGTCATCGGCGAGGCCGAGAGATCGGTGCCAAGATTGAATTGCGACAGCTCGATCAGCGAACCGGCGCCGACGTAGGGGATCGCGTTGACGGTGAGGGTGCCGTAGCCGTTCCAGAAACCGAACAGCCCCTCGGGCAGATCGAACAGCAGCAGCAGCGTGTTTGCGTAAGCGCCTTTCGCGATCTGCGCCAGGATCGTCGGGTCAATGTCGCGCATATTACACCAGCGTCTGGATCGCTTCGAACGTCACCGGCTCGACGACGCCGCGTTCGCCCTGCCAGGATCCCGGCTTCGGGCGCATCAGGCACCAGGCTTTCACCAGCGTCCCGACCGCCGGCACGGTGCCGCCGGTGCGTTGCCACGGACCGACCGTGAATGGGCCCGCGACGCCGCCGGTCGTGCCGGTGATCGGCTCGAGCGCCTTCACCAGCGCGCGCCCGCCGAGCCAGGGGAAGGAAACGTAATCGCCGACGCTGATCTTGTAGCTCGCCGGCAAGTTGCCGATCGTGATCGTGTCGCCGGCGACCGCGGTGACGTTGCACGTCCCGTCGAACGCACCGCCGCCGGCGCGCGTCAGCGACAGCACACCGGGCCCATAGGCGAGCGGCCAGCACCGCCGCGGATCCCGCCCCATGAACGATTGCCGCCCGCCGCGCAGCGACAGATACCAGGCGTGCCATTTGCCGTATTCGGTTTCGTTCAGCGGCCTGGTCGTGACCGCCAGTTCCCACAGGCTTCCGCCGATACGTTCCTGGAACGTGATCGCGCCGGCCGCGGTGCGGCTCATCTCGCCGAGCGTCGTGTAATCGAAGCGACAGCGCGGCGCGACAATGTCGGCGTCGGGAAAATCGCGCGGATAAGTGATCATGTCAGATTGTTACCGTCACGTGATCAGCACCCGCGGCAGATCGGCGGCGGTGCAGGCGGGTAGGGCGGCAATGGCTCGATCTGGGATCTCGACACGAAACCTCGGATTCCAGCCCATCAACAGCGAGATCAGCATGATCAGCACGATGATCGCGACGATCGCCCACAGCAGTTTCGGAATCGGGTGCGGCAAGGGAAAGCCAAACGCCGCCGCGGCATAAATGATCACGTAGACGATAATCGATGCGACCACCGCATAGAGCAGGATATAGAGCAGCCCGATCAGCAGGGACTCAAGCATGGCATCCTCCTATGCGAACGCCGACCGGCGCCGCAGTTCGGTGGTTGCGTGCGCCACGTCGGCGACAAAGCGGCGATCGCGCGCCGCGAGCATCTGTTGCATCAGGCCGATCGTCTGCGGATCCGCCGAACCCTGCACGACGACACTGGTCGTTGGCCCGACGACGTTGATGCCGCCGTTGCCGCCGCCGTTGAGCCCGTTCGGGACGATCATGCCGGATCGCTTCGGCATGAACAGCTCGGGCCCGCGCTCGCCCACCATGTAGGCGCCGCCGGCATTGACCGGACCGCCGGCCGCGCGCGCGCCGACCGATTTGATCCCGAGCAGATTGGTGAAGATCGAGCCGCCGCCGCCGGCGGGAGCGGCGAACATGATGTCGAACAGTTTGTCGAATGCCTTCGAGGCGAGCCGGTTGCCGATGTTCTTCAGCACCTCGTCGAATTTCTTACCCTCGAGCACCAGCCCTTTCATCGCGTCGGACATGATCGAGCCGAGCTCGCGCGAGGCCGACATCATTTCCGACCAGGCGGCTTGCCGCTCGACCAGCTTCTGCTTGATCTCGCCGCCGAGCTGCGCCTGCTTGCGCATTTCCTCGGTGATCGCGGTCTCGGCATCGAGGCCGGCGCGCTTGGCCGCTTCCTGCAGCAGCGTGATCTGGCGCGCTTCCTCCTGCTTGGCGGTCGTCTGCCCGACCAGGCCGAGCTCGGTCTCGGCCAGCGCGTTGATCTTGCGCAGCGCCTCGACCTGTTTCTCGAGCGCATCTTTCTCGCCGGTGCCTTCCTTGGGAAAGACAACGCCGCTCGGCTTGTTCACCGTGATGCGCAGCGGCCCCTCGGCTTCCTTGCGTGCCTCGCGCACCAGATCGAGCGTGTGGCGGATCCGCTCGAGCCCCTTTTGCCCCTGTTCCTCGAGCGGCCCGGTTCTCATGACGTTGGCAAGTGCGGCGACGATCGGCTCGACCGTCGAAAGGATCGTCTCCAGCACCGGCAGCACATAGACCGTGAGCGAGCTGCCCCAGGCTTTCATTTCGGCGCTGATGCGCGCTGCCAGTTTGGCGATCGCGTCCATGTGCTGGAGCGAGCGCGCGAGGTTCTCGTCGACCCTGGCGGCGTCTTTCATCTCGCGGAATTTGTCGACGCCTTCGCCGAGCACCTTGACCCAGTCTTTCGTCAGGCCGAATTTCTCGGCGATCCTGACCTTTTCGAATTCGGATCCGGCTTTGCCCATCAGCGTTGCGGCGAGCTCGAGCCCCTTATTGGCATCGCTCACCAGGCCGTTGCGCTCCTTGTATTTGAGGTTGTTCGCGTCGAGGAATTTCGAGAGATCGGTCTCGCCGCGGTTGATGTCGTTCATCTTGGCGCCGACCGCCTCGAGGCCGGCGCTAATGGCATCGGCGCCCAATCCGCCCGACAGCCCTGCGAACGCAACACGCTGGAACTGTTCGGCAGTCAATCCGGTGAGCCGCAAAACGTCGTTGAGCTTTTGCATCTCGTCGACGACACGCTTGATCTCGTCGACCGCCGAGCTCATCGCCTTGGTGATGGCGGCGGCAAGCAGATTGCCGGCGGCGACGCCGAACGTGATGCCCGAGGTTTTTT
>Ga0193738_1000659_pt1 | contig 16222 bp, 13 predicted proteins | sample L2a1metaG_FD_144927 | JGI IMG/M metagenome (GOLD analysis project Ga0193738, IMG submission 144927) | Soil microbial communities from a riparian zone of the East river system, Colorado, United States - L2a1 | ecosystem: Environmental > Terrestrial > Soil > Riparian zone | place: USA: East River...
AAAACGGATGAGGCAACGACCGGTAACGGGCCGGTACACTCGAGGTCTGCAGACTGTCCAATGATGGCCGACGATTCCACAGCGCGGCGGGCGATGTTGGCCTTGGCGGGCATCACCCTGCTCGCGGCGGGCCTGCGCCTGTTCCGGATCGACGCTCAGAGTGCGTGGGTTGACGAGGCTTTCACCATCCATGCCGCGGCCGGACGGTGGGATGACATGATGGGCATCCTCATCGGTGATTTCAATCATCCGCCATTGCACACCATGCTGGTGCGAGGGTGGTTTGCGCTGTTCGACGTGAGCGTCCTCGACGCGCGCCTGTTGTCCGCCATGTTTGGAACATTGGCGGTCCCTGCGCTGTACTGGCTCGGCACGCTGCTCTTCGACCGTCGCACGGCTCTCATCGCGGCGTTTCTCCTGGCCATTTCGCAGCTTGGCATTGTCTATTCACAGGAAGCGCGCGCTTATTCGCTGCTCTTGCTGCTCGTGATTGTCGCGACCGGATTCTTCGTGAAGTCGTTTCCGCCCGGCGGCCTCGGTCCCTTCGTCAGCTTCGTCGTGCTCGTGTCGCTGTCGTTCTACACCCACTACTATTCGATCTTCGCAGTGGCCGCGCTGGTGACCTACGCCCTCGTCTTGCGCGGGCGCCCCTCCATTCCTGCGTCCTGGTGGGCCGCGGCGCTGGTCGCGACGATCGTTGCGTATCTTCCGTGGCTCACGAGTGGTGTCGTTGAAAACCTCATTCACAATCCCGAGAGCGCCCGCGTCGAGGGAGTCTTCGCGAGTCTCGCGTCGCCGCTGTACTCGCTCAACTGGTTCAACAACGGAAAAATTAACGGCATTCGAGAGCAGGCCCCTCTGTGGACATTTCCGGTCGGGTGCCTGTTGTTCACGGTGCCGGCCTTCTGGGCGCTCCTGCTGCGATCGCCGGAGAGAAAGCGCGAGCGTCATGCGGAAACCCTGCTCGCGCTCTTGTGGTTCGTTCCCATTGTGGCCGTCGCGGCCTTGGGATCCTTTCGCCTCGTCTACGACGTGCGACACGTCTCGTTCGCCGTCGCGGCGTACTACCTGCTCGTCGCGCGAGGCGTGACGCTCATCCCGTCCCCCACGCTGCGACTGCTGATCATGGTCGGGATCGTCGGCTACTGGGGCGTGTCGTTCAGATCGACCTACTTCCGTCCGTTCAAGGAGAACTACCGCGACGCGTTCGGCACGCTGGTGTCAGGGGCGCGCCAAGGAGACTGCACGGTGTACGGGGCGCCAGACGGACGAAGCTACGCCGAGTTGTACTGGACCTCGTACTATCACGGCCAGGCGCCGCCCACCGTAGTCGCCCTACAGGACGCCGCCGCCCGCACCGACTGCGTGCGGCTCTGGCTCCTGTGGGATCGTTCGTTCTGGAAGCACGGTCCTCTGTCCTACGACGCGGCGACGGCGACGCTCGGCCCCGCCTATGAGCCCGGACAGAAATGGTCTTTCTTGAGGGTGGATCTTCAGCTCTTCGTGCGAGGCCAGGAATGAACGCTCAAAGGCTCAGTATCCCGAGCCTTTGAGATTGGTGCGGAAGAAAGGACTCGAACCTTCACGGTATTGCTACCGCCAGCCCCTCAAGCTGGTGCGTCTGCCAATTCCGCCACTTCCGCAAGTGGGTATTACTTAGGTGTCGTCGGAGCCGGTGCCGGCGTTACCGGAGCCAGCGGCGCCGGGGCCGGACCCTTCACGCCGCTCAGCACCGACCCGGTCCCGCGCTGGCCGTAGACGCCAAGCAGGATCGCGCCGATCATGAACAGGGCGCCCAGGACCGTCGTCGCACGGGTCAGCACCGTCGCACCGGCGCGGGCGCCAAATGCGGTCTGCGTGCTGCCGCCGCCGCCGAACGCGCTCGCCATGTCCCCGCCCTTGCCCTGCTGCATGAGGACGACGAGCAGAAGCAGCAGGCAAACGACCAAGTACAAGCCGACGAGCAAGTAGTACAGCATAAGAGGGGAATTATATCAGAATGGGGGTTGAGGATGGCTAAACTCATCATCGCCGCGCTCGTGCTCCTGGCACAGCTCCAGGCACCCCCGCCGGCCCAGGACACGGTCACCGAGATCCGAGGGCTCGTCCAGGCAAAATTGTGGACCCAGGTGGACGCACGGTTGGACGCGTTGACCGCCGACGATCCCGCGTGGGAGCGCCTTCCGTCCGTGTTGTACACCGCCGCGATCGCCCGCCAGGATCTGCCTTCCGCGGTCGCGCGGCTGACGCGCGTGGCATCAACGACCACGAAGTCCTCGAACAAGGCCGCGGCGCTGATCGTGGTCGGGCGGGTCTACCGGCGTCAGGGAGATTTCCCGGCCGCCACCCGCGTGTTGAAAGAGGCGAAGGCGGCGGCCCCAGGAACGTCGTTCGCCGAAGACGCCGACGGTCTGATCTACGAGATCGAGCACCTCAGTCCAGGACTGCCGGCGCCCGCGTTCTCGGGCAAGGCGCGCAACGCCGGTACGATCAGCCTGGCGCGGCTGCGCGGCAAACCGGTCGTGCTCGTGTTCTGGGGCTCGACTTGAAAGGCCTGCATGGAGGAGGTTCCTCTACTCAAACAGCTGCAGGCCAAGTACGCGAACCGCGCCACCATCGTCGGGATCAGTATTGACGAAAGTCTTCCGCGTGCAGATGCCACGATCAAGGAGAAGGGGATGACCTACCCGATCCTGGCGGACGGGAAGGGCTTCGAGGGCTCCATCCCCGTGGCCTATCGGATCCAGGGCACACCGGATTTGTTCGTGATCGACAAGGCGGGAAAGATCGTCAAGCGGCTCGGGACGGCGACCGAGATCGACGCGGCGCTGGCCGCCCTCATCGATCCCGGCCGCTAGACGGTCACTGACAGATATTCGAGTTCGCTGCTTGTGGAATCGATAGTTTCCACTTCAGCGGCGTGACTCCGGGTTCCAGCGTGTCGGCCTCGAAGATCAGGTTGGCGATGCACTTGTTGCCATCGTCGTTCGGATGCACGCCCATTCCCTTCGTCGTCTGGCTCTTCTGGATGAGGACGCCGGGGGTTGCCGGGTCGAGGTAATTCGGAATCTTCGTCCCGTCGTCTCCAGCCTTGAACCAGGACTCCGAACAGCCGAAGTTCACCGTCGGTGACTGGTGGTCGTGGACCGCGCCATTCTGCTCGGGATGTTCGACCTTGGTCTTGATCTCGACCTTCATCTCCATGCAGTGATCGCGCAGCTTGGTGTAGGTGTCCACGTAGACGAACCGCCCGCCCGAGCCGATCGCGAACGGCTTCACCGCGTCCTCGATGGTCTTGTTCAGCTTCTTGAACACCTGGTCGATGACCTCGAGCGCGGGCGGCAGCTGCACCCACCGCACGATGCAGGTGGGAATGGTGTCGATGAGCGGAGTGCACAACTGCGGGATGCCCGCTGTCGCGTCGAGTGACTTCGGGTAGGGGTTGGGATAGCCGGTAACCGCCACCATCAGCTTCGGCCGGCCCGCCATCAGGACGCGGTACTGCTGCTGGATGGTGGTGAGGTCGTTCGTCAAGTTGCTGTACAGCGTCGTGTTGGCGAGGATCCCGGACGCGCAGGTTGTGGCCTCCGAGAAGTCGTGGTCCTTGACGTTGTCGAAGCAGTCCGTGACGATCTTCTTGATCGTGTCGTTCTCTTCGCCGACCGTGATCGTAATCAGGTCGGGCCGGTAGTTCCACGTCTGGGCGAGCTGCCCTTCGGTGATGTACTTCTTCGACGTGTCGTCGTTCTTCGACACGTTGTAGAGGCACCACGGTCCCCACTTCTTCAACAAATCCTCGAGCAAGTGGTTGGGATACCGTTCGGCCTCTTCGATGTCATGGCCGGCGGGGTAGTGATCCCCGCTGGCCACGTAGCGCCGCGCACAGTCCTGCGCCTGCACGATTTGGTAGTCGGTGATCGCGATCGCGGCACAGGCCGCGATCGCAATCAGTGTGTGAACGGCAAGACGGTCCATCTTCATGGTCGTCCCCTACTGCTTGAAGACCGTCTTGATGATGGAGTTATTCGCGAGCTCGATGAACTCCACCTGTTTCCCGAACGGATCCGCGGTCAGCGATCCGGTGACCGACGGCGAGGTCACGGACTTGAAGACCACCGTGACGCTCACGCCCTGCCCGGGCGCGAGGTTCCCGAAGCACTGCAGTTTCAGCACCGAGTTCGTCTCCGGCACGAGCGGCAGGGTCCCGCACTGAACCGGCGATCCGGCGTCGGTCGGCGTGACCGTGACCGTGGTTTGCGACGCGTCGTGCGTGCCGGCCACGTCGAACGACAGCAGCGCCTCCCCATTGTCCGGATCCGTGTCCAGCGACGTGCCGGTGTCTCCGACGTTGACCACGATCGCGTTCATGGTCACCGTGCCGTTGTTCGGGTACGGATCGGGCGACCCGGCGACTTGCGCCGCGACGAGATCGACACACCCCGGACCCGGGCACGCGCTGCCCGCGACCGTCGTCGTCTCGACGTGCTCGTTGTTCCCCTCGTCGGTCTCCGTGATCAGACCATCGGGATCGACCTTGGTCGTCATCACGAGGTCTTCCGGCGCGCCAGCCACCACGATGAACTGCGCCGTGATCGTCGTGTCGCCGCCGGCGGGCAGGTCGCCCTTGCAGATGATCTGCTTGTTGGCATTCGGCGCCGCGCAGTTGAACCCGTTGGATCCGGCAGTGTTGAGGAAGTTCACGCCGGTCTGCGGGACGTCCAGCCGCACAACCACCTGCTGTCCGGTCGTCGTGGTGGCCTCAGTACCGCCGTTGACAACGAACACCGTGTAGGTCAGCTTCTGTCCAACCGCAATCGGATCCGGCTGATCGATGACCTTCGATACCACCAGGTCGATGCCGGTCCCGCCCACGGAGTTCTTCGCAAACGCGACGTTGTTAGCGAGGTTCTGCTCGTCCTCCTTGATCGGATCCGAATTCTGATCCGCCCCGCCCTCGATCAGGGCCGCGTCGGCCTTCGCCTCGTTGACGATCGGCGCGGTCGCGCCGCCGTCATACACCGCGTTGATGGTGATGGTGGCCGAGGCTCCCACCTCGAGGCCGTCGCCGCCGTTCGGCGCCGGCGTCTCGTGGCACACCAGTTTGGGGGCGGCGAACGTGCAGGTCCAGCCGTTGGTGGCGGTGTAGTTCACGAACGTCACATTGTTCGGCAGCGTGTCGGTGAGCGTCACCGGGCCCTTGGCCTTCGCCGTGCCGACGTTGGAGATCGTCACCGTGTAGACGATGGCCTGTCCGGCATTCACCGGTCCGCTCGGATCGACCGACTTCACGACCAGGAGATCCGGCGACACCTTCTGCGTGCCGCTGTTGCTCAGCGAAGTGGTCGTCGAGCAGTTGTTGTTCTCGTTCGACTCCTCGATGACGTCCGCGGGGTCGACGCACGCCTCGTTGTCGAGCGAGCGGCCACCCTCTGCCGTCTGAAACACGTCAACCGTGATCTCGGCCTTGGCGCCCGCGGCCAAATCGCCCGTGCACTCGAAGACGTTGATCGGGTTCTCGCTGAACGAGCACGAGAAGTTCTCGGGCGCGGTGTAGGCAAGTGGAATCAGGCCCACGGCGAGCGGGTCGAGCAGTTTGATGCCGAACGCCGCCTGTCCCGTGGTGTTTTGCGCGGGGTCGTTGAAGATGGTGATCGTGTATTTCGACACCTGGTTCTGCGTCGATTCGGTCGGACCGAACTTCGTGACGCGCAGGTCGATGGCGGACGCGACCGTGATCCTCGACAGGTCGGTGTTGTTGGTCTCGTCGCCCTCGGCGATCGTGTTGTCCGGATCGACGAACGCCTGGTTGAGCAGGCCGCCATTCGGAACGTTGAATATCGGGGCCGTGACCCTCACCGTGATCACGCGCGTGCTCGGCACATCCGGAGTGGCCAGCGTATTCGCCGTCCCGTCGACCGATCCGCCGGTGCACGTCACCACGCCCCCTGCTTCCGTGCAGGTGAAGGCTCCGGGGGCGGGTGGTCCGGGGGGTGGCCCCGGGGGCACGTTGGTCGTGTCGTCCGCCGAGAGGAAGGTCACGCCGGCCGGCAAGATGTCGCGGACCGTGACGTTCAACGCCGGGGCCTCGCCGACATTCGTCACCGTGAGCGTGTAGGCGATCGGGTCCTTCGGCTTGATCGTCGTGTCCTTCGGCGACTTGTTGATTGTCAGATCCACCCACGGGCCGATGCCGCCGTTGGCCACGACGAATTGCGCGTTGGCCTGGTTGTTGAACTCGTTGCCTTCCGGCTTCGCGTTCAGCGGATCGACGATGGCCTGGTTGGTGTAGCTACCGGGCGTATCCGGCGCGAACATCGAGATGGTGATGGTCGCTTCCTCCGTACCCGACCCGATCTTGCCCAGCTCGCCGCCGACGCACTCGATGTAGTTGCCGGCCTCGCTGCAGAGGAAGTGGTTTGTGCCGGTCGCCTCGATGTAATCGGCGCCGGCCGGCAGGAAGTCGCGGACGACCACGCCCGTCGCCGGATCCGTGCCGTCGTTCTTGACCTTGATCGCGAAGGTCATCTTCGCGTTCCGCGCCACCGCCTGATCGTTCGGAATTGGCTTGGTCTGCGTCTTGGTGATGCTGAACTCGTTGAACGCGCCCTGGCCGCTGCCGCCGTTTCCGACTTCCGTATCCTCGAAATCAATGTTGTTCTGCTCGTTGATTTCGGCGATCAGGTTGTCCGGATCGACGCGCGCTTCGTTGTGCATCGTTCCGACGATGTTCTGCGCGAAGATCTTGATCGTAATCGTCGCCTTGTGCTCGCCGGCATCGGCGTAGAACTCCTCGAAGGTGCCGGGCATGTAGGCGCCGACGCAATCGACGATGCCGTTGGCATGCGAGCAGGTAAAGCCCGAGTCTCCCTGGGCGTTGCGGAACGTCGTCCCGGCCGGCAGCACGTCGCGGACGCGCACGTTGCTGACGCTCTGCGGACCGATGTTGTCGACCGTGATCACATAGGTCTGCGTACCCGCGGTAGCGATCGGATCGAACCCTTGCGGCGAGTTCGGCCCTTTGTCGTCCTTGACCAGCGTCAGGTCGACGCCGGTGCTGATGGTCGTGCCCTGGACCGCCGTGTTGTTGGTCTCGTCCGCCTCGAAGATCGTGTTAATCGGATCGACCACCACAGAATTCACGATGGTGCCGACGAACGGCGGCGCGACGACGAACACCTCGATTTTCTTGACTGACGCGGGGCCGAGTGTCCCGCCCGAGCAGTTGAGAATGTTCCCCGGTGCCGGGGCGCAGGTGAATCCGCCCGGCGCGGGTGCGACATCGCCCGAGACGTGGTCGAAGATGGTTCCGCCGGGCAACTGATCGCGTACGAGCACGCCGGTCGCGGGAAGTATGCCGCTGTTGCCGACAGTGATGGTGTAATGCACGCCACCGAGGGCAGCCGGCGCCGCCAGCAGCTTGCCCGCCCAAGGTTGCATCGGCGGCGGCGCTGCGAATGGCGGCGGCGGTTCAGCGCCCCCTTCCGCGGTGGTCGGCCACGAGCTGGCCGCAACCGGATCTTTCTCGTCACTCTTGGTGACGGTCAGATCGATCGCCGGCCGCACCGTCGTGAGCTCGGTCGCGGTGGCGGAGTAGCCGACGTTCTTGATGTTGCCGCTGGTCGTCGCGGTATTGATCAACGTCGAGCCGGCCGAGGCCACGACCGAACCGCTGATCGTGTAGAGCACCGTGCCGCCGGGGTTCAGCGACCGGATCGTGCAAGTCAGCTGCGGCGCGTCAACCTGGCATCCGCCGTGGACGCCGACGACGCCGTTCACCACGTCCTGCTTGATCGTCATGCTCGCGGCCGCGAGGCCCTGCGTGCCGTCCACCAGCCGGACGTCGTCCGCGCGGGTCGTCGCGGTGTTGGTCACAAGCACCTTGTAGGTGAGGACCTGGCCGGGAACGACCGGGTCAGGCCCGGCGCCGTCCGTCCAATCGGGACCGGCGATGTCGATGTCGGTCTTGACGATGCTGAGAGGACCCTGCGCCGGCGGGTTGCCGACCGTGGTGTTCACCAGCGACGACGTATTGTTGAGCTCGTTCTTCTCCGCGATCGTGTTGTCCGGATCGACGGAGGCCGTGTTCGTAATGACGCTGGCCACGTCGGGCGAGGTCGCGTGGATCGTGATGCTCCCATTCGCGCCCGCATTGACCAGGCCGCCGTCGCACGTGACGGTGATGGTGGTCGGCGGGTGCGGGAGCGCCGGTTCGTCGTCAGTGCAGACGAACAGGCTGGTCGTCGTGTAAGAGACGTTCGACAGCCCTGGCGGCAGCGTGTCCACGACCTTCACGCCGGTTGCGTTCGCGGCGCCGAGGTTGTTCACCACCAGTGTGTAGATCATCGGTGCGCTGATCGGCACGGTCGTCGGCCCCGTCTTGTCGATGACGAGATCCGCGAGCTCGGTGCCGCCGCCGCCGCCCGAGACCAGTGTGGTCGAGGTCGAGGTGCTCGTGAAGTTCTGTGCCGATTTGTTGAAGGAGATGGACGCGGTGTTGTTGAGGGTGGTCCCACTGGAGGCGGTCACGACTCCGCGCACCGTCACCGTCCAGAGGCCGCCGCCCTCAATGCTGCCGGCGGTACAAGTGACCAGATCAACGGTCTGGGTACAACTGCCGCGGCTGCTGGTGACGACGAACTGCGGCGGGACACCGATCCCGCCAACACCGTTCAGCTGATCCGTAAGGACGACGTTGTCCACCTTCGCGCCGCCGGTGTTGCGCGCGGTGATGGTGTACGTGATCTCCGCGCCCGAGGTGACCGGGTCTGGCGAATCCACGTTGGTGAGAGCGACGGGGCTGCCGGGATCGGCGGCCACGATCGAAATTGCAGCAAAGATTCCGGCCAGGCCGGCCGCGAGGGAAGTCTTGCGAGAGAACATCACGCCTCCATCTGGACAGTGAGGGGGAGGCGCGATGATGTGCGCGTGTCGCCGCGCGATCAATTAGCGAGAAGGATGATTTACGTCGAAGCGGCGCTAGGACTGGCTTACGCCGTTCGTCGTACGACCGACCTCGTGGTACGTCGCCGCCAGCGCGGCGCGGCCGGGCACCCCGAGTTTCTGGAAGATGTGCGTGAGATGGACCTTGACGGTCGCTTCGCTGATCGACAGCCGGTCGGCCAGCTCCTTGTTGCCGACGCCGGTCGCGGCGTGTTGCAATACCTCCCGCTCGCGACGGCTCAGCCGTTTGTCAACGACGTCGCGCGCCGACATCCGGCGCTTCGCCGCGCCGACGACGTGCAGCACACAGGCGTTGAGCCAGCGCCGGCGGGCCCAGATGCCGCCTGCGTGGACGGTCCGTATCGCGTTCACGAGTTCGTCGCGGTTGGCACTCAGCGTCAGGATGCCGCGCGCACCCGCCGTCAGCGCAGTTGTGGCCCATTCGTCGTCTTCCGACGCGCTGACGAAGATGACCACGCCGCCATCGGGGATCGCGCGCTCGGGCCGCCGCCCGCACTCGCTGCGCGCATCTGCCACGATGATGTCGTGCGTGCGCGCCAGAGGCGAGAGCGACGATCCGCTCGCGACGTGGCACCTGGTGATGATGAAGTCCGGTTGTGCCGACAGCACCTGGATCAAGCCGTCCCGCAACAAGCCGTCGTCACTGACAATCGCGATTTGAATCGTAGCCTGGGGAGACATTACAGGGCTCCGGGCAATTGCTGAGTGGAGCCCGATCGTGCGCGTGTCTGCACGCTTCGTCAAGAACCAATTTCGAGATTTGGGACGAATTTCAAATCCGTATACGGCTCGTGACGCTTGGGCAACTTCTACACAAACTAACGGGCGGCGGGACGGCTGCGCGTGATGATCTCGAAGAAGCTGCGGAGTTCCAGGCTGGCGCCTCCGACCAGTGCGCCATCCACGTCTGGCAGCACGGCGAGATCCCGGATGTTCTCCGGCTTCACGCTGCCGCCGTAGATGATGTGGCAGTGTTCCGCGGCGTCGCCCCCGAACCACTGGCGCAGCCGCGCTCGGATGTGCGCGTGCGCTTCGCCGGCCTGCGCCGGGGTCGCGTTGCGGCCGGTTCCGATCGCCCATACCGGTTCGTACGCCACGACGAGCGCGGCGATCTGATCCGCGGTGAGACCGTCGAGCCCCTGCTTGATTTGGCGGTCGAGCACCGCGAGCGTCTGGTTGGCGTCGCGCTCCTCGAGCGTCTCGCCGATGCAGACGATCGACGTGAGGTGCGCCGCGACCGACGACGCGAGCTTGCGATTCACGGTCGCGTCGGTCTCCCCGAACAGCCGACGCCGTTCGGAGTGCCCGATGATCACGTACTCCGCGCCGGCTTCCTTGAGCATCGCCGCGCTCACCTCACCGGTGAACGCCCCCTCGCGCTCCCAGTGCAGGTTCTGACCGGCGATGCCGATCGCCGATGCGTGCGCCGCTTCGGCCGCAGAATGGAGCGCCGTAAACGGGGGCGCGACGACGATCTCGACGTCGTGCACGTCCTTGGCGGTGGCCTTGAGCTCCTTGATGAACGCGACCGTCTCGTGGACGGTCTTGTACATCTTCCAGTTCGCCGCAATGAAGGGTGTTCTCATGCGTTTGGGAGAGCCGCCACGCCGGGCAGCTCACGTCCTCCGAGAAATTCGAGTGACGCGCCGCCGCCGGTCGAGATGTGCGTGATCCGATCCGTGACGCCCGCCTTCGCCACGGCTGAAATCGAGTCGCCGCCGCCGATCACCGTCGTCCCCGTGACCTCCGCGACCGCCCGGGCGACCTCGATCGTCCCTCTCGCGAACGCGTCGATCTCGAACACGCCCATCGGGCCATTCCAGATGACCGTCTTCGCGCCGGCGATGACGGACCGGTAGGTCTCGACGGTCTTCGGACCGATGTCGAGCCCCATGCGATCGCCGATCGCCGGATCGCCAACGGCGAGCGTTTCAGACGGAGCGCCAGCTTCCAGCTTCGGCGCGACCACGTGATCGACCGGCAGTTCGAGCCGGAGGCCGCGCGCCCTGGCCCGATCCTCGATCTCGCGCGCCGCATCGAGCAGGTCTGCCTCGACCAGCGACGTGCCGACCGGGACGTTGCGCGCCTTGAAGAACGTGTAGGCCATCGCGCCGCCGATCAGCAGCGCGTCCACGCGGGGGACGAGGTTCTCGATCACTTCGAGCTTGTCCGAGACCTTGGCGCCGCCAAGGATCGCGACGAACGGGCGGTCCGGTTTTTCCAGGACCTTCCCGAGATGCTCGATCTCGGCCGCCATCAACAGCCCGGCCGCCGACTCTTTGACGTGGCGGACCACACCCTCGGTCGAGGCGTGCGCGCGATGCGCCGAGCCAAAGGCATCGTTGACGTACACGTCGGCCAGCGAGGCGAGTTGTTGCGCGAACGCGGGATCGTTCTTTTCTTCCTCGGCGTGGAATCGAAGATTCTCCAGTAACACCACACCGCCAGCGGGCGCGGAACCGACGGCGTTGGCCGCCGCCTCGCCAACGGAATCCGTGGCGAAGATCACCGGCCGCTTGACCAGCTCGCCCAGCCGGTCCGCGACCGGCTTCAGCGAGAACTCGGGCGCCGGCTTGCCCTTCGGCCGGCCGAGATGCGAGCAGAGGATCAGGACCTTGGGCTCTTGCTGGAGGACGTAGTCGATTGTCGGCATCGACGCGCGGATCCGCGTGTCGTCCTTGATCGTGCCGTCCTTGATCGGGACGTTGAAGTCCACGCGCATGAGCACGCGGCGCCCCTTCAGGTCCAGATCCTTGACCGATTGTTTTGCCATCTTTGTCCGCGTATTCCGCGTGATCCGCGGCTTCGTCCCCGCGTGATCCGCGGCCCTAGACGCCCTTCTTGACCATCAAACGCAGCAGGTCAACGCAGCGGTTCGAGTAGCCCCATTCGTTGTCGTACCACGACAGGACCTTGACGAAGTCGCCGTCCATGACCTTCGTGTAGGGCGCGTCGATGATCGACGAATGCGGGTTGCCGCGAAAGTCGATCGAGACCAGCGGCTCCTCAACGTATTCGAGGATCCCCTTCATCGCGCCGTTCGCCGCCTCTCGGAATGCCGCGTTGACCTCTTCGGTCGTGGTGTTCTTGCCCAGCACCGCCGCCAGGTCCACGCACGAAACGTTCGGCGTCGGCACCCGCATCGAGATGCCGTCGAGCTTGCCCTTCAGGTCCGGCATCACCTCGCCGACCGCGCTCGCCGCGCCCGTCGTCGTCGGGATGATCGACAGGGCCGCCGCGCGCGCGCGGCGCAGGTCCTTGTGGGGCAGGTCGAGCAGCTGCTGATCGTTCGTGTAGGAGTGGACTGTCGTCATCCATCCCTTCTTGATCCCGAACTTGTCGTGCAGGACCTTGGCGAGCGGCGCCAGGCAGTTCGTCGTGCACGACGCGTTCGAGATGATGTGATGCGACTTCGGGTCGTACTTGTCTTCATTGACGCCCAGGACCACCGAAAAGTCGGGCTTCTTGGCAGGCGCCGTGATGATGACCTTCTTCGCGCCGGCCGCCAGGTGCTTCGCCGCCCCGTCGCGATCGGTGAAGATCCCGGTGGATTCGAACACGACGTCCACGCCGAGGTCCTTCCACGGCAGCTGGGCCGGGTCCTTGATCGAGAGCACCTGGAACTGGTCGCCGTCCACCGAGATCTTGTCCCCGTCGGCCTTGATAGTGGCCTTGAGGTTGCCCAGGATCGAGTCGTACTTGAGCAGGTGGGCGAGCGTTGCGGCGTTCGTCAGGTCGTTGACGGCGACGAAATCGACCTCTCCGGTCCCCATCGCCGCCCGCATGATGTTGCGGCCGATGCGGCCGAATCCATTGATACCAACTTTGATGGCCATTCTGCCTCCGGTCCCGACGATCCCCCGGATTGAATCGGGAGAGCAAGGACCAAGCACGCGCCGGTCCGCGCGTGGGGAAACGCAAATTCTAGTCTAAACTACGCCATAATCAATCTTTTGCCCGCGGTGTACGCCCTCTACAGCGTCCTTATCGTCACGTTCTTCCTGGTCATGTCGCCGTACCTGGCCTGGCAGGCCGTGCGCTATCGGAAATACATTGGCAGTCTCCGGCAGCGCCTTGGCTATCTCCCGTTGTCGTTCAATCTGGATGGTGAGCAGTCGATCTGGATCCACGCGGTTTCGGTCGGCGAGGTGCTGACGGCCCGCGCGCTGCTGCCGCAGCTCCGCGAGCGCTATCCGCGGTACCGGCTCTTCCTGTCGACGACGACGATGACCGGGCAGCAGATCGCGCGGAACAGCCTGCAGTACGTGGACGAAGTGTTCTATTTCCCGTTCGATCTCGGGTTCATCGTCAATCGGACGCTGCGGCTGGTGAAGCCGAAGATGTTCATCATGATGGAAACCGAGATCTGGCCGAACCTGCTGCGCGCCTGCCGGAAGGCCGGCGTGCGGACCGTCCTGGTCAACGGCCGAATCTCGTCGCGGTCCTACCCGCGCTACCGCCTGGCCCGGCCGTTCTTCACGCGCGTGCTCGAGAACGTCGATCGCCTCTGCATGCAGAGCGAAGAGTCGGCCCGCCGCATCATCGACATGGGCGCCGATCCGGAGCGCGTGGTCGTGACCGGCAGCCTGAAGTTCGATTCACTCGATCTGCCCGGCGCGTCAGCGGCCGCCGATCGCGGCCGCAACCGTGTGCTGCGCTACTTCCGCATCACGAACGAGCGCCCCGTGATCATCGCGGCCAGCACGCTGAAAGGTGAAGAGACGCCGGTGTTCGAGGCGTTCCAGCGCATTCGCGCGCGCGTGCCCGACGTGCTGCTGATCATCGCGCCGCGCAAGCCCGAGCGGTTCGACGAGGTCGAGCAGATCGCGAAGCGCGGCGGTTGGCGCGTCGCGCGCCGCAGCGAGCTGCCGGTGGACGCCGAACCGCGGCAGGATGTCGTCGTGCTCGATACCATCGGCGAGCTGGCGCAGCTCTACCAGGTCGCCACGGCGGTATTCGTCGGCGGCAGCCTCGTGGACCAGGGCGGCCACAACATCCTCGAGCCTGCCGTCTTCGGCAAGCCGATCGTGTTCGGACCCTACATGCAGAACTTTGCCGAGATCGCGCGCGCCTTCCTGGACAACGACGCCGCGATCCAGGTCCGCACCGCGCGGGAGCTCGAGCAGACGCTGATGGCCCTGCTGAACGATCCCGTCCGCCGCGCGCGGCTCGGCGCGGCGGCCCGCGCGCTGGTCGAAGCCAATCGCGGCGCCCGCGGCAAGACGATGACGGCGATCGCGCGGGTGCTGCCGCCGCAGGATCCCGGCAACGTGCGCCCGTTCCGGGTGGTCCACTGATCAACAGCCTCTACGCCGCGGCGGCCCGCGGCCGGCGGCGCTACTACGAGGCCCGGCCCCACCTGCGGCGCCGGCTCTCGCGTCCCGTCATCAGCATCGGCAACCTCGCGGCCGGCGGCCGGGCCAAGACGCCGCTGGCGGCCCTCGTCGCCGAGCGCCTGCTGGCGATGGGCGAGCGCCCGGCGATCCTCAGCCGCGGCTATGGCCGCCGCGATCGCACCGACGGCGTCGTCGTCGTGCGCGATCCCGGCGGCATCCGCGCCGACCTCGATCGCGCGGGTGACGAGCCGCTGATGCTCGCGCGGCGTCTCGCGGGCGTTTGTGTCCTCGTGTCGCCGAGCCGTTACCTTGCCGGTGTCCTTGCCGAACGGCATCTCGGCGCCACGGTCCACGTCCTCGACGACGGGTTTCAGCACTTCGATCTGTACCGCGACGCCGATATCGTCGCGGTCGCGCGCGAGGACGTCGAGGAGCCGGCGACCCTGCCCGGCGGGCGCTTGCGCGAGCCGCTCGACGCGGCACGGGCGGCTGACGCATTCGTCGCGCTTGACGAGGACGTCGCGTTCGACCGGCTGGCCGCTGGCGAGCGTCCGCGGTGGCGGGTCAGGCGTCGTCTCGGCGATGTCGCGGGATTGGACCGGTCCAGGCCTGTCGTTGCCGTCGCCGGGATCGCAGGACCGGCGCGGTTCTTCGAAGGGGTTCGCGCGGCCGGCTGGACGGTCGCGCGCGAGCTGCCGTTTGCGGACCATCATCGCTTCACGGCCGCGGACGTCGAGGGGATCTTCGCGGCCGCACGCGCGTCTGGCGCCCCCGGCGTGATCACGACCGAGAAGGACCTGGTGCGCCTGCTCCCGTTCCGTCCGTTCCCGGTGCCCGTCGCCTTCGCGCCGCTGGTCCTCGAGATGGAATCGCCGGCGGAGTTTGACGCCTGGCTGCGTTCGCGGGTTCATTCGGCATGACGCTGTTGCACCGGTTCGAGTACGGCGCTGTGGCGACGGCGCGGGCCACGATGGGGATGCTGCCGATGGGCGGCGTGCTCGCCGCCGGCACGACGCTCGGCCGTGCTTTCCACGCGTTCGACGGCACGCACCGTCGGCTGGCGCTGAAGAATCTGGAAGCGGCGTTTCCGTCGCGACCGGCGGAAGAGCGCGAAGCAATCGCGCGCGACATGTTCGAGCACTTCGGCCGCCTGCTCACGGTTCTGTTGAAGTTCAGCACCATGTCACCGGCCGAGATGCTCGCGCGGGTCGAGTTCGAAGGCGAGGAACGAGTCCGCGCGGCGCACGCGATGGGGAAGGGCGTGCTGCTTTTCACCGGACACTTCGGCTACTGGGAGATAAACGCCCTGGTGCACGCTCTGGCGTTGCACCCGATGGCCGTGCTGGCGCGGCCCCTCGACAACCAGAAGCTGCACCATCTGCTCGAAGAGGTGCGAGGCCGGACCGGCAACTCGGTCATCTACCGGCGCGGCGCCGTGCGCCGCGTGCTTCGCGCGCTCGCCGCCAACCAGGCGGTCGCGGTGCTGATCGATCAGCACATCCAGACGGCGGACGCGGTCTACGTGGACTTCTTCAACCGTCCCGCGGCAACGACGTCGGCGCTGGCGGCGCTGGCGATGCGCACCGGCGCGCCGGTGATCCCGGTGTTCGCGTTGCCGCTTCCCGGCGGACGGTTCCGCATGGTCTACGAGCACGCGGTCGATCCGCCGAAGCCGGCCGACGCCGACGCGCTGCGCGACTTCACCCAGCGCTGCACCGACGTGCTCGAAATGTACGTCCGGCGCTATCCGGGGTTGTGGCTGTGGATGCATCGGCGCTGGCGCGACGTCGATCCGGCGGCTGCCGGCTCGCGTGGGATGTTCCCGGCTGCCTCGACCGAGGACGATGGCTGAGCCGTCGCGAATCGTGGTGCGAGCGCCGAATTGGCTCGGCGACGCGGTCATGGCGTTGCCGGCGATGGCGGCG
>Ga0193738_1000660_pt1 | contig 16177 bp, 10 predicted proteins | sample L2a1metaG_FD_144927 | JGI IMG/M metagenome (GOLD analysis project Ga0193738, IMG submission 144927) | Soil microbial communities from a riparian zone of the East river system, Colorado, United States - L2a1 | ecosystem: Environmental > Terrestrial > Soil > Riparian zone | place: USA: East River...
GGGGAGGATGAGGAGTTCGTAAGATTATTTAAGCGTGCGCTTCATAATTTCATTTACCGTCGACGTTCTGTAAATGCCCACCCCCCTAGAGGGGGGCCAGGGGGGTGGTTATGCCTTATCAATTTCATTAGCAACTCTATTCCCCGATCGTGTAGCCGCCTCGGTACCCCAGTTGAGATTGTCAGCATAAGCGCCGCAAAAGTGTATCCTTCCATGAGGTTTAATGAGATGCGGCCAAAATTTGTTCAGCTCACCGATAGGAAACGGGCGCCGTTCACAGGTGGGAGCGTAAGTCTCCTTTGTCCAGTCTCTGCTCACTGCCTGTTCAATAGTATCCTTTGTTTTGCCAGGATAAACTTCGCGGAAGGCTGCGAGAGCTCGTTGAGGCGATACACCACCGGGCCCGGTTCCCAAGATGATTACGCGATGGGTTTCCACTTCTTCAGCGGATTGCCAAACTCCCCAAAGATCCGGATGATCAAGATCCATATTGATACTTACTTTGTCCTCTAGCCAGAATTTTGAGCTCGCCTGAAAGACAAAACGCTGATACGAATCGTATGTGACATTATCGAGGACGTATTGTCGTTCAGATGGAAGAGCAGGCTGAAGCGGAATGTTTTTGAAGGCTGGGGGCGGAATACAGTTCACATAAAAATCAGCCGACATTTCTTTCTGCTCATTGTATTGTTTGTAGGTTACTGTCACACCGGTATCACCGTGCTTGATAGAAACAATCGGACAATTTAGCCACACCCTGGATCCTAATCTTTGCGCGAAAGCATTTGGAAGACCCTGGTTTCCTCCTTTCAATCTGAAAAGTTCTGGCGGCGCCAACGGAACTCCGCGAAGATTGAGAATACCGGCCTGCCATAATTCGAACAACGCCGACGAACCGGTTCCTCCCAACATACCCAAAGCTGTTTTAGAGGCTCCGTCTTTTTTATAGATATCAGCCATGGGAAATTTATCCCAGTCATCATAGCCGACACCGAATGGCTGATACTCATCCTTAAACTTTTCCAGGTAAGGTTTCACGTAAAGTGATTCGAGGTCCCACCATGGGTTCGAGGATAAGAATTTTACTTCTCTTTCATTAAAACCAAATTTACTTAAGACCGCAGGATCTCTCAACATCTCTTCGGTATAAAATTTATTATCAATTCGTCTCCAGAGGTTTTTACGTCTGGGGTAGGGAAGCGCTGTCAGGTTAAACTCTTTAATATACTGCCAATACCTGTCGTATCCCGGTTTCGTAATGTGTTCCATGCCGCCATCACCGTATAGCCCATCCGAGAGGCCGTCTTTTACCGTGAAAACATGACCTCCATGCCGGCCTGACGCTTCCATGACCACTACTTCATGACCTTTCTTCATCAACTCATAAGCACAACACATGCCTCCTATCCCTCCACCTCCCACAATTATTTTTTTCGATGCTGAAGTTTTTATAGGAACGGCTGATTGCTCTTCCGAAGTGTTGGCCATAAGTGGATCAACTTTTAATACTGACGCGCCAACACCTGCCATCACCGAGCTTTTGATAAAATCCCTACGTTTGAACTTGTCCATGGTATTGTGATTTAGTGTGAAGAGAGAATCGGTATTGTCTAATGCTTATAAGTTATTGAAAAATTGGGAATATGAGAATGTGAGAAGATGAGAAGATGAGAATTTGAGGATGTGAGGGAAATAGCCGTTTAAAGGTTGGGAAGTAGACAATACTTGAGTGTTGAGTGTTGATTTATTGAGTGTTGAGTGTTCTGACCAGCGGCGTGCGTCACACAATCTGACACCGATACAAAACTTCAAATGCAGTTAAGCCACCGATGCTCGGGGCAGGCGCAGAAAACGCAAAAGAATCCACGCAAAAGGCGCAAAAAAATGCAATTGAAATCTGCGCTCTTGCCCCGATGCTTATCGGAGTCATCGTCGAGGGCACTCACGGCATTCTAATAAATCACTGTAAGACCTACGAACAATTTCTTTGCGCCTGCCCTGAGCTTCTCGGCGGTGAAAAACACATCCGGCCAACCAACACCCCCGACCCCTCCAGGGGGAGAATATTCTTGAGCAAGAAAACAAATCAAACATTGCTCAATCTCCTTATACCATATACCCTATACCTTACACCACTGCCACCGGCTTCACCTCCATCCCAAAGTCTCCTTTAATACGCTCGTACCACGCGTCGTCATCCAACGCTGCAAGGTTGATCCATGCCTCATCGTTCATGGACTGACGCCAATTGATGAATGGAATTGCGTCCGGGCCCACGAGATGGCGGAGCTGCAATGTCCCAGTCTCAACAATCTCCAGCATTTTGTCGGCTACAATGGTAGGTGACACGGGTCGTTTTAGTGAGGCAGTAAACAGTGCAGCTAACCTCAGCTGATGTGAATAATTGGAAGCCGGCAGCGTGATCACCGTAATATGTTGTGCCATTGGTGTGTCAATGATACCGGGTTCTACGATAGCCACTCGAATGCCGAGAGCTTTAACTTCCTGAGCAAGTATTTCGCTGAATGATTCCAGCGCAAACTTCGAAGCCGAATAAGGTGCCATTGCGGCGGAAGCAACACGTCCTGCAACAGACGCCACATTAATGATACAGCCCTTCCCTTGTTTTCTCATCAATGGAAGAACAGCTTGCACACACCGAATGACTCCAAAGTAGTTTGTTTCCATCACTGCACGGAAGGCTAAAAGTTGCGTTTCTTCTATAGCGCCAGATCGTTCAATTCCGGCGTTGTTGATTAAAACGTCTATAAATCCCATTTCTTTCGTGATTCTTTCGACGGTTGAACTCACCGACTCGTCCGAGTCCACATCTAACTTAAAAATCCTGATCGGAAGCTTCTCTTTCACTGCGACATCATGAAGTTCACGAGCGTTGGTGGGGTTGCGCATTGTGGCGGCCACTTGATGACCTGCTCTTGCAAAGATGAGAGCAGCAGACATACCGATGCCTTTGCTGCAGCCCGTGATTAATATTGTTGCCATTTGTTTGAAGTGTGTGGTTAAGAACTATTTGACAATTGAATTTACTTTCCTAATGCCGGCGATTTCATCATAGTATATGGTCAACGCCCTCGCCAAACGCCAACAATTGGTGTTCTGGAACCTGCTCGGTTGACTTCATGAATGAATATTGGTTGGGGTTTATTAAATGTAGCCAATTATCGAAGTAATCCTAGAAACTATTAGCTAAAGCAAACGTGATCTGCAAAACTTCAAATGCAGTTAAGCGCAGAGACCACAGAGGGATCCACGCAAAGAACCGCAGAAAAATGCAGGCGCACGCCATGTCAAGACTACGCACTTTGTACTGGCATTGCGTTAGATTCGACCCCGATAAGTATCGGGGCCCAGATTCGATGGCACCCAAGAGAAGACCTACCAACCTGATAAAACGGTCCTTTCAAAAAACATTCGCACGTGTAGTGCGCAGATGATATGAGCTATCCAGGGTCCCGATAATTATCGGGATCGGTGGACGCTCATCTCCCGATGAAGTTCGCATGCTCGACATGACGTTCTGCCTTTGCGTTTGCTATCGTCGAGTCGTAGTCAAGCGATCTTAAACACATCACACTAAGACCTAAGAACAATTTCTTTGCGCTTGCCCTCCCGATGCATCGGGATCGGTGGTGAAAAACACATCTGGCTAACGTACACACCCCGACCCCCTCCAGGGAAGAATATTCTTTGTGCAGGATTCATTGTTCATTCTCGATTGCCCATTCATTCCTCTACGCTATACTATCCCTTACATTTACCATTAACCATTTACCATTAACCATTAAATTGCGCTCATGACAGAAACAAGGACGAAAGGATTTTCTGAACACGACGCCATTACGTTGGTAGTCACCCACTACGGCATTAAAGGCGTTGCCAGGAAATTGAATGGAGAGATCGACCTCAATTTTTATATCAGGGATGTCACGGGCAAAGAGTACGTTTTAAAAATTGCTAATCCGAAGGAAAATCTTCAGCAATTAGAGCTGCAAAATGCGATCATGAAACGATTGGCCGCCTCACTGGTTGGATTAGACCTTCAACAAATCATAACATCGACCGACAACAAAGAGATTGTACAACTACCCGTAGATGATGGGGTTCGTTTTATGCGAATGCTTACCTGGATAGATGGCCGCGTACTCGCCGATGTAAAGCCGCATTCACCATCATTGCTGTACAAAGTAGGTGAAATGTGTGGCAAACTGAGCAAGGGGCTTTCGGGGTTTGATCACGAAGCTGCCCATCGATTTATGAAATGGGATCCTTCACAAGCCAATTGGGTAGGGGATCATTTGAATAAAATCAAAGGAGAAAGAAGGGACATCGCTGCCTACTGTTATTCTCTGTTTGAAAAAAACCAATCCGCTTTGGATTCACTCCGGAAGAGCGTGAATTACAACGATGCTAACGACTATAATATACTAATCCGTGGTACGGGCAACAACGTAGCCGTTCCTGGTGTAATTGATTTTGGGGATGTTGTCTACACGCATACAATTAACGAACTGGCTATTGCTTTAGCATATGTTATGATGCATAAGGCCGATCCGCTCGAGGCTGCGATTCACGCTATCAAAGGTTATCACGATCAGTATCCCATTGAAGAAAACGAGCTTGCTGTTTTGTTTATCTTGGTCACGACGCGTTTGTTGATCAGTGTTACGTGCTCTGCGGTAAACCTCGAAGAACATCCTGAAAATATTTATCTGCAGATCAGCGATAAACCTGCGTGGGATTTACTTCGCAAGCTTATAGCGATTTCACCAGAGTTGGCTCATTATTCATTTAGAAATGCATGCGGCATGGAGCCGTGTGCAAAGAACAAAACATTCACACAATGGGTTGGAACAGGATTTAAAGAAACGGTATTTCCAGTAAAGAAATCTGATCCTATCCAGTGGCTCGATTTACGGGTAGACAGTCTGGATACCGGGCTTACTGAAAATTTATTTGACGCTAGCTTGTTGAATCGTAAGATTTCTCAACTGATGTCAGATGCGGGGACTACGTTGGCTATTGGCCGATATAACGAAGCGCGCGCCTTTTATACAACTGATGCTTTTACGTCACAAGGTAATGATGCGCCGCAGTGGAGAACAGTTCATGTTGGAATGGACTTCTTCACCAACCCCGGTTCTGAAGTATACGCTGTGCTGGATGGAACTGTACACAGCTTTGCCAATAACAGCGCGGACAGAGACTATGGCCCCACGATCATTCTGGAACATAGAGTTTCCGACGACCTCGTTTTCTATTCGTTGTCGGGTCATCTTTCACTGGATTCAATCTCTAACCTCCGGCCTGGACAAAAAATACAGAAGAGTGATATAATTGGACGAGTCGGGACAGCAGAGGAAAATGGGAAATGGCCGCCGCATCTGCACTTTCAAATCATACTGGATATGTTGGATAAGCAAGGTGATTTTCCGGGTGTAGCTTTCGCGCATCAGCGGGAATTGTGGAAAAGTATTTCACCCGATCCATGGTTGCTTTTTACAGGTAAGTCGTCAGAGGAAGTACCGACACTAACCAATGAAGCGATTGTTGCTTATCGAAGTCAACATCTGGGTAAAAATATGAGCATCTCATATCGCGAACCCATCAAAATGGTTAGAGGTCATGGCGCCTATCTTCTGGATGACACCGGACGAAAGTATCTGGATACCGTAAACAACGTGGCCCATGTGGGACATGAACATCCGCGTGTTGTTGCAGCAGGCCAGGCGCAAATGGCGGTGCTCAATACCAATACCCGTTATCTCCATGAAAACCTCGTGAAATTCGTGGAGATGTTATTGAACACGACGCCATCGGAATTAAATGTGGCGTTTGTCGTGAATTCCGGTAGTGAAGCAAATGAATTGGCAATGCGCCTGGCAAAAACTTACACGGAACAAAAAGATATGATTGTATCCGAGGTTGGTTATCATGGCAATACCAACGGATGTATTGAAATCAGCTCTTATAAGTTTGACGGCGCCGGAGGAAAAGGGGTCACTCCTTTTGTTCACGTTATTCCCATCGCTGACGTGTATCGTGGCTTATACCGTTCAAACGACCCCAAGGCCGGAAGTAAATATGCGTTGCACGTTTTTGATGCCGTGAAAAAAATACAATCATTCGGCCGCGCGCCTGCAGCACTTATATATGAGTCGGTGATCAGTTGTGGCGGGCAGGTTGAACTTCCTGCTGGTTTTTTAAAGGAAGCTTATCAATTCGTACGCAACGCAGGCGGAGTTTGTGTAGCCGATGAAGTACAAACAGGTTGCGGAAGATCGGGGGATCACTTCTGGGCTTTCCAGCAACACGATGTCGTTCCTGATATTGTTACCATAGGCAAACCGATTGGCAATGGTCACCCATTAGGTGTTGTAGTCACGACTCAAGCGATAGCCGATAGTTTTAAGAACGGCATGGAATATTTTAATACGTTCGGCGGCAATCCCGTTTCGTGTGCAGTGGGCTTGGAAGTTCTCAGGGTAATTAAAGACGAAGGACTTCAGCAAAACGCGAAGGTGGTGGGCGGTTATTTGAAATCCGGTTTACACAGCTTGATGAATACTTTTGAAATAGTTGGCGACGTACGGGGTCCGGGGTTGTTCATTGGTTTTGAACTTGTGAAAGACAAGGAAACAAAAGAGCCCGCTACCGAACAAGCTTCCTATTTTGCAAACCGCATGCGGGACAAAGGAATATTGATGAGCACTGACGGGCCTTTTAATAATGTACTTAAAATAAAACCGCCATTGGTTTTCTCGCAATCCAATGCAGACTTCCTCCTGGAATCTATTGCAAAAGTTTTGGAAGAGGATTATATGAGTCTGTGATATTTGAGATTGTGCATTGGTGTGGGGTGAGTGTGAGCATGTTAACCGCAAAGGCACAAAGGCGCTAAGCAATCGCTAAGGTCATTCTAAGTTTCTCCGCGCAACCTTCGCGTCTTTGCGTCTCGGCGGTAAAAACACACCCACACCCACACACACACCCGTGCAACATTCCCGTACATTTGAGCGTCTTAGCCGTATAAAACAAGGTATTCATGCTCCGTAACTACATCAAAGTCGCCATTCGAAATCTTCTCCGCCAGAAAGGCTTTTCATTCATTAATATATTCGGCCTTGCACTTGGTATCAGTTGTACCGCGCTCATCGGAATGTGGGTCAATGACGAGTTGAGCTACGATCGCTTCCACAACGACTTTGACCACATGTACCGCGTCACGGCAACGCTGCCTGAAATGAAGGTGCATGCCGCCGTGACATCATCTCCGTTGGCATTGGCGTTCAGGACCGAAATCCCCGAAGTAGAAGACGCTGTCCGCATCTCCGAGTCGAACCGCGACCTAGTGCAGGTTGGCGATGTCAAGTTCGAAGAGAAAGGCATAATGTATGCAGACTCGAATTTCTTCAAGATGTTCAGCTTTCCCTTTATTAAAGGAGACAAGGAGACCGCGCTTCTGAACCCCGAAGGTATTGTTATCACTGAAGAGATGGCCATGAAATATTTCGGCAGTACCGATGTAATGGAAAAGACCATCCGGAAAAACAACAAGGAGGATTTTACAATCACCGGTGTAATTGCCAACGTTCCCAGCAACTCTCACCTTCAATTTGATTTTGTACAGCCCATGCGTTTCTTAGCGCGCACAAACGACGATCTCAAGAATAACAAATGGGATAACTTCAACTACTACACATATATTAAGCTTAATAGCAAAGCTCAGCAATCGAAGTCAGCCATCGCGGACCTTGAAAAAAAGATGCAAGACATCTATAAGAAGAACGAAGCTGTCTTAAAAGTGGCTTTCATCTTGCAGCCGCTTTCCGAGGTTCACCTCTACTCCAATTTCCTGGCTGATATTCCCGGTCATGGAAAAGCCCAGAACGTGTACATTTTTATGGTGGTTGCCGTCTTCATACTTGTCGTTGCCTGTCTGAACTTTATGAATCTCGCGACTGCACGTGCAGCAAGACGTGCGAAAGAAGTTGGTCTTCGCAAAGTAGTCGGAGCGATCAGATCTCACCTCATGGGTCAGTTTCTTGCTGAATCGTTGGTCGTAGCATTGCTCGCACTAGCATTAGCCTTGCTTATCATCTATCTCGTTCTCCCTGATTTCAATACATTAGGAGGAAAAAATCTTTCTCTTGATTTTACAAACATTAGGATTATCACTGGACTGCTTGGCATTACAGTCATCACCGGTTTGTTGGCCGGTAGTTACCCCGCGCTCTACCTCTCTGGATTTGTTCCTGCCGCTGTCTTAAAAGGAAATTTTACTGCGGCTGGATCGGGAAGCTTATTCAGGAATACGATGGTAGTGATTCAGTTTGCGGTTTCCATTTCCTTAATAGTTGGAACGGCGATCGTTTATCGTCAATTGAAATATATCCAGCGTCTGAATCTAGGTTATGATAAGGAGAATCTCTTATATATGCCGATGTTCGGTGACCTGTGGGACAAGTACGACCAACTGAGGACGCGAATTGGTAACAACCATTTGACCGAAAACTTCTCTTTTATTTCTAACCTTCCCACAACTTCTTCCAACGCAACCATAAGTGTAGATTGGACCGGCAAGGATCCAAATTCTCAGCCATTGTTTTTCAATCTGGCGGCTGATGAAAATTTTGAAAAAGTGTTTAAGGCAACCATGCTTGAAGGCCATGGCTTTAGTGAAAATGCGAAGGCTGATTCCTCCTATGTCATCATGAATGAAACTGCCTTAAAGACAATGGACATGAAAGTTGAATCGGCTGTTGGGACTAAGGTCAATATTTGGGGTCGTGAGCGGACGATCATCGGCGTGGTCAAGGACTTCAACTTCAAACCCGTTCAAGAAGCGATCGGTCCTATGTTCCTGACTCGTAATTCGTGGGGAGGGAATGCAATGGTTCGTACGCGTCCAGGTGAAACCGAAAGCGCAATTGCTGCATTGGAACAAATATGGAAAGAGCTCAATCCGAGCTATCCCTTCAGCTTCGGCTTTCTTGACCAGGACATCGATAAGTTATACGCAGCGGAGCAACGGCTGGGCAGTCTGTTCAACGTCTTTGCTGTATTAGCTATTGTAATATCGTGTCTCGGACTTTATGGTTTATCTGCTTATTTGGCAGAACGCCGTACCCGTGAGTTAGGAATACGCAAAGTACTTGGGGCCAGCGGTTTCCAGCTCGTTTACTTATTGTCTTCTACGTTCACCCGTCCTATCCTTATCGCTACAGCGATCGCAGTACCCGTTGCGTGGTTTGGAATGAGTCGATGGCTTAACGGCTTCGCCTATCATGTCACGATAGACTGGACGATATTTGTCATTGCATTCATATCGGCACTTCTAATTGCCTGGGTAACGGTGAGCTTCGAATCGATCAAAGCAGCGACGGTAAATCCGGTGAATTCGCTGCGATCGGAATAGACGTTAGGCGTTTGTGGGGGTGTGGGTGAGCATGTCTTACCTCTAAGAACTCAGGTGAGGGTTGCACAATGATTGTTATACTTAGCGTTGTTCGCCACAACTTGGCGCCTTTGTGCCTCCGCGGTAAACACACCCACCATCCACACTCACACAACCACACACATTCACGCACACCAACCCGTCTGCCCACCACTTATAACTAATCCCCTTTCAGTGCTCCGATATTTTTCCTGATCTTAGATTTTGTCATTAAATCGAAACATGAACAGATTCTCTTCAGGCATTCGGCGTTTATCCTTTAGCATCGTCGTTTTTGCCGCATTACTCTGCACCAATTGTTCCCAAAAAGAAAGCAAAACAACTGCCCTTCCTCCAAGTGATGCCGACAACGGAAAACTTGCCTTGCCCGATGGCTTTGAGGCGGTGGTCGTTGTCGATAGCGTCGGCAAAGCACGGCACCTGGCAGTTAATGACAATGGCGATATCTATATCAAACTTCGTGGTGTCACACCCGAGGGTGGGGCCGTTGCGTTGCGAGACACGACAGGCGATGGCAAAGCGGATATCATCAAATACTTCGGCAAATACGAGGATCCAGGTAGATACGGCACGGCTATGCGCATTTACAACGGTTACATTTATTTCACCACAACCGGAATTGTTTATCGCAATAAATTAGTCGCGGGACAACTCCTCCCCGACACTACCAATGAGGCCATCGTGATCGACGATTATCGCAGCCGTCCCTATGGCACCGAACATATCACGAAGCCGATTGCGTTTGACGATAAGGGACATCTTTACGTACCCTTTGGGGCGCCTGGTGACATGTGTCAGGTAGAAAACAGAACTCCTGGATCACCCGGAATGTTGCCGTGTCCACAGTTGGCAATTCACGGTGGCGTCTGGCAGTTCGACGCGAACAAACCGGGACAACTACAGAAGGATGGCAAACGATACGCCACGGGTATACGCAGTATCGTCGGGATGGACTGGAATTCAGAGGACGGCAACCTGTTTGCACTTCAGCACGGACGGGACGACTTTTTCAGAACGTGGCCTGGGGTCTACACTCCCTGGCAAAGTGCCTTGCTCCCTTCGGAAGAATTTTTCCGGGTAACCGACGGCATGAATGGTGGCTGGCCTTACTTCTATTATGACCAGCTTCAAGGCAAAAAGTTGATGAATCCTGAATACGGCGGCGATGGCAAAAAGGCCGATGGCGCGGACACGGTAGCCATGCCACTCATTGGATTCCCAGGGCACTTTGCTCCCAACGACCTGCACTTCTATAAAGGCGATCAGTTCCCCGCGCGTTATAAAAACGGGGCGTTCATTGCATTCCACGGTTCGACTATACGCGCGCCTTATCCGCAGGCCGGATATTTTGTTGCGTTTGTGCCTTTCAAGGATGGAAAGCCTTCAGGACCCTGGGAAGTATTCGCCGATGGATTTGCTCAACGCGACACCATTGTCTCTACACCCGACGCAAAAGCACGCCCGATGGGAATCGCTATGGGACCGGATGGCTCCTTGTATATCAGCGAAAGTGTCAATGGCAAAGTTTGGAGAATCATGTTCAAAGGTGACAAGGATGGATTTGGCGAGAAAGAGTTAGCCGGCATGACTCAGCGACTGCAACGTACAAACGTGAAGGATCCCGATGAGAGCAAGGATAACCTGCTCAAAGGTAAACAGTCGCCGGGCGCAATCGCGTATGCACGCTACTGTGCCTCATGTCATCTTCCAGGTGGGCAAGGTGATGGAAACAGGTATCCTCCGTTGTTCGGCTCTGAATGGGTAAGAGGGCCAAAGGAGAGGTTGATTGAATTGGTGTTGAAAGGAATGTCGGGCCCAATTACAGTTCGCGGTAAATCATACGATGGTGTCATGCCGGCGCATGCTTTCCTTAGCGACGAGCAGGTAGCAGAGATTCTCACCTACGTCAAGACAACATTTACTCACGGCGGCGGAGGGGTTTCTGCGGAAGAAGTACAGGCCGTGCGAGCGAAGCAATAGATTCTTTAAATTTTTTATTCAACCCTCGGAACTACTTCACATCATCCGCGGCAACTGGCTAGTGCGAAGACGGGTCAAATCCTCAACTTCTCAAGTACTCACCTTCTCGGTCGAGAGTCAAACGGGAGTCGGTGATTCACCGTGAACTACGGCATAAACTGGAAGAATTCCACTAAAAGTGCTGAATCAAAACGTACCTTGTTTTGTTGAATTAATAACCCATCCTATTTAATCAAGTGCAAGACAATTCAGAGCAAATTTCCGGGTCTTCATTCTTTGACACAGTTAGAAAAAGAGTGGAGAAACATTTTGTGGATGCCGATCTTACGACGCAGGGTAATAAGAGACTTTACGTCAAAGCAGCGATTCAAGTCCTCAGCTCAATCATTTTGTATACTACCCTTGTCTTTTTTACGCCGCCAGTATGGATAGCTCTCGCCCTTTGTGTACTTCTTGGCGTTAACCTTGCGGTTATCGGATTCAATGTGATGCATGAAGGAGGTCATCAAAGCTTCTCAAAACATCAGTGGGTGAACAATGTGTCTGCACACTTTCTCAACGTTCTTGGTGGCAACGCCTATTTCTGGAAAATCAAACACAACATCAATCACCACACCTATACGAACATTGAAGGGATGGATTCTGATATTGATGTCAAACCATTCATGCGCCTTCACGAAGGACAGCCCTTGCACGCATATCATCGATATCAACACCTTTACTTTATCATATTGTATGGCATTTCGTACCTCGCCTGGGTGTTTTACGAGGACTTTTTGAAATATTTCAAAGGCAGTGTTTCATCGGTATCCGGCCCGATGAAATTTACAGCGTGGCGCCATTTAGTCTTTTGGGTGACCAAAGGGTTATTCGTAGGTGTTTACATCGTCGTTCCAATTATGATGGTAGGATGGCTGGCCTGGCTCATCGGCTTCCTTGTTATTACACTCGTTTGTGGAGCTCTGATCAGTATTGTGTTCCAGTTGGCTCATGTGGTTGAAGGCACAACATTTTTAGAGAAAAGGGATGAAATGGTGAAACAGGATTGGGCTATTGATCAGCTGCGATCGACTTCTAACTTTGGCACGCGTAGTGGTTTTTTGCATTGGATGTTAGGTGGTTTGAACTTTCAAATTGAACATCATCTCTTTCCTCGTATTAGTCACATTCACTACCCCGCAGTAGGAGACCTCGTGCGCAAAACCTGCGTCGAATACGGAATCCGCTACAATGAATACAAATCGATGTTCTCTGCGATGATTTCGCACATCGCTCTTCTCCGCCGGCTGGGGAGGGTGGCTAGGTGACCTAGGTAGCCAGGTAGCCAGGTACCCTGTTAGCAACTCCCAACTAAATTTCGCCTTCATCCACTCAGACAAAACAAAGCGAAAGCAGAATACGAAGTTCCAGCGGTTCTTATGCCAGATAGATGGTAAGGCCGTGTTCTGAGAGACAGGGTTATATTCGCCGCTGCAAACTAATTCGGCGCATTTCGTGTTAAATGGCTATCTTGCGCAAAAAATCAGCATCTCAAATCAGTTTTATATCCCCAATTTCCGTTTTCACAGCATTTCGCTGCAGGTTTATTGTGCATCAGAATTCTTAATAATTATTCATTAAACAATTTTACATGAGACAACTAAAGATCAGCAAGCAGATTACAAACCGGGAAAGTCAATCCCTGGATAAGTATTTACAAGAAATCGGTAAAGTGGAGCTGATCACATCTGAAGTCGAAGTTGAACTTGCCAGACGAATAAGAGAAGGAGACCAGGTTGCGCTTGAAAAGCTGACCAAAGCAAATCTTCGCTTTGTGGTATCAGTGGCCAAGCAATACCAGAATCACGGGCTTACGCTCGGGGACCTTATCAACGAAGGCAATCTTGGGTTGATCAAGGCAGCAGGCAGATTTGATGAGAAAAGGGGATTTAAGTTTATCTCTTACGCGGTTTGGTGGATTCGCCAGTCGATCATGCAGGCGCTGGCAGAACAATCAAGAATAGTGAGGTTGCCGTTGAACCGGATAGGTTCATTGACTAAAATTACCAAGACATTTTCTGACCTCGAACAGACGTTTCAGCGCGAACCGTCTACACAGGAAGTCGCTGAAGCCGTAGGGGTTTCGCCTGAGGAGGTAATGGATAATCTAAGGATTGGAGGACGCCACGTTTCAGTAGATGCGCCGTTTTCACAAGGCGAGGAAGGCAGTTTGCTCGATATCATTTCCGACGCGAATGCATCAAATCCCGAATCGGAGATGATGGCAGAATCGCTCGTCAAAGAAGTGCAGCGGTCTTTATCAGCATTGACGAGCCGTGAAGCAGAGGTGATCAGTTTATATTTCGGATTGAACCGCCAACAATCAATGACGCTTGAAGAAATTGCTCAAAAGTTTAATCTCACGCGCGAACGCGTACGTCAGATCAAGGAAAAAGCAACCAGGCGTTTAAAACATACGGGTAGAAGTAGGATCTTGAAATCCTATCTCGGATAAAATAGGATGCCAGGTATAAATAGTGTACCTTTGGCGTTCATCTAAGAAAAAGTGCCTTTCAGCAAGCCGCTCTAATAATCCGCTTCGTTGTTTTCCACGTTTTTTTCGTTAATGATTCTTCTCCGGGACTTCCTCGGCGGCTCGAACGATTATTACCAATGATGAAGCAGTAATGTGAATTTTTAATTTTTAATTTTAATACAATGCAAGGAACAGTAAAGTTTTTCAATGAAGCCAAAGGTTTTGGTTTCATCACACCGTCAGATTCAAAGACTGACATTTTTGTCCACACTTCAGGTCTAGTAGATGAGATTCGTGAAAACGATGAAGTTACTTATGATGAAGAAAGAGGCAAAAAAGGAATGAACGCAATCAATGTTAAGAGAATAATGGATTAATAATCCTTAAACTATAACTGAAAAAAGATCGACGTAACAGTCGATCTTTTTTTGTGCCCAAAATATTTTGTCGTTTGACGTATTACTTATCGTACAATCAGTTGGTGGATTTTTTCGGGAGCTTCTTATGGTCAATAATAATATAAACGATCAACGCTGCCAACGAGATACCAGCCATCCAAAGCAAACCTTTCTCCACCGTTCCGCTTTTACCAAAGATGGCGATCACCCCTATCACTGGAATGGTGCCCGACATGGTAGCGATAATAAATTTTTTATAGTTCATTTCCAGGATACCTGCCGCAAATCCAATGGAGTCAGTTCCTAACGACGACAGCCGCGCGATGGTAATGGCTTTAAATCCGTACCGTTGAACGAATACCGCAATCTTGTCCTGAGATTTTTGTGACACAAATTTGTCGATGGCCTTTGGTCCGAGCGTTTTGCCAATGACGTAACCAAGCGACGACGAAGCAAACACTCCCGTCAAACAAATCAACGACCCCCATATGGGTCCGTAGCAAATAATAGCGATGGCGAACATCAGGAGGTTGGGAATAAACAACAAAAACATTTGAGCCGCCATAGCCAATATTAGTACGATAGGACCCAATGCACCGAATTTTTTCACCCATGTTTTGATTCTATCTTCATCCTCGCTGGTGATAATTTCAAATGCTTCGTTAACGCCATCCTTAAACCCTGGAAAAATGAAATAACTCGCTACGAGGCCTACAACGATAAGTATCGAAATCCAAAGGAACCAGTTCGGCTCTTTCCCCTTTTTCTTTTTTGTTGTTTTCGCTTGTATTGTTTTCGTTGCCATTGACCAATTGTTGAAAACCCAATGAAAGTTATGAAAAGAACACGCGAATCTTGGGCCAGTTATGAGCTACTGGGTGCCTGTCGGAAGACACGTTGTGCTTGCCCGTCCCCAGATGCATAGGGGCGTAGGCGGAGGTTGAATGGAGTGGGTGAATGGGTGTAGAGGCAGTGGAAGTGGGGAGTAATTTAACCATTGGCGGAATATTTTCGGACAGCCTGGATACCAAATCAATGTGTCAGCAAGGAGTTCGCATCATCCCCAAAAGCAATGAAGTTTGTCTTCTTCAACCAGCTTCACAAAGTCTTTCAAGCTCGTCACCGTAGGCTTTGGATCATAGGGATACCATTTAAGATTTGCACGTTGCCAAAATACCTTCCAATGATTCTTCCCTTTGACAAATGTCGCTTTTGCGACGTCTGGATAAATGATTCTTGGAGGATGGTCCCAATAATGACGGATCTCGTGAATAATGACGCTTTGACCATCAATTTTATATCCGATATCAAGTTGGGCTCGCATCTGTTCTGGTGGACGCATTCTTTCAAGGAATCCCTCCATGACTTCAATGATGTGCAGTAACTCAAGATTATCTACCGCATAACTCTTAGACAAAATAAACGCGTACTCTGTCTCGCAATTTACGCATGTATGGATATTTTTCGGAGGTCCAATCGTTTTGTGAAGCATTGAAAAGCTCCGCAAGATGTTACGGCCAAAAATCAGGCTTGGTCAATACTCCTCCTTGAAAGCGGCAGTCCGCACATCGCGCGTCCGTATACGAGTAGCCTGGGAAATAAGGAGCCAAACTTCCAACGAGGTAGGAATTTTCCGGCATGGTTTCGATATCCATGACGCATCTTAAATCCGGCCGGAGTGCTGCAGGTATTGAACACATCGTATCAAGCTCACAATAGTGATATGGCCACACTTGAAGATGATCGGGAAGGTCCGTTAATGGAACGAATCTTCTTTTCTCCGCCAAAAATCCAGCACTAAAATATCCA
>Ga0193738_1000661_pt1 | contig 16176 bp, 12 predicted proteins | sample L2a1metaG_FD_144927 | JGI IMG/M metagenome (GOLD analysis project Ga0193738, IMG submission 144927) | Soil microbial communities from a riparian zone of the East river system, Colorado, United States - L2a1 | ecosystem: Environmental > Terrestrial > Soil > Riparian zone | place: USA: East River...
AGGACCTATGCACTGCTTGCCGGCCTGGTAATTTTTTTACTGATCGCTGCCTTGCTCTATCGAAATAACCGGCAAAAACAGAAATCAAATCGCTTGCTCGCAAAACAAAAAGAAAAAGTAGAAAGTGCTTTATCAGAACTAAAAGCGACACAGTCTCAACTCATTCAATCTGAAAAAATGGCTTCATTAGGTGAACTCACCGCAGGCATTGCTCACGAAATACAGAACCCGTTGAACTTCGTCAATAATTTTTCTGATGTTAATAGAGAACTGGTTGATGAGTTGCAGCAGGAATTAAAATCTGGAAAAATTGAAGATGCAATTTCTATTTCAAACGACATAAAAGAAAATGAAGAAAAAATAAATCATCATGGCAAAAGAGCTGACGCAATAGTAAAAGGAATGCTGCAACATTCGAGAAGTAACAGCGGGCAAAAAGAACCAACTGACATAAATGCCCTGGCAGATGAGTATTTAAGATTAGCCTATCATGGTCTTCGAGCAAAGGACAAATCATTCAATGCAACTATGAAAACTGATTTTGATGAAAGCATTGGTAAAATAAATGTCATTCCGCAAGATATTGGCCGTGTTATACTCAATTTGATCAACAACGCTTTTTATGCAGTTGATGAAAAGAAGAAACAAAATCTGATCGGATATGAACCAACTGTTTCAGTGAGTACAAAAAAGAATAATGGAAAAATTGAAATAAAAGTGAGCGACAATGGCAATGGTATTCCTCAAAAAGTATTAGATAAAATCTTTCAACCATTTTTTACCACCAAACCCACAGGCCAGGGAACGGGATTGGGTTTAAGTTTGAGCTATGATATAGTGAAGGTTCATGGCGGAGAGTTAAAGGTGGAAACAAAGGCAGGAGAGGGTAGTGGGTTTATTATTCAATTGCCAACTAATTAAAAAAAATGAAAATCTTTTTAAAAATTATTTCATTATGCTTGTTGCCATCATTACTTGCTGGGCAACAAGAAAGTCCATATTTGAATAATTTGTACAGATCCCTATCCGTTGCAACAAGCGATACAGCCCGAATGAATATTTGTAGAAGCCTGGGATTCTATTACATGCTTGAGGATCGAGATAGTTCAAATTTTTACCTTGAAAAAGCCTTGCCGCTTGCTGTCAAATTAAATCTAAGATTTGATCAAGTCTCTATATTGGCCGGAATGGGGGTCGTTCTGATGCAACAGGATAAGTTTTCAAAGTCATTGGAATTCTATTTAAAAGCACTTCATATTGCAAAGGACCCTAGTGTTGAAAAAACTATTTGGAGGCTGTCGCCGGGCAAAAGCCCAAAGCATGAACGAATGAAAGCGATAGCCAGGACCTACGATTTGCTCGGATTGCTAAATGCGTATACCGGAAACTGGGAGGATAATATCAACAATCAATTGAAAAATTACCGGGAAGCCGAAAAATATGCAAAAGCAGTCGGGGACAAAGGAATTATTGCGACGCTAAACTTTCACATGGGTATTGCTTATATGAATGCAGGAAAATTCGATTCGGCACTCCTGTTGATTGAAAAGGCCCAATCCGTGTTTTCAAATTTGAAAGATCCACAAATGGGGCGTACCATGTTATATCAGGGCGATACCTATAAACGGATGGGAAATTTCGATTTAGCTGCCCATACTATATTACAGGGCATGGCGCTTTTAAATGAAACAAATGATTATGTACACAGGGGACAGGGGTATATTTTATTAAGTAGCGTATATGCGGGTTTAAAGAAAACCGACTCCGCTTTGTATTATGCCAAAGAAGGCTTGAAAATATATGAAAGGCGCAAAGACCCGGTGGGGAAAAGAAATGCCTATGATTTGCTTGCTTCCCATTTTGATCAGCTGGGCAGCACCGATAGCGCCACCCTCTATTTAAAATGGGCTAAATCATTAACGGATAGTCTTAGTCAGGAGGAGCGAAAAAATCTTCTTGCATTTCAGGACGTTGTTGTAGATGAGCAGGCAAAGTTGGAAAAACTGGAGAAAGAAAAAATAGAAACCCGCGAAAAATTAAGAATATACTTGTTTCTATCAGGTATTGTTGTTTTTATAGTTATTGTTTTTTTGCTCTATAGAAATAACCGGGTAAGGAAAAAAACGAATGAGATTCTGCAGCAACGGAATGAAAAAATTGAAAATACCTTACATCAATTAAGATCTACTCAAACTCAGCTTATCCAATCCGAAAAAATGGCTTCATTAGGAGAGCTAACAGCAGGCATTGCACATGAAATTCAAAATCCTTTAAACTTTGTGAATAATTTTTCAGATGTAAATAAAGAGCTATTGCTGGAAATGAAAGGTGAAATGGCCAGAGGAAATTTATCTGGCGCAAATGAAATAGCAAACGATGTAATAACTAATGAAGAAAAGATAAATCATCATGGCAAAAGGGCTGATGCAATAGTAAAAAACATGCTGCAACACTCCAGAAGCAGTAGTGGTAAAAAAGAACCAACAGATATTAATGCATTAGCCGATGAGTATTTAAGATTAGCTTATCATGGTCTTCGTGCAAAAGACAAATCATTTAATGCAAATTTTAAAACCGATTTTGATGATAACATTGGCAAGATCAATATCGTTCCGCAGGAAATTGGCAGGGTAATTCTCAACTTGATCAATAATGCATTTTATGCGGTAGATGAAAAGAAAAAACAAAATCCAAACTTTGAACCAATAGTTACCGTCAGTACTAAGACTGTGAAGCCTCCGCCAACCGGCGGAGGTTTGGGGGTTGAAATAAGTGTAAAGGATAATGGAAATGGCATTCCTCAAAAAGTATTGGATAAAATATTTCAACCATTTTTTACTACCAAGCCAACAGGACAGGGTACAGGCTTAGGATTGTCGTTAAGTTATGATATTGTAAAGGCACATGGCGGGGAGCTAAAAGTGGAAACAAAAGAAGGAGAAGGAACTGTATTTGTTATTCATTTGCCAATTTGAATCAATGGGTATTAATTTTTCAATATTAATAGCGTTAAGTTTTTTTATCTTTCCTTTCAGCGAAAAAAAAGAATCAATTAATGCTCCGACGTTTAAGACAACTTTTGAAAAAGGTCTTTTTGAGTCAGATGAAATACTTTCATTTACATTAAAGGGTAATATCCGGGACCTATTAAATGACAGGGCAAATAAATCAAAGTACCATCCCATCACTCTTTCTTATAAAAATAATGACAGTAGCGAAGTAAGCATTCCGGTACAAATGAAAACAAGAGGACATTTCCGGAAACTAAAAGGGAATTGCAAGTATCCGCCTTTGCAGATCAGCTTTCCTGCTGATGTTGATCGTTTATCAACTGTATTTAGTGGCCAAACAAAATTGAAACTGGCGATGCCTTGCGCCGGAGATGATTATGTCACTCGTGAATGGCTTGTTTATAAGATCTACAATTTAATTACACCAAAAAGTTTCAGAGCCAGGCTTGTACGAATAGATCTCGATGATACTAAAAATAAAAAACAAGCTGCTCCATTCTATGGCTTTTTAATAGAGGATGAAAAACATATGGCTGCACGTAATAAAGCAATGGCTGTAGAGCAGCAACTCAGACCCGAACAAACAAAGCAGGATGTTTTTTTAACAATGGCTGTATTCCAATACCTGATCGGCAATACCGATTGGTCTGTGCAATATTTACAAAACATAAAATTGTTGCAAACAGATTCTTTCCCGCAATTACTTACAGTACCTTACGATTTTGATCATGCCGGAATTGTCAATGCTCCTTATGCTCATCCTGCTGAGGAATTATTGATGACATCGGTACAGGAGCGTCGCTATCGTGGCTACTGTATAAAGGATATGAAAGTGTTTGAAAAGGCATTGGCACTATTCAATAGATCGAAGGCTGATATTTATAATTTATACACCAGGAATAATCTACTGGATGAGAAATATATTAAGTATGTGACAAAATATCTCGATGATTTTTATGAAACGATCAATGACCCCAAAGCGTGGCAAAAAGATTTTGCTTATCCCTGTGATCCAAACGGAACTGGCAATGTAGTGATCAAGGGATTAAAAGAGGATTGATCTAAAACCAGGCCGGTTATTCAAAAACAAGAACGCCCCGGGTATTAACGAAATACATCACTCTTTATCATCTTCCGCTGCCCACGAGTTCACTCCATCTCCATTATAATCCTGCTAACGATAAATGGTAATGACTGCCTACCCTTTTTGATTGTTTTGGTAGGAATGGAAAGGCTCCTTTACGCAATAGCAAATCGAGGTAAAGTCGTTATAGCCCCAGAATAGATTTCAATTTTGGATAGCCCGTTCTGCTTACAGGCACTTTTGCGCCGGAACGAAGTACCGCAACATGATTATCTTTTTCATAAGGATCGATTCTTGTGATCTGTTGAAGATTGACAATATAAGAACGATGTGACCGGACGAATTGTGATGGATCAAGCACTTGTTCAAAGTGACTCATTGTTTTATTCTTTAAAAAATAACCTTCTTTGGTAAACACTTTTACAAAATCATCAGCGGCTTCGAGGTAGTGAACATCCTGTATCGGAATTATTTTGATCTTACTTCCGTCTTTAATGACGATTCTTTCATTTTGTGGTGCAGTTAATGAAACATCGTCGAGTAATTGTTTTGTTTGCTTATCACCGGCCGAGTTATTTTTTTGCTCTCTCCATTTTTTGATCGCCTTTTCAAAACGATCCTGGTTAAACGGTTTTAATAAATAATCAATAGCATGAGCATCGAATGCTTTGATAGCATATTCATCAAATGCAGTCGCAAAAATTACTGCGGGAGGGTTTTCGATCAACTCAAGCATTTCAAAACCGTTGATCTTTGGCATTTGAATATCAAGAATGATAAGATCAGGTTTGTATTGTTGAATTGCTTTTATTCCTTCGAATCCATTACTGCATACCTGCGACACAACAAGGTCAGGAAAATTTTGAATGTATTCTATCACGATGCTTCTTGCTAATGGCTCATCGTCTATTATGATTACTTTACTGCTCATGACTGCGGAATTTTAATTGTAGTTGTAAAGATATTTTCTTTTACTTCTGTATTTAAAAGATCGTTTCTTGCAAATAATAGATATAGTCTTCTTTGCACCGACTGTAATCCAAAGCCTGTTCCTTTTGGTGCTGAAGTTTCAGGGTCAAAAGGATTTGTTACTGTTATCACTAAATTATTTTCTTCTTTCATCGCTTTTAAGCCTATCTCGATTTCATCAACAGTATCATACAATCCAAACTTGATCGCATTTTCCATAACTGGTTGCAGGAGTAGGGCGGGTAATCTCATTTCATTAAGACTCTCATCACATTCAACTTTTGTAGAAAGCCTGTGGCCGAATCTTACTTTTTCAATATCGAGATATAATTCCAAGTATTGCAATTCTTCTTTCAATGTCACCCATTGATGTTCTTCTTTTTTTATAGTGCCTCTTAAAAAATCGGAGAGTTGCTGTACCATTTTTCTTGCTTCCTGTGGTCTTGATCCGATCAACGCATTGATGCTATTTAAACTATTAAATAAAAAATGGGGTTGAAGTTGTTGACGTAATTTAAATAGCTCGGCTTCTTTTGCAAGTTTTTCAGCATCTTGTTTCCTTCCTTCCTGTTCACTTTGATCCTGCCAGTTGTACCAGATAACAGTTACCAAAACAAAACATCCTAACATCAAGAGATCCATGCTGCTTCTCACCCAAATTGACTTGCTAAAAAAAGCTAAGTAGTCACTGTCGTCTGCAAAAATATTTTTTAAAATGAGTTTTGTAAGTAAGATGACGATGATCGTAATTAAAATACACCAGGTAACAAGATGAAAATATTTTTCACGTTGCGGCAAATAATAATGAAGCATCATGATAACCAGTAAGCAAGCAAGTATCAATAGAGCAATATTTACTGTGCTGTCAATAATTGCATTGTTCCAGCTCAATCCAAACCATTTCAAAAGAAAGATATGATCTGCAAGGATTATCAACCAGCAAATGCTGAAGATAATTCTGAATCTCACAACCGATAAAGGTGAATTTGCCATTGGTTTATGCGAGTTGCAGTAGTTGATGTGAGTCTGAATGAAGGATGCCCTGTGCTTTTTTATTTACAATGTCAGTATAAATATCGCCATCATCTCTTTCTTCAATACGGGAATACAATTCAGCGCCATCGATCATTTCACCAACTTTATAAAGCTCACTTACATTGATAAATTGCCATTGCACTAATTCTTGTTTTAGATTATAAAACTTTTCTTCTTCAACTTTACCTACACGTTGTGCCTTATAAAACGCATCTTCCATTGATGTTGCATGAATTAACCGAAGCTGCTCGTCAAATTGCGGAGTATGGTTACCCGTGCCGCAAACTATCCGATAAACGATTTTAGCAAGATACCAGTTCATATCAGTAAGGTTTAGGTTTAATGATTAAAAGCTTTTTATATCAATCCCGCCGAAGATCACAGTTCCTCTTATGAACAAAGTTTTTTCAGGAGCATCTGTTATTGTTTGCATTCTTCTTTTATCTTCAATACCGCCAAAGATTGTAACAACTTCAGATTTTATTGCCCAATTAGATGGTACAAGTAGTTTGGTGCCACCAAAAATTGTTGTGAGCTCAATAACTGCAGTGCCTGTGAAATCCGCTTGTGAAAGATCCAATTCAGTTCCACCGAAAATATTCACCAGGTCACCACCTTTGAAATTTTTTGAGATAACGATCTTCTTTGCACCACCAAAAATTGACGTATTATCTACATAGTCTTCATCGCTATAACTTGTGGTTTCATTTAAAAAAGGGTCAGATGGTTCTGTTGAATTTTTATCAGCGCCGGCACGTTTTCTTTTATGGCGGGGGCGAAGGATAATAAACAATCCCAGGACAATTAATGCAACAGGCCAAATATTTTTAAAGGAAAGACCAGGAATAATTCTATTGATCAGGAAAATTCCACCGATCAGGATCATGATCATCCACGCACCACCACGAAAGTTATGGCTTATGCCAATAAACAAGCCGAATGCAACAAGTAACATTTCCCAACTAAACACCCAACTTGGAAACCCTGTAACATAAATGCGTAATAAGGCTGCTACACCTACAAGTAAAATAAAAACACCTGTTATGATGCTGCTGTTTTTATTATGCGCTATACCAAACTGTCCCTGGTAGTCACCGCAATTTTTTCTCCATTGCTCCCTTCTTTGCCTTCTTTCCTCTCTTCTTTGTTCACGGGAATTTTGTAGCTCTGTCATAGTTGTAAATTTTATCAAATCTATGACGCGGATTATCAACGTGCAATGGGTAATGGGCAAATCAGGGATAGAAGTCGGCGAGATGGGGGAAATGGTCGGTGAAAAAGACAGGAATATTATGCTTAAGACATAGAAAGACCCCATTCAAGGCTATAAGTATCCTCACTTTCTTTTATGCATGTAAACAGAAAACTTGTAATAAAAGGGATATTGATCTGTTCATCCGAATTTTCTATGGCAATTGTACCACTAACATAAGTTTCAGTAGAAGAAGTTTCGATCTCATTATTATTGTCTGAATTTCTTTGCTTAGCTGATCCGGTATAATCATGACGCAACGCTAATTTTTCAACCATATCTTCAAGAAAAGCTTCTTCGTCGATCGTTGCTTTAATGTGTAGAGTCTTTTTCATAACAAGTGACTTTGAGGGGTTACAATCATCTTTTCCCGGGTCACTTGTCTTTATCACAGATGCTTGTTCCTTTCTGCCTGTTTATATGATGCTTTTATGATCAAAATGGTTATAAAGGATTTGTGAAAACTTTGAAAAAAGGCGTTTAACTCGACATGGAATTTTACGATAGCGAATAGCTCCACTTTATCTTATAATTGCTTTCTTTCTCTTTCGTACAAATAACACCAAAATTTGTTGTAACTGGGATAATTATCCGCTGTTGGTCAGTATTGGAAGCCATTCCAAAAGTGATCTCAATTGTTCCTTCGACCGGCGAATGCTCGCAACACCAATTCAGGTTTTCAAAATTTTCCCATAATGTATTGCAATCAATTTGCCCGTTTTTACCGAAGTATTTATCAGCATGATGCATATTGTTTATATGATCTTCGATCAAAGTTTCGGCAAGACTGACCCTCGTTTCTACAGTTGTTATGGTTGTTCTTTTCATAATTAACCATTTTGATTTTAAGTATCATTCCATTCTTATTAATTCAATCGGAGTGCCAGAGTTTTTTTTGAAAAAAACAGTTCTAAAAAACATTGCCAGATAGCAGGTTATAATTTAATTGTAAACCAGGCAACACTTTTTGCGTAATATTTTTCCCAATATTTTATAAAACCCACCATAGGCTGGGAATAAGAAGGCCCGTCATAAAAATGACGGGCCTTAGATACTTGACATAAAAACAAGGACTGAGCTAAGCGGACTAATTGTTGTTTATAAAGAAACCTATACTTTTTACTCTTTTATTGTTTTCATCATATATACTTAAATAATATACACCGGGGTTCATTGATGTAGTACATGGTATTGTTTCTTTCTGATTGTATTGAGAAACATTTACCTTTTTTGAAAATTGCAATTGACCAATGGCGTTTGTTACTTCGATCTTGTAATCCCCTTTTTCGAGGGCTGTCATTTGCAAATTGATAGTTGTTTTAACCGGATTAGGAGCAATCACGATGTTAAGATTTTTTACTTCTCCAAAATGCACAACGATAGTATTTGAGTAAGTGAATGTTCCGTCTATGTCGATCATTTTAAGACGATAAAAGTTTGCACCACTGAATGGATGAATATCCGTATACGCATATTCATTTCTTTGACCATTTTTAGCAAACACGATCGCTATCTGTGAAAAATTAATGCCATCACGGCTTCTTTGCAATTCATATAGATTCATATTTTCTTCTGTCTCGGATTTCCATTTCAACTCTGTTGTTTTACTAACAGCTTTGCCATTGAATTCTGTTAACTCAACAGGTAATGTGATGTTGCAGACATCAAACGGGAAGGAGTATGATTTACCTAAACCATTATTGTCAAAAACAAAATCAAAAGTAGTTCCAAGAGTATTACCAAGATTAAGCAAGCCAATGCCGAAATCAAGTGAATTAGAAGGTGCTCCAACAAGTGATCTTACACCATCTGAAGTTCCGTATACATATTTTGCACCAGCTACGCTGAACCCAACCAATGCAGTTGTATTTATACCCAGGAAAGGGGATACTTCAGTTGTTAGATCCCAAAATGGCGTCGTTGTATAAGTACCATCAGGGTTTCCAAGATAAATGAACGCTGCTCCACCTACAACATTTGCGCCGATCAGTGGTACTGCTGTTGATAATGGTTCGCCAACAATAATATCGCCATAACCATCACAGTTTACATCCAGCATATTATCGATACTTGATCCAAAAAGCATTGACACATTAATTGTTTGACCTGTAAGAATGCTAAGCAAAGAAGAAGATCGTGGCGAAGAAATTATTTGATCAGATGCTACAGGGCTACCTGGGTTAAATGTTTTTTTAATGAACACATGAACTTGTCCGGCTTTCAAACGAAGACCGCTAACCACATTACTAATAACACTCCCTACCGGCGCACCAACAAGAATGCTTCCAGTATGTTGGTCGTTTGCATTTCTTACACCCTTTACTTCATATCCAAAAAGATTGGCTGCATTGCTTAGTAATCCTGATGGATCAGCCTGGAGTCTTACCCCAATAGAGTTATTAACTCCACTACCTGTTCCATAATAAACATAAGCACTGCCACCAAGAACCTGGCCGGTAAAAATTCCACCTAATGAAGAAAGGTCAACACCAGCCGGAGCACCTACCACTAAGTCAGGATAAAAGTCGTTATTATAATCTCCTGCACAATCAACGCTGAAACCAAATAATAAACCGGTTGTATTTGCAAGAGGAAGTAATGGTAATCCAAGAAGCGTTGGAGTTGGTGTTGCTAATTTTACAGGTGCAGTAGTTGAAAGATTATTTGAATAATATACAAATGCTGCACCGCTTTGTACGGAAAGAAGCTGTATGCCTAAATAAGCAGGTGAACCAATAACAATATCAGACTTATTATCGCCATTCAGATCTTTAGTAACTGCTACAGAAAAGCCAAACAAGGGGTTTACGTTCACGTTGCTTAATAATAAACCTAAAACACCTGTAGAAAAGAAACTTGTTCCCTGTAAACGTATTTCTAAAAATGGCGTAGGATTTTCAGCGTCAAAAAGATCTTCGCTTCTATAATAATAAACCTTACCAGCTGTAACACTTACAGTAGTAGGACCCAATAAACCCTGAGCAGAAGTTTGGTATCTGTCTAATGGAGCACCTACTATTATATCATTTATACCATCACCGCTAATATCACCAGCATCAACACTATAACCAAATAAAGCACCTTCAACACAAGTAGTTGATTGCAATACCTTACTAGGAGTTGAAGGAAGGCCTGTAGGAGAACCCAAATAGATAAACACTGCGCCAACACCTGCTAAACTGCCACTACCAGTTATTACATCTGCCATGCTGGGAGCACTAATTGCCACATCATCAAAACCATCGCCATTTACGTCACCAAGACCGGCTACTGTATATCCATAAAGAGTTTCTACCTGCAATTGAAGATTTGTAAGCAACCCTGGTAATAAACCATCGGCCGAACTTGACCATTCAGCAGTACGGTTAAGAGGATCGATCGTAACAGGATAAGTTGCTTCATTGTCATCAACGAGTATATTGATAGCGTTATCTTTTTGGTTAATTTCTAATTCAGCTTTAAGCAACGTCCCTTTTGCATCCCATACTTTAAGTTCATCATAAATAAGTTTGCTATCTTTTTTATTTCCTTTAGTATAAAATACAAGTTTGTTAGCTGAAGGCTCCATAACCTCAAGTGTGGAATTCCAGTTCAGCTCAACTTTCAATCTTCCATTGCCAGCGGGCTTTTCTTTTACGATGAAATTCTGACGAAGACCATTTGAATTGTTTATGTATTCAACATCAAGTGCTGAAGAATTAAAAACAATTGCTGATTTTCTTTCAGTAATTGAAAAATCAGAAGAAAGCGAACAATTAGTTTCAGTTCTACCTGAACCTTTAACCGTGAAATCTATATTCCACTGTTTTTTATCACTATTATTATTAAGATTGTAAACAGAAAAACCATCCAGGCTTACTGTAAAGCCAAGATGATTTTTTGGGTTTACCGTCCTGTATTTTCCAGGCGTATTCGTTTTAGAGAAAATATATTCTTTTTCACTAATATTTTCCAAAGCAGCATTATACCAATCCTGAGTGGCTTCTTTTGGAAGATCTTTAGATGATTTTTGTGCATACGAATAGGAAAATGATAAAATTGCTAAGGAAAAAACAACAATGTAGATTTTCTTCGTTTTCATGAGTACAGGGTTTATGTCGTTATAAAACAATACAAGGTCATTAGCAGAAATTCTGCTTTTTTTGTCGTTGAAACTTAAAAGATGAAAACAATGTGAGGACTAACGATGCTTTACAGCCTTAATCGATCTTTGTGAGGTGGTAGAAAATAACTTAATCGATTTCTTTGTGTCCAAGTCTTAGGGTCTGATCCAATTTCTTCTACGTTGTTTTCAATAGTGTTCGGAATCTTTCTTCTATCAGGTACAAATTTTACTTTCAAACGATTCGGAAAACTTTCAAAAAAAATACGATACCATCCTGTTTTCCTTCATCAAAAGTACTCGTAGAAGTGACAGGGGATTTCCGTCGTAGATTCAAAAAATACGTTTAAAAGTTCAAAAGGTATGAATTAGAAAAAATTACCTAAGTGTGAGGTACTCCTCAAATTTTTTGTTGTAACTTAAACTATCATTTAGACTTGGTTTGTGGCAGTAGATCTTATAAAGCAGTAGATCTTATAAATTAATTGTTGGGGTTAAGACCTTTGATTAGTAGCATTAACCAATAACTATAGAAACCCCATGGACAAGCTGCACTACATATTTGGTGAAATTGATTCGGATGAATCGATCTCAAAGCTGGCAGAAGTACTAAAAACTACTTCGGTAAAAGGCATTATACAAATACCTCAATCACTTGGTAAAGGTATCATCAAGAAAATCAATTTGGATATTGGCGTTGTAATGCGAATTTGGAATTTTAGCCTTAACAAGCCGATCTCCTTACAAAAAAAGGCATATCGCTATAATAAAGATGAGAAATTTTTTCATATCGGGTATCTTCTTAACACAGACAGCGTGGGGTTGAACAATAAGGAATTTTCCAAACCGATGCGGATACCCCACGGTATGAACATTGTGTTTTTTTCTGGTGATGCAGAAATGGATTTTGAGATTGATGTTGGCGCTGGCCTTCATGCCATCGATCTTTCCATAAGTTATTCCTGGTTAATGCAGGCTTTTTCAGATTCAGACTCCGACTCTCAAATACAATCATTCATAAAAGCGCTAAATGAAAGGGAGTATCCAACAATGTTGCTGGAATCATCTTCGCCTGCAGAGTACAGGGTTGTTTCAGATATTTATACTGCAGCTACTTCGGATCTAAAATCGCATCTTCATATTAAAGCAGAAGCATTTTTATTAGTGGCAGAGTTTTTCAGGAAAATTTCAAGCAGGTCGTCGAAAGAGGTACTTGAAAGCAAAGTGTTATACTACGATAAAATGATGATCGCTGAAAAAATGCTTGAAGAGAACCTGGAAGGGATCTTCCCGGGTGTTGATGCTATAGCTAAACGTGTTGCATTGAGTGAATCAACTTTAAAACGATACTTTAAAACAGTATTCAAGAGGAGCATGTATGAGCATTACCTGGAAATAAAAATGGAATATGCTAAACGTCTAATGCTTGAAAAACATGTTACAGTAAACGAAGTTGCTTCAATACTTAACTATGAAAAAGTGAGCAGCTTTATCGAAACTTTTAAAAAGCATCATGGGTATTCTCCCGGGCAACTTAAACGGAAGTCTGCATAGGAAATATTATACAAATTCAAATTTATCGCCATCAAACAACCCTTTATCACTTAACTTAAGATGAGGAATTACTAATAAGGCCATGAACGAAAGTGTCATGAATGGGGCTGATAAAGTTGAACCCAATTCTTCCTTCACCAGTTTGTCAATAGCAGTATACGCTTCAGCTATTTTGTAGCCATCTTCATTACTCATCAAGCCAGCAACGGGCAATGCGAGAGCCATTTCTTTTTTATTACCAACAGCGCTTATTCCTCCTTGTTTTTCTATCACAACGTTTACAGCTTTGCAAATACTTTCATCATCCACGCCAACTGCAACAATATTGTGTGAGTCGTGTGCAACTGAAGATGCGATAGCTCCTTTCTTTAGTCCAAAGTTTTTGATGAATGCTTTGGCAACAGGTGTATCATCATAACGATTCACCACCACAATTTTTAAAATATCATCCTCTGGATTACTTTCTAATTTGCCTTTATTGATTAAGACTGTACCTGCAAATTTATTTGTAATTAGTTGACCATCTAATGCTTCTATTATACCTAAGTGATTGACGCTTCCCTTTATTATTTGTGTAACGTCATTAAATTGAAAATCTCCCACTCTCTTTTTAGTGCATAAAAAATTATTGATTGCTTCTGGCTTTTGACTTCTGATTTCAGACTTCCCATTTTCAGCAACCAGCTTTCCATTAATAAACGTTTTCACTACTTCAAATTTTTTCAAATCTTTCACCACAATAAAATCTGCTGCATCACCTTCACGCAATAAGCCAACGTCAAGTTTATAATGCAAAACAGGGTTTATACAAGCCGCTCTTAATATCTTATATATATTAATACCTTTTGCCACTGACCTAGCACAAAGTTGATTGATATGTCCTTCAACCAAACTATCTGGATGTTTATCATCACTGCAAAACATCATTTGATTTGGATAATCGTGAAGTAAATCTATTAGTGCTTCAAAATTTTTTGCAGCGCTTCCTTCCCGGATAATGACCTTCATTCCATTTTGTAACTTATCCAATGCTTCTTCTTTTGTAAAACATTCATGATCGGTAGTTATGCCGGCTGAAATATATTGTTTGGCTTGTTCGCCTCTTAGCCCCGGCGCATGACCATCAACCGGTTTTAATAAACGATGTGCTGCCGCAATCTTTTTCATCACTTCTTCATCTTCATTCAGCACACCCGGAAAATTCATCATCTCACTCAGGTATTTTATTTCATCCCTTTGCAAAAGTCTTTCTACATCATTCGAATCAAGTGTTGCCCCGGCTGTTTCAAAAATCGTTGCAGGTACACAACTCGGCGCACCAAAGTTGAATTTGAAAGGAACTGTTTTTCCATTTTCGATCATAAATTCAACACCTTCCATTCCACATACATTTGCGATCTCATGCGGATCGCTGACTGTTGCAACAGTGCCATGCACGACAGCAAGTTTTGCAAATTCTGATGGCACCAGCATGGAACTTTCGATATGAACATGGGCGTCTATAAAACCGGGGAGTATATAATTGGAGGTTTTGAGTTCGGAATTTGGTGTTATTGAAATTATTTTGCCATCATTTACAACCACTTCGGCCGGATAGATCGTCTGCTGGTGTACATCTACTAAGTTTGCCCGTATAGAAAATGAATTGTTCATGAGAAAAATTTTTAAATCTAATCACGGTTAACAAGGATACACTAATTTCGGTGACAATTTCAAAAAAATAAACCATTAATATGAAACTAATTAAAACATCAGTGATCGCAATTGCGGCAATGCTGGTATCTGTTTCCACCATTGCGCAAACAGCCGAAGAAATAGTTGCAAAACATATAGAAGCTATTGGTGGCACTGCTGCCTGGAAAAAGGTCAATAGCATTTATTATGAAGGCAAAATAACAGTACAGGGTGCTGAAGTAAGTGTAACATTGACTGCAGTACATGGAAAGGGCGTTCGGCAAAATATTTCTGTTATGGGAATGACAGGTTACCAGATCGTTACTCCCACAGCCGGTTGGAATTTTATGCCCTTCCAGGGACAGGCAGCTCCGGAAGCAATGACAGCAGATCAATTAAAAGAATCAGCCGATGATCTTGATGTGCAGGGTAAATTGGTAGACTATAAATCCAAAGGTCATACAGTGGAATATCTTGGAAAGGATGATGTGGAAGGAACAGAATGTTTCAAGCTTAAGATAACATCAAAAGCAGGTAATGTGGAAACTGTATTTATTGATCCTAAGTCATATTACATAGTTCGTTCTGTTGCAAAAAAAACTGCTAATGGCCAGGAAAACGATGTGCAAACTGATCTTTCCAATTACAAAAAACTTCCTGAAGGAATTGTAGTACCGTTTTCGATAAAATTAACGGAGGGGGAATTGGTAATTTCAAAAGCGGAAGTAAATAAGCAAGTGGATGAGTCTGTATTCAAGCCTTCAAATTAAGGTCTCAACTTAATAACAATATCCCGTCCCGAATTTAAGGGACGGGATTTTCTTTTTCACTAACTTCAAAAAAACTCATAAGAATGGATAGAGTAAATAATAAAAAATATTGGATGGTTTTTATTTTCCTGTTTATACTTAAAGCATTCAATGCAGCTGCTCAGGTTAGCTCCGCCACGTTTGGCATGATGGAAGCAAGATGGCTTGGCCCGGGTACTATGAGCGGACGTATCACGGCCATTGAAGGGGTGAATGAAGACGGTAAAACAATTTATGTAGGAACAGCCGGTGGCGGTATTTGGAAAACCACAAATGCAGGAGCCTCTTTCAAGCCCATCTTTGACAAATACTGTCAATCCATCGGTGCCATTGCTATTGATCAGAAAAATCCGAAAATAATTTATGCAGGTACCGGTGAAAGTAATATGCGCAATTCAGTTTCTATCGGCAATGGACTTTATAGATCAACCGATGCCGGTGAAAACTGGACAAAGATCGGGCTTGACAGTACGGAACATATTTCTAAGATCATCATTGACACTAAGAACTCAGATATAATTTATGTAGCTGCTCCCGGCCCGCTTTGGAGTGATGGCAGCGGTCGGGGGTTATATAAATCAACCGATGCGGGTAAGACATGGAATAAGATTTTATACATAAATGAAAAAACCGGTTGTGCTGATATTGCTGTTGATCCTTCAAACCCGGAGATCGTTTATGCAACT
>Ga0193738_1000662_pt1 | contig 16151 bp, 10 predicted proteins | sample L2a1metaG_FD_144927 | JGI IMG/M metagenome (GOLD analysis project Ga0193738, IMG submission 144927) | Soil microbial communities from a riparian zone of the East river system, Colorado, United States - L2a1 | ecosystem: Environmental > Terrestrial > Soil > Riparian zone | place: USA: East River...
TACAAGAAAAATGCCCGCAGCTACCATAGTAGCAGCATGTATAAGAGCCGAAATAGGAGTAGGCCCCTCCATGGCATCCGGTAACCATACATGAAGGGGAAATTGTGCAGATTTAGCAACCGCACCGGCAAATAATAGAACGGCACATAAAGTAACAAATAAAAAATTGACTTCATTATGATTATTAGAAATCAAGTTATTGAATATTTTGAATAAATCTCGAAATTCGAAACTCCCTGTTATCCAATAAAAACCTAAAATTCCTAATAATAAACCAAAATCCCCAACACGATTAGTTACAAATGCCTTTTGGCAAGCATTTGCAGCAACAGGCCGTGTGAACCAAAACCCTATTAATAGATATGAACACATTCCTACCAATTCCCAAAAAATATAAATTTGTATCAAATTAGAACTAGTAACTAATCCTAACATAGAAGTACTGAAAAAACTCATATAAGCAAAAAATCTCAAATATCCTTGATCATACGACATATAATTATCACTATAAATAAGAACCATAATTCCAATAGTAGTGATTAATATTGACATAATAGAAGTAAGCGGGTCGATCAAGTAACCGAATTCTAAAGAAAAATCATTATTAATGATCCAAGACCATACATATTGATAGATAGAACTGCCATTTATTTGCTGAATAAACAGATTGATCGAAAAAATCATGACTATACTTAACAAAAAAACACTTTGAAAAGCCCACATACGGCGAAGACTTTTTGTTGCCGACGGAAAAAGAAGAAGTCCCGCTCCTATTAACATAGGAACTGGAAGTGGAAGGAAAGGTATTATCCACGAATATTGATATGTCTGTTCCATAAAAAAGTTTTTTATTCTTAATTGATTGTTTCCGATTTACCGGATCCTACCCCCTTTCAATTTCAAAACAAAAGGGGTCAATAAAAAAATCAAGAGATGTACTAACTTAAAGATATTTTTTGAATTTTATATATTATCTGGGTCTTTCCAAAATACTTTAAATATTAAAATAAAGAAGTTACAATTGGGCAAATGATATGACCTACTTGTTCATAAAAAGAGAATTTAGTTATTAACTAAGATTTTTCTTAAAAATAACGAAAATACAAAATTTCATTATTATTAAATCACTTTATATTCATAAAGTAATGATAAAAAATTACATTAAAAATAAATCTGATATGAATCGATATGAATCATAGGATTAAATAAGGTACAATTTTTGTACGAATCTCGCTTTTTAGTCAGTTTGTTCCAAATCATTAACTAGTTTCAGTATGAAACTGATTGATTACTTTCCGTTTCAATAAAAAAACATTTATAGGAAGCGCTATAATATCTAACATTTTCTATTTTTTATAAGATTTATTTTTCTATTTATCAAAAGGGGGGGTAATTATCAAAAGGGGGTAAAATAAAATTTAATAAAAAAATAACGAAGATTTTTTTTAACAAAACGTGTATCTTTGAACAGATTCATTACTTTAATTACTAGTTTGATTCGAATTTTAAAATGTAATTTCGAAGTATTCTTTACTCAAGTTTGACCAATTAATAGATTAATAGAAAAATTTAAAGTTTTCATTAGGCTTTTCATTAGACAATGGGTTCTTAAAGGGTTCTTAAATCCTTCGGTCTATTTTATGTAGAAAAAATTAAATTATATTTTTATAGTAAGATTTTGTACGATTTTCGCATATTTTTTCTATATCTATATATATATTTTTTTTTTGTTTTCTCTAGATAATGAATATATTCGTTTTGACCAATAGATGTCTTTCACATCCAACTATAACAACGAGTAACCTCTTAATTTTTAAATGGCAGTTCCAAAAAAACGTACTTCTATATCAAAAAAGCGTATTCGTAAAAATATTTGGAAGGGGAAGGGATATTGGGCAGCCTTAAAAGCGTTGTCATTAGGTAAATCTCTTTCTACCGGAAACTCAAAAAGTTTTTTTGTGCGACAAAAAAAGTCATAAAATAAAACAGTGGAATAATCCGAATATAAAATATAGGCCCATTTCATTCTTAATAGGAAATCAACAAACCTATGTGTTTGTGGCTAATCAATATGAACTAGAACTCGCTTCGCTATTAGGATATTAGGATTAGGATATCTATAATAATAATTCTTCGGTTTAGGGGTTAGTAAATTATAAAAAGCTTTTGAAAAAAGAATAAAGACAAGATACAAAACTTGAGCCTTTGTTAGTATATTTGTTAGTATATTTTCTTGTTTTGGAGATGGGGGAGTCTTTTTTCCCCATCAACCTATTTGTCACAATTACTATAATCGACGTTTTTCTATACTATATATATTGAAGAAGGGTAAAAAAGAGATCTTTAGTTAAAATTAATACATCGTTGAAATTAATTTATTCATTTATTTTGAAAATTTTTTGTGTAACTTTATGACTTCTTATTTATCTGAATTAATCTATTAAAATATATAAATTTCCCATATATATATGTCTCTTTCAACCCAACCGACAAAAGCCTGGAATTTTTTGTCCGAATTAATGTGCAAGTTTTGAGTAATAAAAAGGGGTCTTATTTTTTGTTCATTGGTAAAATACATTTTTTCACTTTTAGGAAATAATATAAATGATAAATCTTTTATAGTTCTATCAATAACTAGAGGGTTGAAGTTTATAGTTTCAATAGTTCGATTCTATTGAATTATAGAAGAGCATAAACTACACCAAAGCACTAAGGTAAATAAAACCGATACCCCATAATAATGAACCTTCGAATTTATATTTGAACAAAGTTTTATTCATCAATTTTCATTTTGACTAAAAAGATTTCATTTAGTTGACTCCTTAAATCTCGACGATTGACTATGAATAGACTATTATGAATTCGAACAAGCCGCTATGGTGAAATCGGTAGACACGCTGCTCTTAGGAAGCAGTGCGAGAGCATCTCGGTTCGAGTCCGAGTGGCGGCAGACCTTCTCTTCGAAAATAGATACAATATATTATAAATTCTAGAATGAATTCAACTCCTTATTTATTTCAGGATTCCCCCTTTTTAAAAATTTTATGATATTTTCAACTTTAGAGCATATATTAACTCATATTTCCTTTTCGATCGTTTCCATTGTAATTACAATTCATTTGATAACTTTATTAATCGATGAAATCATAAAACTAAATGATTCGTCAGAAAAGGGAATGATAGCTACTTTTTTATGTATAACCGTATTATTAGTCACTCGTTGGATTTATTCGGGGCATTTCCCACTAAGTGATTTATATGAATCATTAATCTTTCTTTCTTGGAGTTTATCAGTTATTCATATAGTTCCATATTTAAAAAAAAAAAAAAGCCATTTAAGCACAATAACTGCGTCAAGTGTTATTTTTACCCAAGGCTTTGCTACTTCGGGTCTTTTAACTGAAATACATCAATCTGAAATATTAGTACCCGCTCTCCAATCCGAGTGGTTAATAATGCACGTAAGTATGATGATATTGGGCTATGCAGCTCTTTTATGTGGATCATTATTATCAGTAGCACTTCTGGTCCTTACATTTCGAAAAAACATAAATTTTTTTTGTAAGAGGAATACTTTTTTATTAAAACTAAACGAGGAACTTTCCTTTGGTGAAATACAATACATAAATGAAAGAAACAATTTTTTAGGAAATGCTTCTTTTTTTTCTGCTAACAATTATTACAGGTCCCAATTGATTCACCAGTTGGATTATTGGAGTTATCGTGTGATTAGTCTAGGTTTTCTCTTTTTAACTATAGGTATTCTTTCAGGAGCAGTATGGGCTAATGAAGCATGGGGGTCCTATTGGAATTGGGACCCAAAGGAAACTTGGGCATTTATTACTTGGATAGTATTTGCGGTTTATTTACATACTAGAACCAATATAAATTTACAGGTTGAAATTTCCGCAATTGTGGCGTCTATGGGCTTTCTTATAATTTGGATATGCTATTTTGGGGTCAATCTATTAGGAATAGGGCTACATAGTTATGGTTCATTTACGTTAACATCTAATTGAATTCAAGAAAAGTTCTTGCGAATTTTAAAATATCAATAGAATATGTTTGTTGTTTGTATATAAAAAAACTTTATATGAACATATGAACCAGTGAGAACCATGTGAATCCAGTAGTGCGGGGATTCGCATGGTTCTCACAAAGATCAAATATATTGGGTGAATTTTATTTTTAACTTAAGAGAGGAAAAAGGCTTCTTTTTTTAATTATCCAAATCCTATGATTTTTTTATGAAAACTATCTATAAACAAAATTAGATAAAAGAACCTCGACCTTGTCAACTGATAGGGAAAGAACAAAATCAGGGTACATACCAATACCTATTACAGGTATAAAGATAGCGATCGAAACAAATAACTCTCGCGGTCCAGAATCAAAAACATAAGAGTTTGGAGCATTAAATAGCTTGTATCCATAGAACATCTGGCGTAACATAGATAATGAATAAATAGGAGTTAATATCATCCCAATTGCCATTACAAAAGTAATTCCTAATTTTGATATTAAAAGATATTTTTGGCTGGTAATGATTCCAAAAAAAACTATCAATTCTGCAACAAAACCACTCATACCCGGTAATGCAAGAGAAGCCATTGAAAAGCTGCTGAACATCGTGAATATTTTTGGCATTGGGATAGCTATTCCGCCCATTTCGTCGAGATAAACAAGACGTATTCTATCATAACTCGTTCCTGCCAAGAAAAAAAGCGCAGCACCAATAAATCCATGAGAAATTATTTGTAAAATGGCTCCATTGAGTCCCGTATCGTTTATAGAACCAATTCCTATAAGTATGAAACCCATATGAGATACAGAGGAATAGGCTATTCTTTTTTTTAAATTACGTTGGCCGAGAGATGTTGAAGCTGCATATATTATTTGTATTGTGCCTACTATCACCAACCACGGAGAAAATATAGAATGGGCATGAGATAATAATTCCATATTAATCCGAATCAATCCATACGCTCCCATTTTTAATAAGATTCCGGCTAAAAGCATACAAGTACTGTAATGTGCTTCTCCATGGGTATCTGGTAACCATGTATGTAGAGGTATAATCGGCGATTTGACAGCAAAAGCAATAAAAAATCCAATATATAATATTATTTCCAACGCCGCAGGATATGACTGATTAACTAATGTTGCAAAGTTTAATGTCGGCTCAGTAGAACCATATAAACCGACACCCAGAACTCCCATTAAGAGAAAAACGGAACCCCCCGCCGTATATAAAATAAATTTTGTAGCCGAGTAAAGACGTTTCTTTCCCCCCCACATGGATAAAAGTAGATAAACCGGAATTAATTCTAACTCCCACATGATGAAAAAAAGTAAAAGGTCTCGAGAAGCAAATAATCCTATTTGCCCGCTGTACATTGCTAACATCAGGAAATGGAATAATCGAGAATCTCGAGTAACTGGCCAAGCCGCTAAGGTAGCTAAAGTAGTGATGAATCCCGTTAGTAATATGGGTCCTATAGAAAGTCCATCTATTCCTAATCTCCAATGGAAATCAAAAAAAATGATCAATTTAAAGTCCTCGACTAGTTGGATTAATGGATCATCCAATTGAAAGTGATAACAGAATGCATAAGTCGTCAGAAGGAGTTCTAAAATACATATACATATAGTATACCACCTAATGACTCTATTTCCCCTATGGGGAAGAAAGAAAATTACGGAGCCTGCGAATATTGGCAAAATTACAATTATTGTTAACCAAGGAAAAAAATTCGTGGTAAAGACAAGATACGCTTGGACCATAAAAACCCGTGCTCAAAATAACATATATTTTTCGAGCACGGTCGATAAAAAAAATCAAATGGATTCAAGTAGAGCTTTCTGGAACATATCAATAAGCTAGACCCATACTACGAGTTGTTTCATTCCATAAAGAAACCCGAACGCTCAAGAAATCGGTTGGACAGGCGGATTCACATCTCTTACAACCAACACAATCTTCTGTTCTTGGAGCAGAAGCAATTTGTTTAGCTTTACATCCGTCCCAAGGTATCATTTCTAATACGTCGGTGGGGCAGGCTCGGACACATTGAGTGCACCCTATACATGTATCATAAATCTTTACTGAATGTGACATTTGATCTATATATTTTTGAATGTCATAAAGTTTCGATATAGTAAACTTATAAATGAAGGGTATATTTAGATACTAGATGAATCAATGAGTTATCAGAAAAATATTAATCTACTTCTGCAGTGGCTTATAAGAGAGGGCTAAAATACTTTGATTTCTTATGTTTGTGTAAACACGATTAAACCTCACGTAGCAGACATGCGGATTTTAATTTATTTATCTTTATGAATAGAATTATGAATATAATCTTTGTATTTATATGATTAATACTATTTATTCAACAAATTAGATTGATTGATACGAGTTGATTTTCTGTTACGATAAATTGATGAAACAATAGCTAGTCCAATAGCGGCTTCAGCGGCTGCAATAGCTATAACAAAAATAGAGAAAATTGCTCCTTTTAATTGACGACTATCAAAAAAATCAGAAAATGTTACAAAATTTATATTAACTGCATTCAAAATAAGTTCAAGACACATAAGGGCCCTAACCATATTTCGACTCGTAATCAATCCATAAAGACCAACAGAAAATAAATAGGCACTCAAAACAAGTACATGTTCGAGCATCATTAAAAAACCCCTTATCAATCTCGATTCATTTCAATATGAACAAAAATTAAACTAATTTCCTTTAATAGAATATAACAAATACAGAACAAAAAAATATATTGGTAATAGATCGAACTAAAAGAATTCTCTTTGATATATTAATTCAAAAAAAAGAAGGGAAATTAATGTGATAACCCCCAACAAAGTTTGATTTGGATTTCGAATTCGAAAGATTTATTATTGACGAGCTACAGCAATCGCACCTATTAACGCAACTAACAGAATTATTGAAATGAGTTCAAATGGAAGAAAGAAATCTGTTGATAAATGAATCCCAATTTGTTGACTATTACTTAGCAAATCTTGCTCTACAACCTGGTTTGATTTTGTAGTCCAAATAATCTCGTACCATGACGTATCTGGAATAGTAGTAATTAGTGAAACAAAAATACTTGTACAAACAATCGACGTAACTCCGTCCCCAACGGTCCAAAGATGAAAATCTTTGTAATATTCGGAACCATTCATGAACATCACAGCAAAAACGATTAAAACATTTATGGCTCCTACGTAAATAAGAAGTTGCGCAGCAGCTACAAAATGGGAGTTTGATAGAATATAGAATAAGGATGTACAAACAAGAACCAATCCCAACGAAAAGGCAGAATAAATTGTATTGGGGAGTAATACCACTCCCAGACCTCCTAATATAAGACCCGATCCCAGAAAGACTAAAAGAAAATCATGTATTGGTCCGGGTAAATCCATTCTATATATATAAATAGATAAATAAATCGAAATCTTTCATAACTTTAATTGACCTGACCAGGAAAAAAGAAGTCATTTTATCATACTTCTTAATTATTAATTACATTATTAATTAATTGAATTCAATTTGAACAGATGTAGATGTGGATTGATCTAGATATAGTTATTGCACCTATTTCGTTCTTTATCCGAAATATTTTTTTTTAAACTAATATATATATATTTCAAATCAAATCCAAATTTACCATGATTCTCATCAACAAACAAAACCAATCAATCAATAGTTTGGAGTTGTAATTATTCACCAAGCAAGAGCCTCATTCTTTTACATCAAAATGGGGTCTTATTAATTGGGAGTTGCTCTTGAATTAAGTCTTTCAGGCAAATTCAAAATTGTTCGAGTCGTGTAATCGTTAATTATTGACATTGGTAAACGCCCTAAAGCAATTTGATTATAATTCAATTCGTGACGATCATATGTAGAAAGTTCATATTCTTCAGTCATTGATAAACAATTTGTTGGACAATACTCAACGCAATTACCACAAAATATACAGATTCCGAAATCAATACTGTAATTAAGCAATCGTTTCTTTCTAATATCCGTTTCCAATTTCCAATCTACAACAGGTAGATCTATAGGACATACACGAACACATACTTCACAAGCAATGCATTTATCAAATTCAAAGTGGATTCGGCCGCGGAAACGCTCCGATGTAATCAATTTTTCGTAGGGATATTGAATAGTTACAGGTAAACGACTCGCATGTGATAAGGTAATCATGAAACCTTGACCGATGTACCTTGCAGCTCGTACTGTTTGTTGACCATAATTCATGAACTCAGTTACCATAGAGAACATATCGTGAATATCTATAAAAAATTTTATACTTGTTTTGTTTCTTTCTCTTGTTCTTGTTTAAGACAAGTCGTGAAGATAGAATATCGTATTCTTTTACAGTGAAAGAAGTTGGGAAGAAGTTGTTAATAATAGATTGCCGAGAGATATAGGTAAAAGAAATTTCCACCCAAGATTTAAGAGTTGGTCCATTCTTAGCCTTGGTAAAGTCCATCTTGTTGTGATAGCAATGAATAAGAACAAATAAGTTTTAGCTAATGTAATAAAGATACCAATTATTGTTCCAAAGACTCTACCCGCTTTATTTATTTCAAAAAAATAAGGAACGGCTATGTACGGAAGAGAAAGATTCCAACCCCCAAAGTAAAGAACCGTTACAAATAATGAAGAAACTAGTAAATTCAGATACGAGGCAACGTAAAATAAACCAAATTTTATACCTGAATATTCGGTTTGATAACCTGCTACCAATTCTTCTTCTGCTTCTGGTAAATCAAAAGGTAATCTTTCACACTCGGCTAAGGACGAAATTAGAAAAACGATAAACCCTATGGGTTGACGCCACAAATTCCACCCCCAAAAACCATATTTTGACTGCGCTTCAACTATATCAACTGTACTTGAACTGTTAGATAATTCTAGTCGACGATAACATTACTGTTCGCAACGCTATTACAGAACCGTACATGAGATTGTCACCTCATACGGCTCCTCAAAGGTCACAAATAAATCTAAGACCCGTTTGCTATTTTTTATCTTGATATGTTTTGTAGGATAGAATCAAAATCTATCACAAGGTCCCCAATTAGACAATGAAATTCTGTCTGCTATATATTATTTTTTATTATAAAGTGCTTCTGAATTGATCTTATCTTTTAAAAATTTAAATTGTTGAGTAATAACTTAACCTTTAAATAAAAAGTTTTTTGTATAAATCTCAATAAATATTTCAACCTAACATTTTTGATTACGAAAAAAACGATACATTGCATTAGTTCACGAAACATTACAAGAATTCTATCTCTCTAAAAAATATCTTTTTTGTAGTGCAATTTAATTCTTTCGAGTTTATTTTTTTGTTCCTATTCTCCTTTCTCATAAAAAGGTATTTTAAGTAAAGGATTACTTCGTTCTTGATAGTTATTTACTTAATCGGTGGATAGGAAAATACTCTGGATCGGAATCGTGGGGAGTACTCCTTCATAATTTCTACCAACATAAAGCCCCAATTAGAATCCCTTTTATGCTATGGAGTATGAACAGAAAAATCCTGTTGAATAACTTACATAATCTCTATTACGAATCCTTTGTGTACCTTGGTGTTCCTAACTATCCACTCTTTTTGGTCAAAAGGACCCCGCTCATTAGGGTAATACATGTCTGTTAATAGCTAGTAAAATCCCTAGATAGTTGCTCCTTTTGAACCCGCTTCAAGTCATGATGACTAATCATTCAATCTTGGGGTAAATAGTATATAATGCTTATGTTTACTTTCACTTAACACTTGTACATAGGAAATGAGACTTAATCTTTTTACTGCAAAGTAAGAAACTGTTTTTTTCACTCATATAACTATCTGGTTTAGTTCATCAACCTGAATGATGAATAAAAAATAAAAATATATATTCAACTCATGAAATTTCCTTCCTAGAAAGAAAAGACATAGAGGAAATTTTATGTCTTAACGAATCACACGTAGAGATATTGATAACACACATAGAGTTAATGGTATTTCATAACTAATTGATTGAGCAGCAGCCCGTAAACCACCTAAAAAGGAATATTTATTATTTGATCCATAACCTGACATAAGAAGGCCCACGGGAGCAATACTTGAAATGGCAATCCATAAAAAAACACCAATACTTAAATCGGCTAGAACAAGGCGATATCCAAAAGGAATTACTAAAGAACTTAGTAAAATTGATGTGACTGCTATGGATGGTCCGATACTGAATAAACGAGTATCTCCTCTTGATGGAAGAAGATTCTCTTTGAAAAGTAATTTTGTACCATCTGCTAAAGCTTGAAGAATTCCCAAAGGCCCGGCGTATTCAGGGCCAATACGTTGTTGTATCCCCGCGGATATTTCTCTTTCTAACCAAACAATTACTAGTACACCTATTGTGATTCCTAATACAGGAGTAAAAATAGGCACAAGCATCCATATGATCTCATATACCTCTTTTAAGGATTCCAATCTAAAAAAAGAATTGATAGCTTGTACTTCTGTTGTATCTATTATCATTTTAACGATCAACTTCTCCCATAATGATATCTATGCTACCTAGTATTGTCATAATATCAGCCAATTTCATTCTTTTAACTAATTGAGGAAGGATTTGCAAATTGATAAAACCCGGTGGTCGGATTTTCCATCTCCAAGGAAAAACACCCTTATCTCCTATCAGAAAAATTCCTAATTCTCCTTTTGGGGCTTCCACTCTCACATAAAGTTCTTGTTTTGACAATTCAAAAGTAGGAGAAGGTTTTTTACTGATAAATCGATAGTCAAAATCATTCCATTCGGGATCCCATACTTTATCAAAGCGCCGGATTTCTAAATTCTCATAGGGCCCCCCCGGAATTCCTTCTAAAGCCTGTTGAATAATTTTTATTGATTCTGTCATTTCACCGATTCGTACTAAATAACGAGCTAATGAATCCCCCTCCTTTTGCCATTGAACTCCCCAATCAAATTCATCGTAAGACTCATAATGATCAACCTTTCGAAGATCCCATTGTATTCCGGAAGCTCGTAGCATTGGTCCCGATAAACCCCAATTTATTGCCTCCTCTCCGCCAATAATGCCTACTCCCTCAACTCGCTCTAAAAAAATAGGATTCCGTGTAATAAGCCTTTGATATTCAGTAACTCTTGTTAAAAAATAATCACAAAAATCCAAACATTTATCTACCCATCCATAAGGTAAATCAGCAGCGACTCCTCCAATACGAAAAAAATTATGCATCATTCGCATACCGGTAGCAGCTTCAAATAGGTCATATATCAATTCTCTTTCTCGAAAAATATAGAAGAAGGGGGTCTGTGCGCCAATATCTGCCATAAAAGGGCCAAGCCATAACAAATGCGAAGCTATACGACTTAACTCTAACATAATGACTCTGATATAGCTGGCCCTTTTAGGCACTTGAATATTGCCTAACTGCTCTGGTGCATTTACAGTTATTGCTTCAGTGAACATAGTAGCTAAATAATCCCAACGTGTTACATAAGGTAAATATTGTATAATTGTTCGGTTTTCCGCAATTTTTTCCATTCCTCTATGTAAATAACCCAATATCGGTTCACAGTCAATAACATCTTCACCATCTAGAGTAACAATGAGTCGAAGAACACCGTGCATTGATGGGTGCTGAGGGCCCATATTGACTATCATAAGGTCATTTCGTGTAGCTGGTGCAGTCATAGGTTTTTTCCCGATTCATTCTTCCATGAATTGCTGAAAGCGAAAAGAGGTTCATCAAAATTTAAGCGAAAATTCAAAACGACTCTTCAAATTAATGATTTTTTGTTTCTCGAATCTCCAACTGTCCGATTAATTCTTTATAACGTACTCTATTTTTTTTTGACAAATAGGCGAGCAGCCGTTGACGTTTTCCTAGAATTTTACGCAGACCTCTCTGAGATAAATAGTCTTTTTTGTGCAATTCCAAATGTGAAGTAAGTCTCCGTATCTTATTGGTAAAACTCACTACTTGAAATTCAACAGACCCCTTGTTGTCTTCGTTTTCCTCTTTAAAAATAATTGCACTGAATGGATTTTTTATCATAAAAAAAGCTCCTTCTACCCTTTAATTTATATATAAAATATTTTATTTGATCAGTAATAATAATATTAGTCATTTTAATGTAGTAATAATTAGTATACACAAGAATTTTAATTTTAGTTGGACAAAGTAGATGGTACGTTTTTACACTTACAACGTAAAATAATTTAGACCGAAAATTCGGAATATTCCATATACCATATATTCGTTTATTTTATAGATTTTATCCAAACAAATTGATACGTCATTGATTTAGTATTAAAGTATTAAATAAAAAAGATCTAATATTACACTGGGACGTAAGACAGAGCATATGTGCATCTGTTTGCTTTTCTATATGGTACAGAATATATAGGAAAAATGTACCATCAACCAATTTTTAATTGTGGATATATTCTTAACAAACTAAAACGGCTTCCATTATTGGTATTAAACCAATATCTATTCATACAAGCTAAGTCTTCTAATCGATAATTAGGCCAAAGAAATAACTTTAATTTAATTAATTCGTTTTTATCTCTATCAAGATGCTTTTTTTGATCCAAAAAAGGATTCCTGTTTTTTATGTTCTTTTTGTTACAAAATACTCGATTTTTATCCACACTATTTATATTCTTTGAGTTGAAAGAAATTAGAATTCTCAATTCTCTACGACGTCTAGATGATAAAATCTTTTCAGGAACGATAAAATCATAATGTTTTTTGTCTCTCTTTCGAATTATTATTTGATATCTTGGGATAGATTCATACAATTTATTTTTATTGATATATCTTTGTTCTCGATATCTTTGAGGAGTTTGGTACTTACTTTTATGAACCAACAATATACCTACGGTTTGATATATAATAAAGTATCCGTCGTTTTTTACAGACAAACGAATGGGATCGATAAAAAACATCCCCTTTTTATTTAATTCTATAGGAGTCAATTTTTTTCGAATCACCATTATATCCAGATTTATTTCTTTACTTTGAATAGACGATATAGTAGTATCTCTTGGATTTATCAGTCCAAGCAAGTAACAATATATCTTGATATTATTGATCATTCTTTCAGTTAAATTCGGAATTAAACCATCGTCTATTATCCATTGAAAAAGAAAATAGTGTTTCCGTAAGAAAATCATTTCTGGTCTCATCTTATTCCGGATTTTATATTGTTTTTTCATTTTATCTTGGTTTTGTGAATATGATCCAAGGCCTCTTCGGCCCGCGGGTTCTTTTTCTTCTTGATTTCGATTCATTAATTCAGAATATCTTTTTTCATTCGATGGTCTAAAAAAATGGAATTTTTTCTTTTCATTGATGTTTTTCTTTTTATTTAAATTTAAAAGAAGTAATTTGCTTGGTATAATCCATGGTTTTATTTTGTATACATTATAAAGTGGCACAAATTCTGGGAAGAACGGAAGTTTCAGATTTGTCGATATTGGGTTTAGGATTTCTTCATTCATTTCCATCCAATTAAAAAAGAGTTTCTTGTCATTGATTGGATTTATTTCTAAATCTTGATGAATCATCAGATAAAAAATATCGTTTTTATCCATTTTCTCAATTTTTTGGTAATTCTTACTTCCAAGCTTAGTATTTATATTACTGCTATAATCCATTTTGGTCCAGGCCTCAATATCTGTTTTTTGTCTTAGAAAAAAATTGAGAATTGTCCAATCAAAATATTTTCTATCTGGATTTTTTTGCATATACATAATATCGCCCTTTTCTAGATAATGATTGATAGGAATTTCCTCCAGGCTTTCAAATAAATTTTGTTTATAATTGTTGTAATTAAAAGTAATTTTTTGGTTGTTATTTAAGTCTGATGGTGATCCATAAATAATATATGATGACTTCTTAATTTCAGAATTAATAGATTTATATGATAAAAGATTATATATATAGTATTTTGGAAAATTATCTTTTTGGTTTGGTAATGGATATACTTTAAAATCCTTTTGTTTTTTGTGATAAAGTAATCGATCTTTTTCATATGAATTCCTTTTTGTTAAATCTTTATTTTGGGTAATACCACCTTCATTTATTGTAGTTCGCCATTTTTGTGGTATTAATTCAAACCATCTAATCTGAGATAAATTGTATTGATAATGACCTCTTAACCAGTTTTTCCATTGATTCGTTTCAGAACTTGAAAGTTTTGTATGTCTTAATTCGGAATGAAATATTCCTTGTGTTACAAAATAATTTTTTATTGCAGTCTTAAGAAAAACGGGAGTTCCATGATACTCAAAAATAGATCTTAACTTATACAAATTAATAACTTGGGTTTGTGATAATTTGTAAAATACATATGCTTGTGATAAAGAGGATAAGTCAAAAAAAAGATGTGAATTCCTCTTACTATTCTTAATATTGTAAAGTTCACTTTTTAGAGTCGAAATAAAGTTAATTTCTTTTTTGTTTTTTATTTCTTGATTTGTTTTATTATTGTAAATGTATTTATCAAAACAAAAATTTCTTGATTCAAGAACTAGTTGTGTAGGAATTCTGGCAATATGAATGATACATAGAAAGATATCGATGTATATTCTTTTAATGAAAATTTTTATAAACAAATCTAATTTATAGATTAATCGATTGCTTCTTTTTTTTATTTTTAATATTATCCAAAAAATTTTTGGTGATTTTTCTTTTCCATTATAACTTGTTTTGTTAAGACTACTTCTTTTCTTGGCGTTGCTGTTTTTTTCTTTTGTAAGACTCTTTGTTTTCTTTCTGATTGTGCTTGTTCTATCAGCCAGATTTTTAATTTTTTTTTCTCTCAATGAATAATTTGTATTATCTGTAGATTTAATTTTTCTAAACGAGTCGTGAATTATCTGATTCCTAATTATAGAATCTTTTTTTTGGTTAGTTTCGCCGGATTCATACACCTTTCTCGATATAAATAATCGAGTTCGATGTACTTTTAAGAGTTCTTTTTTTATTTTTTTTATAAACAGAAATAAAACGTTTTTGATAACCACTCTTTTTGGTTCTTTTGAATCTTGTAGAAAATTTTTTGTTCTTTCTTTTAAAACGCTTAGAACTCGAAAATGATTATTTTTCGTTTTTCGAATTTTTTTTTTTAGTTCTTTAAAAATAGGCTTAAAAAAGGAAGGTTTGGGGGGGACAGAACCAAAGGGAAGGGTAGTTTGCGTTCCCCAAGCCGTTAAAAAAGAAAACTTTTGTTGTTCTTTCTTTAGATCTTTATAAGAAGAAAAAGAGGGCCTAATTTTGGATCTGTGCCAAGGTTTCAAATAAAAAGGAAATACTATTTTTATCTGAATACCATCTTTAAACCAATTTCTGGGAAGTTCGAGTTCTGATACTTGAACACCGTTATAGGTACATATAATATGCTTTTCTCTATTCCACTCATCGAAGTCCTCAGCCCACTCAGTGGGTTGAGATAATAAAATACGCCCAATATTTTTAACTATTATCAATGAAGGTAATAAAATATATTTTCTAAAAATAGATTGAATTATTAAAATTAAACTTCTTGTTACTTGTGGATATGGAACAAAATCCCAGGCTTCCGCGATTTTTATCCACGTTTTTTCCTTTATTTTGTTCTCTTCTTCTTCCTTTTGTCTTTTTTTTTGTTCCTCTGTATAATCTTTAAATTCTGCTCCTTTACCCATCCAATTTCTAAAAAAAAATTTCATCTGTTCAGGGATATTAAAAGAAAAAGGGGGGTATTTTTTTATTCTGTCCAAAAAAAGGGGGGAATGCACATTTGCTTGAAACAATTTCGAAATAAAAGTTTTACGCCTTTGAACACGCATAGAACCTTTGATGAATTCTCGACGAAAATCTGATTCTTCCGAATAGTCTCTAATAGAGACCCAGTTTTTGACACTTGCTTTGCGACTACGTTTAGTAGGCCTATAAATTATTACACGATCCCTTTTTCTTGAACGTATATGATAATCCAACGGTAGGCCTTCATGAGCTGCGCCCGACAGGAATTCCAATTCGGTAATAAGTTTGTATGACCATCTAGGGACTTTTTTACTGATTTCTTTTATTACAAATTTTTTTTTTGTTTTTTGACCATTAG
>Ga0193738_1000663_pt1 | contig 16114 bp, 11 predicted proteins | sample L2a1metaG_FD_144927 | JGI IMG/M metagenome (GOLD analysis project Ga0193738, IMG submission 144927) | Soil microbial communities from a riparian zone of the East river system, Colorado, United States - L2a1 | ecosystem: Environmental > Terrestrial > Soil > Riparian zone | place: USA: East River...
CGGAAGATGATCAAGCCGTCGGAGATTGCCGGCGTCGCCATGAGCACTTCGCCGACGGTGTTCTTCGCGAGCTCGACGTACTCCGGTCCCGCCTGGATGACGAAGACGTCGCCGTCTTCGCCCGTCGCATAGATCTTCCCGTCGGCCGCGACGAGCGAGGCGCTGAACGAGCCGCCGGTGCCGCCGATGCGCTTCTGGTAGACCTGCTCGCCGGTGGCCACCTTGTAGGCGGTGAAGACGCCGCCGTTCTGCAGCACGTAGAGGTGATCGCGGTAGATGATCGGCGTCGGGATGTAGGGCCCGCCGCGCTTCGTGCTCCAGGCGATCGCGGTGCTCTTCGTCTCCTCACCCTTCAGGCTGATGTCGCCGGTGGCGCCTGGCTTGACGGCGACGATCGGCTGCACGCCGCGATAGCCGTTGGTGATGACGACGAAGCCCGGGCCGACGATTGGGGTCGGGATGGCGATCTCGGAGTTGCCGGAGTACTTCCACAGTTCCTTGCCGGTGTCGGGATCGTAGCCGCGAGTGAAGTTGGTCGCCTGCGTGATCAGCTCGGACTTACCGTTGACCTCGAGGATCGTCGGTGTGGACCATGACGGGATCTCGTCCCGCTGGGTGCGCCAGATCTCCTTGCCGGTCGCGGTGTCGAACGCGGCGATGAAGGAGCCGCGCTGGATGTCGGCCTGCACGATCACCATGTTCTTGTAGATGATCGGCGAGCTGCCGTGCCCCCACTCGTAATCGGGATCGAAGAACCAGCCGGCGTTGAGCACGCCGAGGTCCTTCTTCCACAACTGCTTTCCGGCGAAGTCGTACGCGTAGAGACCTTCCGAGCCGAACGACACGATCACTTCCCGGCCGTTGGTGACCGGCGTCGCGTTGGCCTGGCTCGACTTCGGGTGGCGCTTGGCCTTCGGCAGCCCTTCGTGCGCGGTGCGGTCCCAGAGAACTTTGCCGGTCGCCTTGTCGATCGCGATCAGGTGCCAGCTATGCTTCGTGTTGTCGGTGACCGGTTCGACGTCGCCATACTGGCCGGTCCGGAACTTCTGATCGGGATCGCTGCTGATGGCGGTCGAGACGAATACGCGATCGCCCCACACGATCGGGCTGGAGACCGCGAGCCCCGCAACCGGGGTCTTCCACGCGACCCCTTCACCCGCAGGCGCGTTCCACTTGACCGCGGTGGGCTTGCCGTCGGCCGTGCCGGCGGCGTTGGTGCCGCGGAACGCCGGCCAGTTCTGAGCGGACAACGACGTGCCGGCGACGAGCAGGGCGGTAATGGTGAATAGGCGGCGCATGGCTATTTCCCCTCGACGCGAGTGAAGATGGCAGGTTGGCCGGCGCCTTGTACGAGTGCGAAGCCGACGACTTTGTCACCCTCGATCTGGAAGGTGATGGAGACCGGCGCGCCCAGGCCTTTGAAGGCCTTTTCCGCAGTCGCGACGAGCGTCAGCCGCTGCGCCGCTGGCGCGGCGGGGGGACCGATGGTCAACCTCGCGCCCGCCGCGACAATCGACAGCTCGTTGCCGGTCGGTCCCTTGTACACACCCGGAAACTTTGCGAACAGCGCCGGGTCGATCTTGAAGTCCTCGAACGGCTTCGCGCCCGCTTTCTCGAGCAGCGCGACCATGTCGGGCTTGCTCGCGGCCTTGGCTGCTTCGAGCGCCTCGGTGAGGCTTGCGGCCGGTACGCCGCCGCTGTCGAGAATGAGCTTGGCGAGCTCCGCGTCGCCGGACTGGATCGCGATCGGCAGCACGCTGTCCTTGCCGGGTGCGCCCCTGGCGATCAACAACTTGGCAATCTCGGTGTGTTCCGGTTTCTTCTTCTGGGCCGGGCTGGTGGCGAGCATCAGCGGCGTGAAGCCGTAGAACGTGTCCTTCAGGCCCATCTCGGCGCCCTTGTCGAGCAGGACCTTCACCACCTCGACGTGCCCATGATCGCACGCATAGAACAACGCCGTGGCGTTGTAGCGGAACTTGGTGTTGACGTCGACGCCCTCGTCGAGCAGCTTCCTGACGGTTGCGGCGTCGCCTTTGCGCGCCGCGTCCTGGAACTGCTCGGCCTTCGTGAGCGGCGGCGCCTGCGAGAGGGCTAGAACAGCGACTAAACCAATGGCTAGCTTCATAGCGTCCACCTGGATCTTCGGCCTGAAGGGCCGAAGCTACCTGACAATCTGATTCGGGCTACTGGGCTGTCAGTTTCAGCACGCCAGTTGCGTCGCGCACGATCAGCGCGTCTCTCATCACGACCGGGACGGCCCACGTGGCCCCGTCGGCGACAGTGTAGCGGCGTTCCTCTTCGTACTTCGCAGGCGAGCGCTTCACCAGGACCAGCTCGCCTTCGGTCGTCAGGACTAATACGTGCGCCGAAGTCAAAAGGATCGAGGCATGTTCGGCGGCGCGTCCCTCGGTGGCCCACTTGAGTGCCCCGGACGCAGCGTCGATCGCGACGATCTGGCCCTTCTTCTTGCTCGAGAGCCCGTAGATGACGCCGTCCGCCATGACGGGCGTGCTCATGTACATGGCGACGTCGGCGTTCTTCCAGCCCGGTGCCGCCTGCCACTTGCCCGCCACCTGCTTCAGCGTGAAGCCGTGGGTGCCGGCCCGCGTTCCCGACACGATCAGGTGCGTGCCGGTCCAGATCGGCGTCACGATATTCTCGTGCCACTCGTCGGGGAACGGCGCCGACCACAGCGCGGCGCCGGTCTTGGCGTCCAGGCCCTCGATCGACCCATTCGTCATCGTCACGATCTGGCGCACGCCGCCGATCGTGACTGCCGCCGGCGAGGCGTAGCCGGGGCCCTTGCCCTTCCACGTCCACCGTTCCGCGCCGGTCTGCGGATCGAGCGCGATGATCCGCCCGCCGTGGATGTCGCTGCCGACCTGGACGATCGCCAGGCCCGCTTCGTTCAGCGGGGACGCGGCCGTCCCGGTAAACATCTTGGAGAAATCGACGCTGGGTGAATAGTCCTTGCGCCAGGCCAGCGCCCCTGTCTGCGCGTTCCACGCCGATACGACCGCCGTGCCGCCGACGGTGATCACCTTGTCGCCGATCACCAGCGGCGTCGAGTGCGGGCCCTTGGCCATATTGGTGGCGTACTGGTTCTTGCTGAACGGGGACGGGTACTTCTGCTGCCACGCGATCTTGCCGGTCGCGAGGTCGATGGCGGTCACGATCTCCTCGGGATCCTTGCGGCTGTGGACGAAGACGCGGCCGCCGGCCACGACTGGAGACGAATAACCCTCGCCGACGTCAACGCGCCACGCGCGCTTCCATCCTTGCGACGACGACGGCCACGCCGGCGTTGCCGCCGCTGCGATGACCCCGTTCCGCTCGGGACCACGCCACTGGGGCCATTGGGCCGAGGCGCTGGCTGTCGCGCTGAGCGCGAGGCCAATTGCCAACGGCCAACCTCCAACCTCCGTCCTCCAACCTCCACGTCGCGTCATTTCTCACCTATCGCGAAGAGGTGCCGATCGCCGCGGATGAAGATCGTGCCGTTGGCGATCGCCGGCGAGGCCCAGACTGTTTCGCCGATCGAGTTCGTGGCCAACACTTCGTGGACGGGTCCAGTCTTGATGACGAACGAATCGCCGTCTTCGCTGGTCAGCAGGATCTTGTCGTCGAAGGAGACCGCCGAGGCGCGGAACGCGGCCGGGACCGGCGGACGGCCGCCTTCGTACTTCAGCTGACCGGTGAGCGCGTCCAGGCAGGTCATCAGCCCCGCGTCGCTCACCAGATAGAGATAGTCGCCGACCGCGATCGGCGACGTCACGTAGGCTGCCCCCTTGTTGTAGCGCCAGATGACTTCACCGCCCGGCTTCATCCCCATCACGACCTTCGCCTGGCTGCCGGCGGTGAGGAAGATCATGCCCTTCGTCGCGACCGGGCTCGGGATGGGGTGGCTGCGCGTCCCGTCGGTGCGCCACAGTTCCTTGCCGGTCGCCGGGTCATACGCGATGACGGCTTCGGCTCCGGACGCGATCAGCTCGTCACGCGCGCCGGTGTTGACGATGAGCGGCGTCGCCCAGCTTCGCCGGTTGTCGCGCGTCGTCCGCCACACCTCGGCGCCGGTTTTCCGGTTCAGGGCGACGAGGTAGGAGCCATCGCCCATTTCCTGGTCGCACTGGAGGATCAGCAGGTCTTTGTAGATGACGGGTGACGTGCCGGGGCCGAGGCCGGCCTTGATGATCGTCCCGAGGTCCTTCTTCCAGGCCAGGTTGCCCTTGAAGTCGTAGGCGTAGACGCCGTTCGACTCGAAGAACGCAAACGCCCGCTCCCCATCCGTCGCCATCGTCGGAGAGGCGAAGGTGTTCTGCCGGTGGCGGTCGTCGAACATGACGCCGTCGTAGGCGACCCGCTCCCAGGCGATCTTCCCGGTCTTCGTATTGATCGCGTAGACCTTCAGCGTGTGCTTGTAGTCGATGTCCACGCTCTCTTCATGGACGTAGCCTGGCTTCTTCTGGAAATCGAGATGCACCTGGCCCTTGCGGCCCGGTACCTGTTCGCCCTTGATCGCCGTCGTGACGAAGACGAGATCGCCCCAGACCACGGGAGAGGAGTGGCCGCGGCCGGGAATCTCGACCTTCCACTTGATGTTTTTCGCCGGGGTCGTGCCGGTGGCCGCCGACCACTCGGTGGGGACGGTCTTTTCAGGAGAGATGCCGGTACCGGCAGGCCCGCGCCACTGCGGCCACTGTGCGGCCACGGGCACACACAGAAAAACTAACCACAGAACAACACGGACGAACACAGAAGAAAACCGTGTTTTTCCGTGTTTATCCGTGGTGCTCATGACCGTGGTCATGACTGCGGCCGGAAATAGAGGACCATCGCGGCCCCAACCGAGGCGAACACGAGCCCGACGTAGAGCATCGGGTTCACCGGGTTCTTCGGCGGGTGCAACAGCATGGAGAAGAAAACGTTCACGATCGGCGCGCCGCCGAACACCAGCGGCATGACGTATAGCGGCAGGCCGCCGAAGCGGAAGGCGTAGATGATGCACGCGGCGCCGATCGCGCCCAGCGCGCCGGCGATCGTCGCGCTCGTCAGGCCGGCGGTGTTGAAGGAGCCGAGGCCCCCCTGCGCCGACAGCGTCGCCACCGGCACGAGGACGCCGATGAGGAAGTAGGCCACGCCGACACAGAGCAGCGCCTTGAGCGGGTTGCCCAGCTGGACGCCTCCCTTGTGGAGCAGCACGCCGTAGACGCCCCACGACAGGACGGCGCCAATGACAAACAGGACCCAGGCCATACTCTTCCTCGCTTGTGGAGAAGTGCTCGCGACAGCCATGAATCCGCCGATCTTAGCCTATGAGCAGGTTGCTATACGCGGCGGTCGATGTCCGGCGGCAGGATCAGCTCGTTCGCTCGCTCGGGCGCGTCAGCGACTGCCGTCCCAGCGTCCCAGGTCGGAATGACGTGCCGGCTTTCCGGGTACATCTCTTCCATCGGTGCCCAGACCTTGTCCACGCGTTCGGTGAACAGGTCGCCGATCAGGAGGTCGGTGACGGTCCCGCGCATCTCGGGATGGCGGCGCATGAAATTGCCGAAGCTGAAGCCGGCGTAGTACTCGCACACCAGTCGCCGCATCCGATCGACGCCGAGGTTGAACGCAGGCGCCCACTTGCCGAGCTGCGCGCCGGAGGTGTCGCCCTTCGCGATCCCCTCGACGATCGCATCAGCCGCGAGCTCGCCTGACTTCAGTGCCAGCAGGACCCCCGACGAATAGAGCGGATCGAGGAAGCCCCACGCGTCGCCGACCAGGACCCACCCGTCACCCGACGCGCGCGTCGTCCGGTACGAGTAGTCCTTGGTCGCGAAGTAGCCGGTCACCCGCTTCGCCCCTTCGATACGTTTCTTCACCGCCGGGGTGCGCTCGACCTCTTCGTTGAAGGTCTGCTCGAAGCTCGCGCGATTCCTGAACAGGTAGTCGAACGGCGACACGACGCCGACCGAGACGATGTTGTCGTGCTGCGGGATGTACCAGAACCAGCCCTTCTTGTCCGGCGTCTGGAGCACCATCGTCGCGCCTTCGTCCTTGCCGGTGTCGCGATAGGCGCCTTCGAAGTAGCTCCAGATGGCGCCCTTGTTCAGGACCGGATCCCACACCCGCAGGCGGAGCCGGTTCGCGATGAGGCCGTTCTGGCCGCTCGCATCGACGACGACTTTTGCGCGGACTTCGCGATCCTTGAGCTTCACGCCCACTGCCCGCTCGTTCTCGAAGATCACATCCATCACGCGCACGCCTTCATGCGCGGTGACGCCGTGCTCGCGCGCGTTCTCGAGCATCATCTGGTCGAACTCGCTGCGCACCACCTGCCATGTCTGCGAGCACTCGTGCGGCTTGTTGTCCCAGAAGTAGAACGGTGCCGACTGCTTGCCGCTGGCGTTCACGAACTGGACGCTGTACTTCTTCACGAAGCGGCTCTGCTGCAGCTTCGGCAGCATGTTGAGCCGCTTGAAGACCCAGTAGGTCTCGGGGATCAGCGATTCGCCGATGTGAAAGCGCGGGAACTTCTCGCGCTCGAACAGCTCGACGCGCAGTCCCTGCTGCGCGAGCAGAGTGGAAACGGTCGATCCACCGGGACCGCCGCCGATGACAATGACGTCTGGGTTCATTCAGAGTCCGATAACCGATAACCGATATCCGATGTCCGAAACACGAACGGCTTGAGGCGCTCAGCCACGTCCGCGGGGATTTCCGCTGAACGCATCGTCCCGTCCGGTAGTTTTGTGACCGACGCGATTTTCCAGGTTGCGGACGCGATCTTGTTTCCCCGAGATGTGATCTCGCCGCTGTAGCTGATCGTCCGGCGCGAAATCTCGCTGATTCGCACGACGACGTCGAACTCCTGCTCGAACTTCAACGCCTGGTGATACGTGCACGCGGCAGCGACCCGAGGCCAGCCGACCGGGGCGCCTGGTGCGTGAATGCTCAAGCCGGCCTGCCGCCAGAGCGCGTGTTCCGCGTCCTCGAAGTAGCGGAAGAAATTTGAGAAATGCACGATACCGGCGACATCAGTCTCCGAAAACTGCACCCGCCGGGACACCCGGAACTCTTCGGCCATCGGCTATCGGCTATCGGTTATCGAGTATCGAGTATCGAGTATCGGTTATCGGTTATCGGTTATCGGCACTTATGTGTACCGAATATTCGTGTGCTGCGGCAGGAAGAAGCGGGGTAGCAGCGAGTCCACGCGCATCAGCCCGTCGCGGGTGAGCGCGAGGCGCTCCGGCGTGGCTTCCGCGAGGTAGCCCTCCGCTCGCAGGGACTCGAACTGCTGGCTGAAGGTGTCGAGGACGTCGACGCCATACTTCTCGGCGAAGTAAGCGGGCCGCAGGCGGCCGAGTTTCATCTGCAGGATCAGCTCGCGCCGCATCCGTTCGTCGGGCGTCGGGCGATACGCGCGGCCCAGCGGCAGCTCGCCGCGGACGATCGCCTCGCTGTAGGCCTCCCACGTGTCCTTGTTCTGCACGTGGACGCCGTTGATGTGGCCGAACGACGCCACGCCGAGGCCCGCCATGTCGGCCCCCTGCCAGAGTCGATCGCGGTAGATGAACTTCGTTTTCGACGGATCCTTGACGGCGGTGTAGGCGCTGCCGATGTGATACCCCGACCGCTCGAGCGCCTCGAAGGCTTCCTGCACCCACCGGCGCTTGGTGTCCCACCCGGCGACCGCCCCGGTCATCTGCCCGGTCTTCTGCAGGATGTCCTTGGTGATCGTGGTGTTGTAGGGCAACTCCATCTGGTAGACGGTGACGCTGTCGGGCTGCAGCTCGATCGTCTTCTCGATGTTCCGCTGCCAGTTCTCCTCGGTCTCACCAAGCATGCCGGCGATCAAATCGATGTTGATCTGCGGAAAATCGAGCGCGCGCGCGAAGCCGTAGGCGACGCCGATCTCTGGTGACTTGTGGGCGCGACCGTTGATCTCGAGGATTCGATCGTCGAAGTTCTCGACGCCGAGACTGAGACGGGTGACGCCCATTTTGCGGATCGCCGCCAGCTTGTGCTGCGTCAGTGTGCCGGGCTCGCACTCGAACGTGATCTCTTCCGCCGCGTTCCAGGGCGTGATCGCCGTCAGGCGGTGCACCAGCGACTGCAGCTGCTGCGTCGAGAGGAACGAGGGCGTTCCGCCGCCGAAGTAGACGAAATTCAGCGGGCGGCCGGCGAGCGCCGGCTGCTGCGCGTACATCTCCCACTCGCGCCCGAGCACGTCGAGGTACTGGCCGATCTCCTGCGCGTTCTTGTCGGTGTAGACGCGGAAGTAGCAGAAGTGGCAACGCTTGCGGCAGAACGGGATATGAAGATAGAGCCCGAGCGGCGTGGCCGGGTTCGGGGGAGCCTGCAGCGCCGGCATGGCGTCGCCCGCCACCGCGTCCGCCGACCAGACCGAGAACGGCGGGTAGGTGGCGACGAAATAGCTGCCGACTTCGGGTTCCGCGACGTTAGCCAAAACAGTAGATCCTTCCGTCCTGCGCGCCAATGACGAGCCGTCCGCCGGCCACCGCTGGCGACGCGGTCAGCGCATCGCCGATCTCATATTCCCAGCGCTTGGCGCCGGTCTTCACGTCGAGCGAGTAGAGCTTGCCGTCGCTCGACCCCACGAAGAGGCGGTCCCCGACGATCACCGGCGACGAATCGACGCGCGCACGCGTCGCGAACTTCCACGCGCTCTTGCCGGTCGCGGCGTCGATGGCGTGCACCGACTTGTCGCGGCCGCCGATGATGACGCGCCCGCCCGCGAGTGCCGGCGAGGAGTTGAACGGAAACTGCCGATCCGGATCCGTGTAGCGCCAGGCCACTTTCCGGGTCTTGAAATCGACCGCGACCACCTCGTTGCTGTAGGTCCCGAGGTAGGCGCGCGTGCCGTCGAGCACCGCCGACGACCCCGTGTTGCCGTCGAGCGGTACTTCCATCATGACCTTGCCGTCGGTGAGACGAACGGCCCGGAACAGCTCGTCGCAGCCGCCGAAGTACACCAGGCCGTCCGCCACGGTCGGCGTCGAGTGCACCTGGCCGTTGGTCTTCAGCTTCCAGCGCTCCTTGCCCGTCCGCGCGTCGAGCGCGTAGAGGTGCGTGTCGTAGGAGCCGATCAACACCACGTCGCCGGCCACCACCGGCGACGACTTGATCTCGCTGCCGGTCGTGAAGGTCCACGCCTTCGAGCCGTCCTTCGCGTTCACCGCATGGAAGACGCCGGAAAGGTCGCCGACGTAAACAATCCCGTTCGCGACCGCAGGGGACGACTCGCCGAGCAGGTTGCCGGTGACGTACTTCCAGCGGAGCTTGCCGGTCTGGAGATCGATCGCCAGCAACTCGCCGTTGCCGGCGCCGGCGAACACGAGGCCATCGGCGATCGCGGCCGACGACTCGATCGTCTCGCCCCCCTCGTAGGTCCACTTCAGCGACAACGTCGCCGGCAGGCTCGCCGACGCAACCCCGCTCAGCCGCGCGTCACCGCGAAACTGCGGCCACCCGTCGGCCTTTGGCGCTTGCGGTACGGCCGCCTGCGACCCAGCCCCGCGCTGTGTCACGGCCGCGGGCCGGGTCACCAAGCCCACAAAGACCACGAAGGCCACAAAGAACACGTACCCAAAGTTCTTTGTGATCTTCGTGGGCTTCGTGATCTTTGTGCCGGAGCGTCCGCCCGTGAGGCGACTACTTCCCATCAATGGAGAGCGCGTACATCTGGTTGCGGTTGTTCAGGAACAGGCGCCCGTTCGCCGGGACCGCGGTCGCGTAGACGGCGCTGCCCATGTTCATCTCGGAGATGACCTTCTTGGTCTTGCTGGCCTCGAGCACGACGACGTCGCCGTCCTCGTCGCCGAGGTAGACCTTGCCGTCGATCACCATCGCCGAGCCCCACACGGCGGCGAAGACGTCGTGCGTCCAGTAGACCTGCCCGGTCTTGGCGTCGAGGCAGTGCAGGAAGCCGCTGAAGTCCGGGATGAAGACGAGATCGTTGAAGATCGCCGCCGTCGAGATCGAGCGGCGGATCTTGTCGTAGTGCCAGACCAGGCCGTCCTTCGTGATGTCGCCGCGCTTGGTGGCGTCGATCGCATACATGTGGCCGACGCCTTCGCCGTGTTCCGGATCCTGCCCGTTGGCGAGGTAGACCTTGTTGTCGTAGATGACCGGCGTGCTGATGACCTCGTTACGCGTCTTCGGCCAGACCGAGTCCTTCGGATTAGTGTCGAACTCCCACAGCTTCTTGCCGGTCTTGACCTCGTAGCCGCGGACCCAGCCGTCGCCCTGCGCGCTGACGACCTGGTCCACGCCCCCGACGTTGCCGACCGCCGGCGGGGACCACTGGCCGTGCAGGATGTTCTTGCCGACCGAGTTGTCCTCCCACGCCAGTTCGCCGGTGACCTTGTCCACCGCGATCAGCGACGGCGCCTTCGGCGACGGCACGTTGACGTGGCTCTCGTCCTGTCCGTTCGACGTGCTGATGAAGAGCAGGTTGCCGAACGACACCGGCGACGAGTTCGACAGGTTGTGCGGATACGAGCCGACCTCCTCCATCATGTCGAACGACCAGATCGCGTCCGCGTCCTTCGGGCCGGTCAGCTTCTCGTCGGTGATCGGCCCCTGGTTGCCGTCGCTGAATCCCTTGATGTCGATGCACCAGATCACGCCGCGGTTGCTGACGTAATAGACCTTGTTCCCCTCGACCAGCGGCGAGGACGCCACCCCCTGGTACGGCCAGTCGTTGGCGCGACCCGACGTCAGTTTCTCGTGCGTGTGCTGCCAGAGGAACTCGCCCGTGTCTTCCTTGAACGCCATGATGACGCCGCGGTCACCCGGCTGTTTCGGGTCGCGCAACCCCTCGTTGTTGGTGCCGACCAACACGATCCCGCCAGACACCACGGCATTGCCGTAAGTCTGCGATCCGAGATCCGCCACCCACTTCACGTTCTTCTTGGTCTTGACGTCCCACTCGGTCGGCAGCCCCTTCATCTTCGAGACCATGTTGCGGTCTGCCGTACCGCCCCACATCGGCCAATCTCCGGAGCCGGGATCGCCCGCTGAGATCAGCGAGGCGCCGGCGACGACGAGAACGAAAGCGAAAAAGGTCTTTTTCATTGGTTTGCGGTGACCTTGATGTTGTCGATGTAACAGCCGAAATCAGCGTCGAGGAAAAACCCGGGCGCACCCTTCGTGTTGCCGATGGGATCGATCTTCTCGATCATCCACGCCGCCGGCTCGGGCTGGCCGGTCGGCCACGCTTTGCCGCGCGCGCGGACCTTGCCGTCCGGCATATTCTCGACGCGCAGCTTCAGGTGATACCAGGTGTCGGCCTTCCACTCGAACGCGATGTGCGCCGAACGGTGCGTCTCGGGCTCCCACGGCTCGATCTTCAGTTCCTGCGAGTTGCCGTAGAGCACCAGCGAATAGCGCTGAGCCGTCACGCCCAGGTTTGACAGCTGCCGCCGCCTCGTCGTCCCGCGCACGTCCGCTTCGACGGTGTAGTTCGACATCTCGACCGGACCGACGAAGGCGCGGTAACGCTTGAAGATCGTTTCGTCCGGCGCCTTGTAGAGCGCCTTCTGGCCGTCGATGGTGCCGACCGACGTGCGGCCGGTCGTGACGCTGATCCATCCCGGCGGCACCGAGCCATCGGCCATCGATTCGAACGTCTCCGTCCACGGCAGCGGCCTCGTGACGCGCGCGCGGGCGTCGCCCGAGATCGCGCCGACCGTTGCCTTCAGGGTTCCGGCCTGCTCCGGCGTCGCCGGATCCGGCGTGAAGGTGCCGTCGGGCGCGACCGCGCCCTTGAGACCGGTCAACGACCACGTCGCCGAGGTCTCGTCGCGCAGGTACCGCCCCTTGGCGTCGTAGAGCCTGACGCGCAGTTTCACGGCCTGACCGGGCTTCAGCACCAGTTCGGTCGGGGAAACGAGGACTGTCGCGGGCGCGCCCTCGCCGGGGACCACGGGCTCATCCACCGCGAGTCCCGTCGTCGCCTTCGCCGCCTTGGGGCCGATCGCATACACGCCGCCGGTCGAAACGAAGAAGACGCGTCCGCGCGAGACCGCCGCGCCGGCGAAGATCGGCTCGGCGACGCCGGCCGACTGCCCGGCGTTGTCGTCCTTGCTCGGCGGCATCTCGACTTCGCTCAGGATCTCCGCCTTGTCGGCGGACGGCCGGACGATAAGGAACTTGCCGCCTTCGGTGCCGACATAGAGCTTGCCGTCGGCCAACACCGGCGGGGCCTTCTGGCCGGCGCCGAGGGAGAGCGCCCAGAGCCGCGTGCCCTTCTCGATGTCGTGGGCCTTCAGGCTCGAGCCGTTCTCGATCTGATACACGCGATTGCCGTCGATGACGGGCGAAGAGAAGCCGAACTGATCGCCGCGGTGCTCCCACTTCATCGTCTTGATGTCGCCGGTCTGCGAGCCGTCGAGCGCGGCGATAAGACCGAGCTCGTTCACGGAGATGTTTTCGTCGCCGTGGGAAACGATGACGGTGTTTCCCGAAACCGCGACGCCGGTGTTGACGGCGCGCTTGGCGATCACCGTCCCCCACACCTTCTCACCCGTGAGCACCTTCATGGCATAGACGCCGCCGTCACCGCTGCCGCTGATCAGCAGCCGTGTGCCATTGATCGTGGTGACGAGGGGAGCCGCGTAGTTGGTGTCGTAGGGGCGCCCGCCTGGGCTCGCGATCCAGATGATGGCGCCAGTGCGCTTGTCGAGCGCGACGAAGCGGTGCTGGCGCGGCGACCCCGTGCCCCAGCTCGAGATCGCGGCGCTGACGATGACGAGGTCACCTTCGATCGTCGGCGACGTCGTGCGGCCGCCATGCGTCGTGAAGGCCGAGAATTCTTCGCCGACCGAACGATCCCAGAGGAGCTTTCCATTCTTGTCGAGCGCGATGACCGTGGCGCCGACACCCATCACGTAGATGTTGCCAGTCTCCGGATCGGCGGCGGGGGAGGCCCAGCCGACGCGATGCGGCGGAACGTCGCTCTGGAAGATGTTGAATTTGTACTCCCAGACCACCTTGCCGGTGTCGGCGTCGAGCGCCATGACGCGTTCCTGCAAGGCCTCATTCAGGCCCGAGGGGTTCTGCACGTAGACCCGGTTGCCCATGACGATCGGGGCCGAGCGGCCGCCGTAGGGCGCGCGCCACAGGAAGTTTTCGCCATTGATGGCCCACTTTTCGACCAGGCCCTTTTCATCCGATCGGCCGTCGCCATGTGGGCCGCGTGCCTCGGGCCAGTCACCCAGCGAGACGCGCTTGCCGGCCGGAGCGGCGGCTGGGCGCGGAGCCTGCGCGGCCGTCAGCGTGCCGAGTGCAATAAGGAGCGGGGCGGCGACCAGAACTCTTGTGAACATGGGCTTTACCTGAATACGCCATCTTACCGCACGGTGTTTAGCGACCTGGCTGGGCCGAAAGCCTCTGGAGCTTCAGGCAAACGGGACAAGTGATGTGACCGGCGCGGAACTTTCGGCCGCTTTTCCCGTTGCATAATGAACCCCATGCGCTTGCCTGTCGTCGCCCTGACCTTGCTCGTTCCCGCGGTTGCCAGCGCCCAGGCGCCCACCGCTCCGCCTACCGTCACCGTCCCGACCGTAACCGTGACGGCCCAGAAGGAACCGGCCGATCCGCAGAAGCTGCCGGTCAGCCTGTCGACCGTGCAGCTCGATCCGCTGTGGAACGGTGGCATGACGACGCTCGGCGAGGCGTCGATCTATGCGCCGAACACGTTTTTCTCGGACTTCACGGCGCGTAAGCTCAGCAATCCGCGTTTTCGCGGCATTGGCTCGAGCCCGGCCAACCCCGCCATCACGACCTACATCGACGGTGTGCCGCAGCTGAACTCCAACTCGTCGAGCATCGAGTTCCTCGACATCAACCAGGTGGAGTTCGTGCGCGGTCCGCAGAGCTCGCTCTTCGGGCGCAATACGCTCGGCGGGCTCGTTAACGTCACGAGTGTCCGTCCGTCCTTGACGAAGTGGACTGGATCCGCCGTCGTGCCGTTCGGGAATTACTCGGCGGTGGACGTCCGCGGCAACGCCTCGGGCCCGATCGGGAGCAAGGCGGCGCTCGGTTTCTCGATCGGCCACCAGCAGCGTGATGGGTTCACCACGAACGCCCTCACCGGGAACGACCTCGACTACCGGGACGCGATGTTCGGCAAGGCCCAGTTGCTGGTGACGCCGACGGCCCAGTGGGAAGCGCGCCTGATCTATACGGGAGAGCGCGCCCGCGACGGCGACTACGCGCTGATGGACCTCGACGCCGCGCGCCAGTCGCCGTTCGAGACGCAGCGCGATTTCGAAGGGCACACCGATCGCGACGTCAACGCGCTGACATTCCTCGCGCGTCACGAGGGCCAGCGCTTCACGTTCTCGTCCACGACCGGCTACGTCCGCTGGAAGACGCTCGACGAGACCGATCTCGACTACACGCCGCTCCCGATCGCGACCCGCAAGAACGCCGAGGAGGACGGCCAGTTCACGCAGGAGTTCCGCTTCGCCTCCGCGCCAGCCGCGCCGGTGAAGCTGTCCGACACCGTCTCGTTCAAGTGGCAGTCGGGCGTGTTCCTCTTCACGCAGAACTACGAGGTGAGCGCGGTCAACACCTATGCGCCGTTCGTGCTGTCGCAGTTCATCCCTGTTCCCGTTGACGAGCACAACCCGGAGGGCACGCTCGACGACACCGGCGTCGGCGTCTACGGCAGCGGCACCTTCCAGTTCGGAAAAGTTGACCTGACCGTCGGCGCGCGTGGCGACTACGAGAACCGCAAGGCAGACCTGGCGTCGTTCCTGGTCAGCCCGCTCATCCAGTCGATCCCGACCATCGTGGACACCGAGGAGACGTTCTCGAACGTATCGCCGCAGTTCTCGGTCGCGTTCCGCCCGATGGACGATGCGATGATCTACGGTTCGGTCAACGGCGGTTACAAGGCCGGAGGCTTCAACACCGCGGCCCCCGGGGGCAGCGACGTCTACGGCGAAGAGAAGTCGCTCAACATCGAAGGCGGCCTCAAGACGGCGTGGCTCAGCCGCCGCCTGACCGCGAACCTCGCCGTCTTCACGATCGACTGGGACGACCTGCAGCTGAACCTGCCGAACCTGCAGGTGCCGGGGCAGTTCTACATCTCCAACGTCGGCAGCGCGCGCAGCACCGGCGTCGAGTTCGAGCTGAACGGCCGCGCCAACGAGAACATGGACGTCTTCGCGACGTTCGGCTACACGCGCGCCCGCTTCGACGACGGCACGACCTCGAGCGGACTCGACGTTTCCGACAACGACATTCCGAACACGCCGGAGTTCACCTCGTCGTTCGGCGCCCAGGTCAGCCACCCGATCAACAGCTCCGTTCGCCTCTACGGCCGCGGCGAAGCGGTCTTCTACGGTTCGTTCAAGTACGACGATCTCAACCTCGCGCAGCAGGATTCCTACTCGCTGACCAACTTCCGCGGCGGCGCCAAGGCCCGCAACTTCTTCGTGGAGGCCTGGGTCCGCAATGCCTTCGACACGAAGTACGTGCCGGTCGCCTTCGCCTACGGCCAGCTGGCTCCTTCGGGTTTTGTGGGAGAGCCGGGGCGGCCGCGGACCTATGGGATCACGGCGGGCGTCGGGTTCTAAGGGCATCGACTCAACCCCCAAGTCCCAACTTCCAACTCCCAACGTCGTTTGAGAGTTTTGGAGGTTGGGAGTGGGAGTTTATTGGGCGTTGGGAATTGGGAGTTGGGAGTTGACCCCAGGTCGCTCCAAGGAGAGACACCGATGAAGAAGATACTGTCGCTCGCAGGAGCACTGACGCTCGGAGTCACGCTCTCCGCGGCCGACTGGCCCCAGTGGAAGGGGCCAGATCGCACCGGTCTCTCGAAAGAAACCGGCCTCCTGAAACAGTGGCCGTCCTCGGGGCCATCGCTCGTCTGGACGGCCGGCGGTCTCGGTAACGGCTACGGGTCGATGGCCGTCGTCGGCGACCGCGTGTTCGCGCAGGGCACGCGCAACGGGGGCAGCGTCGTCGTCGCCTACAACCGCGCCGACGGGAAAGAAGTGTGGTCGAAGGCGCTCGGGCAGGCGGGCGATGACGATCGCGGACCAGGGCCGCGCGGCACGCCGACCGTGGATGGCGATCGGCTCTACGTCCTGAC
>Ga0193738_1000664_pt1 | contig 16108 bp, 15 predicted proteins | sample L2a1metaG_FD_144927 | JGI IMG/M metagenome (GOLD analysis project Ga0193738, IMG submission 144927) | Soil microbial communities from a riparian zone of the East river system, Colorado, United States - L2a1 | ecosystem: Environmental > Terrestrial > Soil > Riparian zone | place: USA: East River...
TGGTACACCTACGAGGGCGACCAGCTCGGCCAGGGCAAGGAGAACGCGCGCAAGTTCCTGCGCGACAATCCCGACCTCGCCGACGAGATCGAGAAGAAGATCAAGGAGAAGCTCGGTGTCGGCCCGCGGGTCGACGCGCCGGTCGAGCCACCGGTCGACTTCTAGCCCGGGCGGATGATGACCAGCCGGCAGGGCGATCCGGATCCCGAACCCGATCCGGAGAGCGTCGCGCGAACTATCGCGCTGCGGAGGCTCGCCGCGGCGCCGCGGACCAGGGCGCAGATCGACGACGCGATGCGCCGCCGCGGCGTTGCCGAGGAGGTACGAGGCGCCGTGCTCGACCGGTTCGGCGAGGTCGGTCTGATCGACGACGCGATGTTCGCCGAGGCGTGGGTCGAGTCGCGGCACGCCGGTCGAGGGCTGGCCAAGCGAGCGCTCGCCTTCGAGCTTCGCCGCCGGGGAGTCGAGCCCGCGGTGGTCGACGACGCGGTTTCCGCGCTCGCGCCCGAGCGGGAGGAGGCCACCGCCCGAGCACTGGTCGCGGCCCGGCTCGCCGGTACCCGCGGCCTCGAGCCGCCCGCCCGCACGCGCCGGCTGGCCGGCATGCTCGCGCGCAAGGGTTACCCGCCTGTGCTCTCGTTCCGTGTCGTCCGCGATGCGCTTGCTGCCGAGGGAATCGGCGTTGAGCATGTGCCGGACGAGCCGGCGGGCGATTGAGGTTCTGCGAGTGCGGTGAGGCGGGCGTTACCGGGTCGCGCTCGCCGGCCTCCTTGACCGTTTCGTGACCTGCTCGTAGCCTGCTGAAAAGGAGGGATCTCCGCTACCGCGGATTATGCACACAACACGACACGCTCGAGACACCGCAATTACTCCGGTCCCCGACCGGTAGGTCTGACACAGCTGTAGTCCCTGGTTGCCAGGGACCGGAACCGGCGCACTTGCGCCGGAGATGCTCGGCACCCGCGCAGCGGGCTGCCGGTGCGTTGTGCTACCCGGTGTCGCCGCGGCCCGCGGTACGGACTCCACATGAGGACCGTCCGCGTGCGGGCGCCGACATAGAGGGAGCGACGATGAGCATCGGGGCAGCGGGACTGGTCGTCGGACTCCTGGTCGTCGTGCTGCTGGGCATCGTCGCCTTCGCCCTGCTACGCCGGCCGGGCCATGCTACGCACGTCGTGGGGCCCGGTCCGAACGGCAGTGACTCGCTGTCGGACGTCGCGCTCGCCGCCGCTCGCAAAGACGCCGACGACATGCGGGCCCGCACTCGCGCCGAGGTCGACGACCTACGGGCCCGCGCGCATGCGGAGGCCGAGCAGATTCGCCAGCGCGCCGCGCAGGTGGCCGACGACGCCCAGCAGCTCCGCCTCGGCACCGAGGCCGAGCTGCGGACCGCGCGTGCCGACCTCGGCGCGCAGCGCCAGGATCTCGAGCGCCGTGAGAGCCGGCTCACCGAGCGTGAGGAACGGCTCGACACCGATGCGCGCAGCCTGGAGGAACGGACCGGCGAGCTCTCCGAGATCGCGGCCGACATCGAGCGCAAGACACTCGAACTGCGCGAGGTCGAACAGGAGCGGCTGGCCGTGCTGGAGCGCACCGCCCGGCTCACAGCGGAGCAGGCCAGGGCCGAACTCGTCGCCGCCGTCGAGACGCAGGCCAAGCGGGAGGCGGCCCTGCTCGTCCGCGAGATCGAGCGCGAGGCCAACCAGAACGGTGAAGCCCGCGCCCGCGAGATCATCACCCTCGCCATCCAGCGCCTGGCCTCCGAGCAGACCGCCGAGTCGGTCGTGTCGGTGCTGCACCTGCCGGCCGACGACATGAAGGGCCGCATCATCGGGCGCGAGGGCCGTAACATCCGGGCCTTCGAGCAGGTCACCGGCGTCAACCTGATCATCGACGACACCCCCGAGGCCGTCCTGCTCTCCTGTTTCGACCCGGTTCGCCGGGAGGTCGCACGGCTGACGCTCGAGGAGCTCGTGCTCGACGGACGCATCCACCCGCACCGGATCGAGGAGCAGTACGAACAGAGCAAGGCCGAGGTCGAACGGCTGTGCGTCCGGGCTGGCGAGGACGCCCTGGTCGACGTCGGCATCACCGAGATGCACCCTGACCTGGTGACCCTGCTCGGTCGCCTGCGCTACCGCACGTCGTACGGCCAAAACGTCCTCAAGCACCTGGTGGAGTCGGCCCACCTGGCCGGCATGATGGCCGCCGAGCTGGGGATGGACGTGACGCAGATGAAGCGGTGCGCCCTCCTGCACGACGTCGGCAAGGCCCTCACCCACGAGGTCGAAGGCAGCCACGCGATCATCGGCGCCGAGATCGCCCGCCGCTACGGCGAGCACGAGGACGTCGTCCACGCGATCGAGGCCCACCACAACGAGGTCGAGGTCCGCACCGTCGAGGCGGTGCTCACCCAGGCAGCCGACGCGATCTCCGGTGGGCGCCCGGGAGCTCGGCGCGAGTCACTGGAGGCCTACGTGAAGCGGCTCGAACGGCTGGAGGAGATCGCGAAGACCCACGACGGTGTCGAGAAGGTGTTCGCCATGCAGGCCGGCCGGGAGGTCCGGGTCATGGTGCTGCCCGACGTCGTGGACGACCTCGCCGCCGGCGTGCTCGCCCGCGACATCGCCAAGCAGGTGGAGGAGGAGCTGACCTACCCCGGCCAGATCCGGATCACCGTCGTCCGCGAGTCACGAGCCACCGAGTTCGCCCGCTGACGACGTCAGAGCTCCGCGCCGGTGGCCCGGGTACCCGTGATCTCTGCCTGGTCGGCCGCCGCGACGCCGCCCGCCGCCTTCTTGGTCCCGCGGCGCTCGAGCCAGACCGCCACCCGGGAGATGGTGAAGTTGACCGCGATGTAGATCGCGGCGCCCACGACGAAGAACTGGAACCAGTACCGCTGGCCGAAGAACTGCGTGTTCTGCTGAAGCCTTCGCAGGAGCTCGGCATAGCCGATGATGAACCCGAGTGACGTGTCCTTCAGCAGGACGACGAGCTGGCTGACCAGGGTCGGCAGCATGCGCCTGACAGCTTGGGGCAGCAGGATCGTGAACAGCGTCTGGGGCCGGGTCAGGCCGATCGCGTACGCGGCCTCGGACTGACCGGTGGGCAGCGAGACGATTCCGGCCCGCAGGATCTCGGCGATGATCGCGCTGTTGTAGATCACCAAGCCGAAGACGACGCCCCAGAAAATCGGCAGGCCGACCGCGATGACGCCGAAGAACATCAACAACACCACCGGCAGCCCGCGGAAGAACTCGATGACGACGGTCGTCGGAACCCTGACGACCGGCGCCTGTGCCATCCGCGCGATGGCCAGGATGACTCCGACCGCGATGGCGATCACCGCGGATATCGCTGCCGCCCGCAGCGTCGCACCCAGCCCGGTGACCAGCAGTGAGCGCCAGACGTCCTCGGCAGCGAAGCCCATCGGTGGCTCGGTGAAGACCTGCCAGCGATCGGGCTCCCATTGTCCTCGGCTGTCGAGCTGCCGGTACGCCAGGTAGAGCACGCCCAGCACGACGAGGCCACCGATGATGGAACCGACGAACTCACGGCGGCGGGCTCTCGGCCCGGGAGCGTCGTAGAGGACCAAACTCATCGGGCGAACGCCACCCTACGCTCGACTCGGCCGGCAAGGATTCCGGACGGGATCGTGATGACGAGGTATCCGATGCCGACACCGACCAGCACGGCGACGACGTCGGCGGGATTCGCGTTGGCCAGCTGGCGACCGACGCCGAAGAGCTCGGCCACGAAGAAGCCACCTGCTACCGAGCTGTTCTTCGTCAGCGCGATGAAGATGTTGATCAATGGTGGGATGACGGTGCGCAGAGCCTGCGGCAGCACCACGGCCTGCAAGGTCTGGCTGAACGTCAGGCCGACTGCGCGGGCGGCTTCTGCCTGACCGACGCCGACGCTGTTGACCCCCGAGCGCACCGCCTCGCAGACGAACGCCGCCGTGTAGACCGACAAAGCCATGACCGCGGGCACGAAGAACGAGCTCGCCGTGTAGCCCAGCTGGGGTACGACGAAGACGAAGAAGATGAACACCAGGGTGAGGGGGGTGTTGCGCACCAGCTCGACGTATGTCGTCCCGAACCAGCGCAGCGGCGCGACCGGCGAGACCCGGAGAGCGCCGAGGATGGTGCCCGCCACCAGAGCGATCGCCCCGGAGATCAGCGTCAGCGAGAGTGTGGTCTTGAATCCCTCCCAGTACAGCGGAAGGTTGTCGATGACGGCATCCACGCCGGTTCACCTCCTCGGCCGCCTGTACTGAGGTGGGCCGCCACGCGGACGGCCCACCTCAGTCGTGCTCCGTCAGTACCGGTCGACCATTGGCGGTTCGGGGGTCTCGAGCACGGCGCCGGCTGTGGCTTCCCAGGCCTCGGCCCAGCGGCCGTCCTCGAAGGACTCCTCGAGGACGTCGTTGATGAAGCCGCGGAAGTCGTCGTCGCCCTTCGTCAGGCCGATGCCGTACGGCTCCTCGCTGAACGGCTCGCCGACCAGCTTGAACTCGTCGGGGTTCTGGTCGATGAATCCGGAGAGGATGACGTTGTCGGTGGTCACGGCGTCGACCTGGCCGTTGCGCAGCGGCTCTAGGCACTCGGAGTAAGCACCTGCCGGGACCAGCGTCGCCTCGGGGTACTCCGTCCGGATGCGCTCGGCGGGGGTGGAGCCCTCGGCGGAGCACACGGTCTTGCCGGCAAGGTCGTCAGGCCCGTTGATGTCGGTGTTGCTCTCCAGAACCATGATCATCTGGCCGGCCTGGTAGTACGGCCCGGCGAAGTCGACCACCTGCTTGCGTTCGTCGTTGATGGTGTAGGTGGCGGCCACGATGTCGACCTGGCCGTCCTCGATGAACGGCTCGCGGTTGGCCGAGATCGTCTCGACCCACTCGATGCCGTCCTCGTCGATGCCGAGCTCGCTGGCGATGATCTTGGCGATCTCGACGTCGAACCCGACCGGGACGCCGTCGGGCCCGACCAGGCCGAACAGCGGCTGGTCGAACTTGGTGCCGACGGTGATCGCGCCGGCGTCGGATAGCTCTGCCATGGTCGTGCCCTGGGCGAAGGAGGGTTCCGCCTCCTCCGGGGCCGTCGTGGTGTCGTCGTCACCGTCACCGCACGCTGCAAGGACGAGCGCGGCCGCAGCCGTGCACGCCATCAGGGCGAAGCGTCGTGTGCGCATTGTCGGATCCTCTCCTCTGTCGAACGGGTGTTAGTGCGGCAGGATCTTGCTGAGGAAATCTTGCGCTCGGGCGCTCTTCGCGTCCGTGAAGAACTCGTCCGGGACGGCCTGTTCGACGATCTCGCCTTCGTCCATGAACACGACCCGGTTGGCGGCCTTACGGGCGAATCCCATCTCGTGGGTCACCACGATCATTGTCATACCCTCCCTGGCCAGGGCGGTCATGACGTCGAGCACCTCGTTGATCATCTCGGGGTCGAGCGCGGACGTGGGCTCGTCGAAGAGCATGACCTTGGGCTGCATGGCCAGCGCCCGCGCGATCGCGACACGCTGCTGCTGGCCGCCGGACAGTTGTGCGGGCAGCTTGGGCGCCTGGTTGGCGACACCTACCCGCTCGAGCAGGGTCATGGCCTCTTGCTCGGCCTGGGACCTCGACACCCCCTTGACCCGGGTGGGGCCGAGCGTGACGTTCTGGATCACGGTTTTGTGGGCGAACAGGTTGAACGACTGGAAGACCATGCCGACGTCGGCGCGCAGTCGCGCCAGCGCCTTGCCCTCCTCGGGCAGAGGCTGGCCGTCGAGTGAGATCGTGCCGGAGTCGATCGGCTCCAGCCGGTTGATCGCGCGGCACAACGTGGACTTGCCAGAACCAGACGGGCCGATGACCACGACCACCTCACCTGTGTCGACGGTGAGGTCGATGTCGCGGAGCACGTGCAGTGTGCCGAAGTACTTGTTGACCTTGTCGAGGACGACCAGCGGCATGCTGCCGGAGCCGTTCGCGGCTCCGTTGCTCTCGGTCATGCGAGGAAACCTATCCACGGTCGAGACCGTTCCGCACCGACATCCGGTCACGGTCCGGACACGACTGGGCGCGTACCCTGAGCGCGACATGAGCGCACGCACGTACGAGGTCCGCACCCACGGGTGCCAAATGAACGTCCACGACTCGGAGCGGCTGGCCGGGCTGCTCGAGCACGCGGGCTACGTCGCTGTGCCACATGACGGCCAGGCCGATGTCGTCGTGTTCAACACCTGCGCCGTCCGCGAGAACGCCGACAACAAGCTCTACGGGAACCTCGGACGCCTCGCGCCGGTCAAGCAGGAGACGCCGGGCATGCAGATCGCCGTCGGCGGCTGCCTCGCGCAGAAGGACCGCGAGGCGATAGTGCGGCGTGCGCCCTGGGTCGACGTCGTGTTCGGCACGCACAACATCGGATCGCTGCCGGTGCTGCTCGAGCGGGCCAGGGTCGAGTACGAGGCACAGGTCGAGATCGTCGAGGCCCTGGAGGTCTTCCCATCCACGTTGCCCGCGAAGCGTGAGAGCGCGTACGCGGCCTGGGTGGCGATCAGCGTCGGATGCAACAACACGTGCACGTTCTGCATCGTCCCGGCGCTGCGCGGACGCGAGCGCGACCGACGCCCCGGTGACGTCCTCGCCGAGGTTCACGCGCTGGTCGGCGAAGGCGTCGTCGAGATCACCTTGCTGGGGCAGAACGTCAACGCGTATGGCGTCGAGTTCGGCGATCGGCTCGCCTTCGGCAAGCTGCTTCGAACGGTCGGGGCGGTGGACGGCCTCGAGCGGGTGCGCTTCACCAGTCCCCACCCGCGCGACTTCACCGACGACGTCATCGCGGCGATGGCCGAGACGCCGGCGGTTATGCCGTCCCTGCACATGCCCCTGCAGTCGGGCTCGGATCGCGTACTGCGCGCGATGCGCCGCTCGTATCGCCGCGCCCCCTACCTCGGCATCGTCGAGAAGGTTCGGGCGGCCATGCCCGACGCCGCGATCACGACCGACATCATCGTGGGCTTCCCTGGCGAGACCGACGACGATTTCGGTGAGACGCTCGAGGTCGTGCGCAAGGCGCGGTTCTCCTCGGCCTTCACGTTCCAGTACTCGAAGCGGCCCGGCACGCCCGCCGCCTCGATGGACGGGCAGGTGCCCAAGCCGGTCGTCCAGGAACGCTACGAGCGCCTGGTGGAGGTGGTCGAGGACGTCGCCTGGGCCGAGAACCGTGCGTTCGTCGGCGCCGAGGTCGAGATCCTGGTGGCCGAAGGCGAGGGTCGCAAGGATGAGCACACCCACCGGATGTCCGGGCGCGCACGCGACAACCGGCTGGTCCACTTCTCGGTCCCTGGTGACGCCGAGCCGCCGCGGCCGGGCGACTTCGTGACGGCCCGGGTCACCTATGCCGCCCCCCATCACCTGGTGGCCGACTCCGCGCTGGACGGGGGGCCTTACGCGGTCCGTCGCACGAGGGCGGACGACGTGCACGAGAGCACGACACCATCCCCGGCCGGGAGGGAGCGGGTGATGCTCGGCATGCCGACGCTCGGGGATCCCGCCCACGCCGCCGAGCCGACGCCGGTATGCAGGACCGCCTGACGCGGTCAGTTGCTCAGGCGCTCGCGAACCGCATCGCGCATGCGCACCCGGGCCCGGTCGGCGGCGGCGAGCGTTGCGATGGCGGCGGTCGACCCGACCATGAGCGCCGCAACCTGCCTGGCCTGCTCAGGCACGCGGTCGAAATGCCACCATCCCCGCAATGCGGCTGCGATCAACAGCCCGGTGACCGCGGCAGAGATGAGGATGCCCTTCCGCCGTGGGCGGGGCACCTCGGGCTCGGGTTGGCTCTGCCACATCGCGGCTCCGCCCATGGCGGTGAGGGCAAGTCCGAGCACCCCGCCGAGCCCGCCGAGGTCGAGCATCGCCGCAACCAGCCCGGCGGTCATGAGCAGGCGGGCAACGAGCGTAGCTGCGCCCTCGTGACGCAGGGCGGGAAGCCAGGCGATGCTGAGCCCGGTGCCGGCCAGTCCCACGGCGGCGGCACTGGCGACCCGCACCGCGTCGCCCGAGTCGATCACGTATGACATTCGACCACATGATCATGAGATAGCCTCCGGGCGTGCTGGTGTCCGCTGCGGTGTGCCCGCACCCGCCGCTGCTCGTCCCCGACCTGGCCGAGGAGAACGCGGAGGAGCTCGAGGACCTGCGAGTCGCGTGCCTCGGGGCCATCGACGCTGTGCGGGCGACCGAGCCCCAGCTCCTGCTCGTCGTCGGCACCGGTGCGGCGACGCGGCGTCACCGCTCCGGCGCCAGGGGGTCGTTCGCGTCGTTCGGCCTCGACCTCGGCGTTGCCCTGCCCGGTGGCGACGCGCCGGTCGACCTGCGCAGCGGTGACGACGACCTGCCACTCGCGCTCGCCGTGGGGGCGTGGCTGCTCGAGAAGTCGGGTTGGACCGGCCAGGTTCGCGGTCTGGAGGTCGACGTCGCGGCGCCCACGGAGGAATGCCGCCGCCTCGGCGCGTCGGCGGCACAGGAGGCCGACCGCGTGGGCCTGCTGGTCATGGGCGACGGATCGGCGCGCAGGTCGACCGAGGCGCCCGGGTACTTCGATCCGCGCGCCGAGCCGTTCGACGCGTCGGTCGTCGAGGCGCTGCGTGCGGGCGATCCGACCGGGTTGCTGACACTCGACCCGGCACTCGCTACGGAACTGCAGGCCGCCGGGCGAGCGGCATGGCAGGTCTTGGCCGGGGCGTCGGGAGAGGTGCTGTTCGACGCCGAGGTGGTTTACGACGCGGCCCCCTACGGGGTGGGCTACGTCGTGGCCGTCTGGGAGCGGCACGGCTGACTCGCGTGTAAGAGGCCCGTAAGGGCACCCGGATGGGTCAGTCGTCGGGCATCAGCCGTCGAGGGTGTCGCGAGCCTTGTCGGCGGCGGCGGAGGGCGGCCGCGTCCGTGCCTTTGTCGATGTGCTCGGAGACTCGCCGCCGGTCCTCTCGTCGGGTCGTGATGATGGCTCTTACGTAGTACCGCCGGACCGGTTGGCCTGCAACCCGTTCGATCGCGGCGCCGCGGCTGCCGTCGCCCGCCTGCTGCGACACTGAGCCGGTGCCGAGGCTCCCGCCCGTCGTCGCCGTCGTCGGTCCGACGGCGGCCGGCAAGAGCGATCTCGCGGTGGAGCTTGCGCGACGACTGGACGGTGAGGTCGTCAATGCCGACGCGATGCAGGTCTACCGCGGCATGGACATCGGCACGGCGAAGCTGACGACGCCGGAGCGCCGCGGTGTTGCGCATCACCTGCTCGACGTCCTCGACGTCACCGATACGGCGACCGTGGCCGAGTTCCAGCAGTTGGCCAGAGCCGCGGTCGACGAATGCCGCGCCCGCGGCGTCGTGCCCGTACTGGTCGGCGGCAGCGCTCTGTACGTGCGCGCCGTGCTGGACCGGTTCGAGTTCCCCGGTACGGATCCGGCCCTGCGCGAGCGCTTGGAGGGCGAGCTCGCCACGGTGGGCGCCCCGGCCATGCACGCGCGGTTGTCCATGGTGGACCCTGCGGCGGCTGCGTCGATCCTGCCGACGAACGGCCGCCGCGTGGTCCGTGCGCTCGAGGTCGTGGAGCTGACCGGGGGACCGTTCTCCGCGACGCTGCCCGGCCGGGAGTACGCATACGACGACGTGGTCCAGATCGGTCTCGACGTGCCACGCGACCTGCTCGACCGGCGGATCGAAGCACGTGTCGAACGCATGTGGACGGCCGGGTTCGTCGACGAGGTCCGGCGACTCGAAGCCGGGCTTCGCCGCGGGCGGACGGCAGCCCGGGCGCTCGGTTACGCCCAGGTGCTGGCGTTCCTCGCCGGCGAGTCGAGCGAGCAGGGGGCGCGGGAACGGACTGTGCGGGCGACCCGGCGCTTCGCCCGCCGCCAGGACTCGTGGTTCCGCAAGGACACACGGATCGACTGGCTGCCGCACGATGCCCCTGACCTCGTCGAACTCGCGCTGGCGCGATGCCGGTGACCGGCGCCTTACGATCGTCGTCCGTGGAGCGGAGCTTTCCCTTCGTCAAGGGGCACGGCACGGAGAACGACTTCGTGCTGCTGCCCGATCTCGATGGCACGGTGCACCCCGACCTCGACCCGGGAACCGTCCGGCGGTTGACCAACCGGCACGCGGGCCTGGGCGCCGACGGGGTCATCCGGGTCGTGCGCAGCGCCGACCTCGCCGACGGCCGGGGGATCGCCGCCGATGCCGAGTGGTTCATGGACTACCGCAACGCCGACGGTTCGGTCGCGGAGATGTGCGGCAACGGCGTGCGGGTGATCGCCCGCTACCTGTGGGAGTCGGGACTGGCCGAGGGCAGCGTGCTCCCGGTGGGCACCCGTGCTGGTGTCCGCACCGTGCACGCCGGGACGGACGGGTCGATCACCACCGAGATGGGTACGCCGCGTCCGTTGACCACCGGCGATCGCGTCTTAGCGACGTCGGCCGGTCGGACGTGGCCGGCTGAGGCGGTGTGGGTGCCCAATCCGCACGCGGTCGCCTTCGTCGACGACCTCGAGGACCCCGGCCGGCTCGTCCAGGCGCCGCAGCTGCAACCCGAGCAGGTCTTCCCCCGGTCCGCCAACGTCGAGTTCGTCGTCGGTCGCGGCGACGGGCACATCGCCATGCGGGTGTGGGAACGCGGTGTCGGCGAGACCCGCTCGTGTGGCACCGGCGTGTGTGCAGCCGCCTGGGTCGCGATGCGTCGTGACGGCGCCGCCCCGGGCACGTCCTACATCGTCGATGTGCCGGGCGGCCGGCTGGTCGTCACCGAGCGCGAGGACGGCGAACTGCTACTGACCGGCCCGGCCGTGCTCGGACTGTCGGGCCGGGTCACTCTGCGCGAACTGTGACGTACGTCACAGCATCCTGTGGCTGCTCGGGGACGTCTCCTCCCATAGAAGGACGTCGAAGAGCCGACGATCGGCCGAGGTGGGTTGTCGGTGCCCCGACCTAAAGTTTGGGTGACGGTGTCCGGCCGAGTTCGACCTGAGCAGAGGCGGTGGCATGAGCGACTCCCAGCACGAACGCCGCGAGGCCGTGCTCGCCGCGGCCGAGCTGCGCTCCCGGCGACGGGCCCGCGGGCGCGCTGCCCGCCGGGCGGCCACGCTCCGCGCCGCCGCCGCGCTGCAGTTCGCCGCTGCCACCGCGCCGCGACGGCCGAGCGCCCGCTGAGCCGCGGCCAGCCGGCTGAAAGCCAGATGCCATCGTGCTCCATCCCGTGCAACCCTGGTGTGCGGAATGCGCACCGGCCGTGCGCGCGTTGAGAGCAGGAGTATGACGACTTCCCGACGATGGGCGGACGATCCGTCCACATTCCCTGATAACGGCTCAAGCCTGCCCGGCCAGAAGGCCCGCCAGGCGGTCGACGCTGCCCTGCAGCCGCTGGCCGACGCTCCGGTAGACGACGAACTCGTGGCCGACGACCCGACGACCGGCGAGTTCGACCTCGAGGACAGGATCTCGCTGCGACGCGTCATCGGCTTGTCCACCGAGCTCGAGGACGTCAGCGAGGTCGAGTACCGGCAGCTCCGGCTCGAGCGTGTCGTCCTGGTCGGAGTCTGGACCGAGGGCGGTGTCGACGACGCCGAGAACTCCCTCGTGGAGCTGGCGGCGCTGGCCGAGACGGCCGGCTCGCAGGTGCTCGAGGGCCTGGTCCAGCGTCGCTCCCGACCCGACGCGGCGACCTTCATCGGCTCCGGCAAGGTGGGAGAGCTGCGCGACGTCGTCCTCTCGACCGGCGCCGACACCGTCATCTGCGACGGTGAGCTCTCGGCCGCGCAGCTGCGCAACCTGGAGGACAAGGTCAAGGTCAAGGTGGTCGACCGCACCGCGCTGATCCTCGACATCTTCGCCCAGCACGCCAAGAGCCGCGAGGGCAAGACTCAGGTCGAGCTCGCGCAGCTCGACTACCTCTCCCAGCGTCTGCGCGGGTGGGGCGAAAACCTGTCCCGCCAGGCCGGCGGCCGGGCCGGTGGCGCCACCGGTGGAGTCGGCACCCGCGGCCCCGGCGAGACCAAGCTCGAGACCGACCGGCGGCGCATCCGTACCCGGATGGCCAAGCTGCGCCGCGAGCTGGGATCCATGCGGACGGCGCGCGACACCAAGCGGGCCGAGCGTCGGCGTCGCGCCGTGCCGGCCGTCGCCATCGCCGGTTACACCAACGCGGGCAAGTCCTCGTTGCTCAACCGGCTCACCGGGGCAGGCGTCCTGGTCGAGGACGCGCTGTTCGCCACCCTCGACCCGACCGTGCGCCGGTCCGAGACCGCCGACGGCCGCGTCTACACGCTGGCCGACACGGTTGGCTTCGTCCGGAGCCTGCCCCACCAGCTCGTGGAGGCGTTCCGGTCGACGTTGGAAGAGGTGGCCGACGCCGACCTGATCCTCCACGTGGTCGACGGCTCGCACGCCGATCCGGAGGGTCAGCTGCGCGCGGTCCGCGAGGTGCTGGCCGAGATCGGCGCACACGAGGTGCCGGAGGTCGTGGTCGTCAACAAGACCGATGCTTCGGACCCGCTGGTGGTCTCCCGGCTGTTGCGTGTCGAGCGCGGCGCAGTGGCGGTCTCGGCGCGCACTGGTGACGGGCTCGACGAGCTGCGCGCAGTCATCGAGGGCAGGTTGCCCCGCCCGCCGGTCGAGCTCGAGGCACTGGTGCCCTACGACCGGGGCGAACTGGTTTCACGGATGCACCGCACCGGTGAGGTGCTCTCGGTGGCGCACGAGGAGGGTGGGACCCGGGTCCGGGCCCGCGTCTCCGAGGGTCTCGCCGCCGCCCTCGAGCCATACGCCACCTGAGCCACCGCCGCTCGTGACCGCGCGCTCGACAGCGCGGGGCCGGGTGGCTGACAGACTGCCCGGCGTGCTGCATCTGCGGTTGATATCACCCGGCGAGCGCACGGACGCGGTGTTCTCGCTGCTCGCGACCACCCCAGGTGTGACGAACGTGATCGTGCTGCCCGCCGCTGCCCGCGTGCCTGCCGGCGACGTCGTGCTCTGCGACGTCGCCCGTGAGGCCGCCGACGAGCTGGTCGCCGCCCTGTGCGAGCTCGGACTCGACGAGGAGGGCTCGATCGCCATCGAGGACGTCGACACCGCGTTGTCGCGGGTCGCGCGGCAGGCGGAGCGCGACGCGCCCGGCGAAGGTGTCGACGCCGTCGTATGGCAACAGGTCGAGGAACGGACGAGCGACGAATCGGCGCTGTCGGTAACGTTCCTCGCGTTCCTGTCGATCGCCACCATGATCGCCGGTATCGGCGTCCTGCTCGACCAGCCGATCCTCATCGTCGGCGCGATGGTCGTCGGGCCGGAGTTCGGTCCGATCGCCGGCCTGTGCGTCGCCCTCGCTTTGCGCGAACGCGCCCTGGCCGCGCGGTCGTTGCGCGCGCTGGTGATCGGGTTCCCGTTTGCGATCGGTGTCGCGGTCCTCGCCACGCTGGTCGCCCGGGCCGTCGGTCTCGTCGACCCGGGCATGCTCGACAGCGCCCACCCGCTGACAAGCTTCATCTCCCGACCCGACGCCTTCTCCTTCATCGTCTCGTTCCTCGCCGGCATCGCCGGCATCCTCTCCCTCACCTCGGCGAAGTCCGGCGCGTTGATCGGCGTGCTGATCTCGGTCACGACGGTGCCGGCGGCGGGCAACACGGCGGTGGCCTTGGCGCTCGGGGACCCGGCGACGGCGGGCGGCTCGTTGCTCCAGCTCGCAGTCAACGTATCCGGCATGGTCCTCGCCGGCACCCTCACGCTCCTGGTCCAGCGCCGGCGATGGCGACGCTCGCGCGTGTCCACGCCGACGCCCTGACGCATCGCCCGGCGCCCGATGTCAGTTGATCACGGCGCGCTGGCCGGTGCCGTGGGCTCGCGGCGGCCGCCCAGGTGCTGGGCCAGGAAGCGCTCGGCGGCGGCGTAGAAACGCTCGCGGTTCTCCGGGCGGGCCAGTCCGTGGCCCTCGTCCTCGAAGAGCAGGTACTCGTGGTCGATGCCCTTCTTGACCATGGCCTCCACGATCTGCTCCGCCTCCACGACGGTCACGCGGGGGTCGTTCTTCCCCTGCGCGACCAGGATCGGGATCGCGATGTCGTCGACCCGCGACAGCGGCGAGCGCTCCCAGAGCAGGTCGCGTTCGGTCTCGGGGTTGCCGACCTTCGTATGGAAGATCGCTATCTGCGGCTTCCAGTACTCGGGCACGGACGCGATCAGCGTCATGAGGTTGGACGGTCCGACCATGTCGACGGCGCAGCGGAAGGCTTCAGGCGTGAACGCCGCGCCCACGAGGGCGGCGTAACCGCCGTACGAACCGCCGTAGATGCCGACCCGGTCCCGGTCGACGCTGCCGAGCCCAACCAGATGGTCGACCGCGTCGAGCAGGTCGGTGTGCATGGCCCGGCCCCACTCCTTGTCGCCGGCGTTGCCGAAGGCCTTGCCGTACCCGGTCGAGCCACGGAAGTTGACCTGTATGCAGGCGTAGCCGCGGTTGGCCAGCCACTGGGCTTCGGGGTCGTAGCCCCACGTGTCGCGGTGCCACGGCCCGCCGTGGACGTCGACGACGGCAGGTAATGCGACGCGTTCGACCTGCGGCGGGTACGTGACGTAGCCGTGGATCTCCAGCCCGTCGCGGGCGGTGAACGCGAACGGCTCCATCGCGGCGAGCTCGTACGAATCGAGTGCCGGCTTGTGTGCGAACAGGAAACTCAGCTCGCCGGAGTCGCGGTCGTACACGTGGTAGTGGACCGGGCCGTCGGATGGCGTGTCGCTGACCAGCCAGCTCCGGTCGGTGCGCACGCTGCGCGAGATCTCGACTTCACCGCGCAGCCGTGAGCGCAACGAGTCGATCTCCGCGCCCAGTGCCGGGTCCAGATGCACCCACTCTTCGCGCTCCTCGAGGAACACGACCGACTGGGGCTCGAGGGTGTCCGGATCGGTGAGCACGGCGGCGACGTCGTAGGACGGGTCCTCGGCCAGAACGGACTCGACCCCGGTCGCGAGGTCTACCCGGAGCAGCCGCGATGCGTTGACGCCGGCGCTGGACAACAGGAACAGCGCGGCGCCGTCGCGGCTGAAGCCGTACACCCCCGTGGTGGCGACGTCGTCGGGTCCGATCTCGAGCCAGGGCGCGTCGTCTCCGGTGGCGGGGTCGCGCAAGTAGACGACCGCACCGCCCTCAGGGGTCATTGCGACGCCGCCGCGTACGGCCAGATCGGAGTCGACCAGCCAGCCCGCGTAGCCGGGATTGGTCTCCACCTTGTCGAAGCCGCCGGAGGACAGGTCGAACCGGTAGACGTCGTGCAGAGCCGGGTTGTCGGCGTTCAGCCCGACCAGCATCGTCGAGGGATTCCAGCGGTTGTGGCCGAGGATCATCGCGTGGACGCCTTCGCCGGGTGTGACCAGCCGCGACTCGCGTTCCTTCAGGTCGAGTGCGTACAGCCGCCACTCCTCATCACCGTCGGTGTCTTGCAGGTACACGAGCGTGCGGTCGTCGTGGCAGAAGGCGAACGTGCGTACACCGCGGCCCCGGTCGTGCGTTACGGCCTCGGCTGCACCCGGGTCGTCGGCGGGGCCGACCCAGACGTTGAGCACGCCTTCCTTGGGGGCGATGAAGCCGAGCAGCGTTCCGTCCGGTGACAGCGCGGGGCTGATCCGTTCCGGGTTGCCGAACAGCACGTCGCGGGGAATGAGGGGCACGGGTGGGCCGGTGGTCGTCACAGCTCCGATCCCATCACGAGCGCCAAGGGTCGGTGAGGGTCGGCCCCGGTCGGGGCCGTACCCTCGATGCCCGTGCCACGCCGCCGGACGCTGCTCGCCGCGCTCGTCGCCGCGACACTCGGCGCTGCGTCGTGCTCGGGCGACGACAGCGTCGCCTCGCCATCGCCGGGCCCGATGACCTCCGCGACCTCCCTGCCGCTGGGTCCCGAGTTGCCTGACGACGCTGCGGTGCGCGCGGCGCTGTCGAACTACTACGCAGCTGCCAACAGAGCGGTGACCAACCGGTCGGTGGCCGCCCTCGACGCGGCGACGACGCCGGACTGCCCGTGCCGCGACCGGTATGTGCAGGTGATCGACCGACTGAACGAGCAGGACGTGACGACCTCGGGGTTCTTC
>Ga0193738_1000665_pt1 | contig 16104 bp, 8 predicted proteins | sample L2a1metaG_FD_144927 | JGI IMG/M metagenome (GOLD analysis project Ga0193738, IMG submission 144927) | Soil microbial communities from a riparian zone of the East river system, Colorado, United States - L2a1 | ecosystem: Environmental > Terrestrial > Soil > Riparian zone | place: USA: East River...
TCCTCATAGCTCAACACGACTGCTTTTGCTTTATCTAAATTCTGGAAACGGGTCAGCGTGTAAGCATTTCCGAAATCAACAAGTATCGTTGGATAGGCAGCAAGAATTTCTGCAATAAATTTTTCTTCCTGCTCGGTAATGCCAAAATTTTTATCGGCCTTCATCGTAGTACCATGTATGCTTAAAATGACGAGGTCATAGTTCACCAGGTATTTCCTCACTGATTCAAATACATCAACGGCTTCATTCTTTTCAATCGCATACATCTCACAGGGTGTATAGTCATTTATCTTTTCCTGGAACCGGTTGTGCTTTACATCTCCGATTACGACGGATGCAATCCTGAGAGAATCATTCCATCTTACCGGAATAATCGAATCGGTATTTTTAAGTACCGTGACTGATTTTTCATACATCGTCTGCTGCAGCCACCGTGCATAGCCGGTGTTGAGGTCTTCGTAAATATTCGTGGTATCAATGGGCTTAAATGTTTTCAATCCAGCCCAGTATTTTAACATCAGAATTTTTTTAACGCGTTCATCAATTTCTTCCTGGCTTATTTCGCAGTTCTCGACAGCAAAATGAATTTCATTCAGTGCCGTGGGAACATCTTCAGAATAAAGCAGGACATCGTTGCCACTCAGCAAGGCGAGTTTGTCGAGTATGCCAGGCTTATAACAGGCGCTTACTCCTTTCATATTAAGAGCATCTGTAAAAATAATTCCTTTGAAACCCATTTCCTCCTTCAGTAATCCTGTTACAATTTTTTTCGAAAGCGTTGATGGATGATCAGGAATTGTATCCAGCGCCGGAACACTGAGGTGTGCCACCATTACACTTCCAATCCCTGAATCAATCAATGCCCTGAAAGGATAAAGCTCTGTTGAATCAAGGCCAGCAGAATCAGAGTGCAGTACAGGCAATGCCAGGTGTGAATCAGCGTCAGTGTTTCCATGGCCGGGGAAATGTTTACCATTGGCAAGCACTTTTCCATCCTGCATTCCTTTCATATACAGAAGCGAGTTTCGTAAAACTGTTTCGCGGTCATCACCAAATGCGCGGCTGCCGATGATAGGATTCAGCATGTTGTTGTTGATGTCAGCATCCGGAGCAAAGTTGACGTGGATTCCAAGGCGCCGGCAATGACGGGCAACTTCTTCTCCCATCATGTAAATCAATGAATCATCCTTCATCGCACTCATTGTCATTTGTCTCGGAAAACGAATCGTACTGTCAAGCCGCATTGCCAGTCCCCACTCTGCATCCATGCCGATAAGCAATGGTACCCGCGACATACTTTGGTAATAGTTCGTCAATAATGCTTCACGCACCGGTCCTCCCTGGAAAAATATAAGTCCGCCGATACCATGCATTGAGATCAGCCATTCGAGTTGTTTAATATGTGCCGAATCCTTATTGCTCCAGGCAGCAATCATAAACAACTGGGCATTTCGTTCATCCCTGGTCATACGGTTCATCAGTGAATCAGCATACCTGGCAGCTTCCGGTGAAAAAAATGGTGGTAATCTTTTCTGAGCAAGACAGATTTCAGAAACAAAAACCAGGAATGAAAGGAGAATAAATTTTAAAACAGACATTTCTGCAAAAATATCCTGCAACTAACGGGGCTTGATGCAAAAGCCTGATACTTACAATAAAGTTTTCAACCCGGTGAACTGCATATCCGGAAAAAATATTCACTTTTGGAAGCATTGAATTTTTCCCGGGCAAGATGCGGTATTGGAAGGTCTTCTGAAACGGCCGTCACACTGAAATGAAAAACAACAAACGGTATATTTTACCAGTGTTCTTTACATTGTCAATCATTGCATTGGCAATGAAAAAATTCATGATCCCTTTTCATGGCGTCTTCCTGGTATTGGTTTTCGACGGACTTGCCGTAGTATATTTTATGATGGCATTCACTTCAGAAAAGACAGGAGCAAATTTAAAGGGAAGGTCATTGAATTTCGATATCAGCTCCATCATTTATGCCGTATGTTCCATTGCAATCCTTTACCGTATGCAATATTGGGAAGGGTGGACAGGGTGGATAAACGTTACCGGATTTTTATTCTCCATTGTATCGGTACTTGCGATCTTTTCCATTTATTTCTTTTTCAGACTGCCCGAAAGAAAAACCTCTTTCAAAACATTGTTACGGGCACATATGTCGTGGATCTATTTTGTTTTATTGTTTCCGCTGGTTGCGCTCACAAACCCTCGTACCTTCCACAATATTTTCAATGGCACAACCTACGAATCCTATATCCGGGCAAGGTATCCGCTTGATGAAGGAACTGAAATGGTAAACCGCTATAAACCGGCAACAGAAAATTCCAGGACCTGTGCCGATGAATATTTTCAATCAGCATTGCAGTCGGAAAAAAATGAAGACTATACAAAAGCGCTCGGGCAATACGATGAATCAATTGATCTGAACCCTGACAATGCACAAGCGATTTACAACCGTGGCCTGCTTAAACTCACGAAGCTGGAGATCGACCGTGAAACAGCACTGTCGGCATACAATGATTTTACACGGGCAATTCAGCTTGATTCGACATTTGCAGCAGCCTATTATCACAGGGCTGTGGTGCACAATTACCTGTCAAAAAAGGACAGGCTGCCGGCACAAAATGATTACCGCAAAGCCAGGTCGCTGGACACATTCTACTATAATGACGATAACATAAAGGCGTTCCTCGAGCTACCGGCTATCGATAGTTCTGTGGATACGACCAATTATGTAAAGCTTGATGATGAAGAATAAGCAGATAGGAGTATTCATGGAGAATTTATGAATTGTTAATTTATAATGTCCAACAGTTGTAAAATTGAATCTCAAATCAATACTTTTGAAAATCTTTAACGGGGAGAGGATCCGGAAATAAAGGGAAATAATTTCCGGTCCACCACAATTTTCTGACGTATGAAAAGTGCATTGCTCCAATATCCATACGTGGATGTATTTGGGCCGCTTGAAAAAATTTGTAAAAAGAAGGGGTATTCCAAAATCAAAATTGATCAGGAAACGGGTATCCTGCATGCGAGCAAAGGCATCCAGCTATTCAACAACCATGTTGACCAGATCACGCGGATAAATATTACCGCTTCTTCTTTTAAGATTTCTCACGGGCCCAAAGACTTACAGGAGATAGAAGAACGTTTTGTAGAAACGATCTATAAATTTTTCTGAAGATCAGCCTGCCTTTTCCGTGGCAAACTGAATTTCATAAAGCTTTTTATAATATCCATTCATTCCCAGCAATTCCTGGTGCGTGCCCTGCTCTTTAATTTCTCCGTGATCGAGAACGAGTATGCTGTCAGCATTTTGAATTGTTGAAAGCCTGTGAGCGATCACAATTGAAGTACGGTTTTGCGTAAGCTTTCTTGTCGCTTCCTGTATGAGCATTTCCGATTCACTGTCAATGCTGGAAGTTGCTTCATCCAGTATGAGGATCTTTGGATTAAAAACATACGCACGAATAAAAGAAATCAGTTGGCGCTGCCCGACCGATAACATCGCACCTCTTTCCATCACATTGAAATCGTAACCACCGGGAAGCCTTTCAATAAAGCGGTGTGCACCTACTGCCTTTGCAGCTTCGATAATCTCCTGGCGCTTGATCGCGGGGTCATTCAAAGAAATATTGTTTGATATCGTATCGGAGAAAAGGAATACGTCCTGCATAACAACTGCAATATTTTTCCGGAGCGCATGCAGTTCATAGTCGCGGATATTGACACCATCGACAAGCACTTCGCCTTTGTTATATTCATAGAAACGGTTTACAAGATTTATCACTGAAGATTTTCCTGCACCGGTTGCGCCCACCAGGGCCAGTGATTTGCCAGGATCAATCCTGAAGCTCGCATTCTTAAGGATCCAGTTTTCTTTATTGTAGGCAAACCAAACATTCCTGAACTCAACCGATCCGTTTATTTTTTCCGGAATGATAGTGCCATCGTTTGTGATATTCTCTTTCGTATCCAGAACTTTGAAAACCCGCTCGGAGCTCACCATTCCCATCTGCAATGTGTTGAACTTGTCAGCCAATTCCCTGATCGGCCGGAAAAGTAAATTGATATACATTACAAATGCAATTACATTTCCGATTGTAACTGTCCCGCCGATTACTTCCCTTGCTCCATACCATACCAGCAAACCGATGGATGCGGAAGAAAGCAACTCAACGACAGGAAAAAAAATAGAATAGTACCACACTGATTTAATGTGCGCTTTTGCATGCAGGTGATTGATCTCCTTGAATTTTTTCATCTCCTCTTCTTCCCTGTTAAAAATCTGAACAATGTACATTCCTGTGATATGTTCCTGCACGAATGTGTTCAGGTGTGCAACCTGCGTACGTACTTCCTGGAATGCAACTTTAATTCCCTGCTGGAAAATTCTTGTCGCGTACAATAAGATGGGAATCGTGCTCAATGAAATAAGAGTCAGACGCCAGTCGATGGCAAACATGAATACCACAATTACAAAAAGAGTCAGCAAATCGCCGATGATCGTAATGAGTCCTTCTGCAAAAATATCCGCTATATTTTCAAGATCAGAAACCGAGCGGGTGATCAGTATTCCGATAGGGGTGCGATCAAAAAATTTAAGTCGGAGATTAACGATGTGCTTGTAAAGACTTACCCGTAAATCTTTTACAACGGAAAGCCCCAGCCAGTTGGTAATATAAGTATGTGCATACTGAACCAGGGTTTGGAAAAGCAGCATGCCGATCATGATCAGGGTCCAGAAAAGCAGTCCATCATAATCCGGAATCACCACGAAGTTGTCAATGGTGTATTGAACAAGAATTGGTCTCACCGGACTGAGCAATGTGAGAAGCAGCGTTAAGAATACGCTGAAATAAAATGCCCGCCTGTAAGGAAGTGTGTATGAATAAATCCTTTTCAGGATTGGGAAGTCGAAGGCCTTACCGCTTATAGTGCTCATGCCGTAAATAATCTCGAATTATAAAATTTCGAATTTCGAAAAAATAACAGCCAAAATTAGAATATTGAATATCAAAAATTGGGAATTCCGTTTCAAAACAAATTGTTATTGGGACCTTTTATAAAAAATTGAAACAGCAGTTTAAAACCCAGTCATGGAATTACAATTTATTTTCGATGGCTGTTCTTTCAAAATTTAAAATTCAGTATTAAGTATTTTTTCGAAATTCGAAATTCGAGGATTCGAAATTTTCCCCTAGATGTCCATCTTCAGTTGGTTCTTTTTCTTCTGCTCAGTTTTCTTTTCTATTTCAGAAAGTATACGTGCACGGTCCTTTTGAACAGATGGATCAGGAGTATTCATGTCCCACTCAATTGTCACGGGCGCTTCATCCTTGACAGGCTTAACGCCTGAGTTTTTTTTTAGAACGGGCGTTTTAGATTGGGACTTCACCGGCCCAGGAGCTTTTCCCGGAGCGATTACTTTCTTTGCAATTGCTTTTTTGTCAGCAGCCTTAGCAATCAACGGCTTCTTTGAAATAACAGGTTCCTGGCTTTTAGCTTTCGGCACGATTGGATCGATGCTGAGTTGTTCAGCTTTTTCCACTGCTTTTCCCGGATGTCCTTTTGTTATTCTTGCAACTAGGTTTCTAGAAAGGATGTTGCCAATGCTTCCGCGGCCTTTCACTTCAATCTCGTTAAGGTCGAATTCAAATTCTGTTTTTCTCAGTTTTGGTTTCGGCCGCAATTTGACATTAATTATTTCAGCGGGATTCGTGCTGATGGAAAAGTACAACACCTTTGATCCTTCATTTCCTTTGGTAAGCACATATTCTTTATCGCGTGTTGTTCCGCCAACGGTAAAGCGCTTCACCATTGCATTCCCTCCGCGGCCATCCTGGTAAACGAGGTTGTACACCGTTTCCTCTTCTGCCTTGCGGAAGAGCGCGATGTGCCTGACATCCTTCCCGACATATTTCTTCTCCCCTACCTTGGTTACGAGCATCGTTCCGTCGCCACGGAACACAACGATCTCATCAAGGTCAGAACATTCGCAAAGGAATTCATCCTTCTTCATTCCGTACCCGGCAAATCCTTCTTCGCGGTTAACATACAGCTTCTGGTTGTTGATCATCACTTCGCTTGCAACCACCGCTTCGAATGAACTGATCTTTGTTTTCCGCTCCCGACCTTTTCCGTATTTCTTTATCAGCTCCTTGAAATAATTAATTGCAAAAGTTTTGATATGCGCCAGGTGATGTTCAATCTCTGCAATCTGCGACTCCAGCGATTTTATTTTTTCATCCTGTTCCTTGACATCATATTTACTGATCCGCTTAATCTTGATTTCAGTAAGGGCAACGATGTCATCACGGGTAATTTCACGCTTGAACTTTTTCTTAAACGGCTTCAATCCCGCATCAATAGTTTCAATAACACTCTCCCACGTTGTACACTCTTCAATGTTCCGGTAAATCCTTTTCTCGATAAATATTTTTACCAATGAACTGAAATGCCATTCTTCCTCCAGCTCACCTTTTTTGATTTCAAGTTCGAGCTTGAGCAGGTCGACAGTCTGGTTGGCATTGTATTCAAGGATTTCATTAACGCCCATGAAGCGCGGCTTATCCTCAACAATTACACAGGCGTTCGGGGAAATGGAAACTTCACAATCGGTGAAAGCATAGAGTGCATCGATCGTTTTTTCAATGTCCTCGGAAGATTCCGGATGCAAGAGGATTACGATCTCAACTTTTGCCGCCGTGTTATCTTCAACTTTCTTCACCTTAATTTTTCCTTTGTCGTTTGCGGCAAGAATGGAATCAATAAGTGAAGTCGTAGTCGTCCCAAAAGGAATTTCTGTAATCACCAGTGTTTTCTTATCGCGCTTTTCGATTTTTGCGCGCACCCTGATGCGGCCTCCGCGGAGTCCGTCATTGTATTTTGAAAAATCTGCGATACCTCCTGTTGGAAAATCAGGGATGAGGTTTATCTTTTGTTTGCGAAGAACTGAAATACAAGCTTCAAGCAGCTCGATAAAATTGTGCGGGAGAATTTTGCAGGCAAGTCCGACGGCAATTCCTTCCACCCCTTGTGCGAGGAGCAAAGGAAATTTCACGGGCAGCGTAACCGGCTCGCGGTTTCTGCCATCATAGCTGAGCGACCATTGCGTTGTCTTCGGGTTGAAGGCAACCTCAAGTGCAAATTTTGAAAGACGCGCCTCGATATACCTCGCTGCAGCAGCACTGTCGCCGGTAAAAATATTTCCCCAGTTTCCCTGTGTATCAATAAGAATGTCCTTCTGCCCTATGGCAACAAGTGCATCACCTATGCTCGCATCGCCATGAGGATGATACTTCATGCAATGGCCGATGATGTTAGCCACTTTATTGTAGCGGCCATCCTCCATGTCCCACATGCTGTGAAGGATCCTTCGCTGCACGGGTTTCAGACCGTCATTGATATGAGGAACTGCGCGTTCGAGAATTACATAGGATGCATAATCAATAAACCAGCTTTCGTACATACCGTTGATGTGTACGATATTCGTTTTTTCACGGTGCTCATTCACTCCCTGTGTTTCTTCCTTAGGTTCTTCAGGTTTTTTCTTTGCCATTGTTTTTTTCTATACTAATTCCGGTTGCACAACATCTTTTTCAACCCTCAAATTGCCGATAATAAAATCCTGGCGCTCGGGAGTATTCTTACCCATATAATAATCAAGCAGCTTGTGAAGCGTTTCGTCCTGACTGATCAACACGGGTTCCAGGCGGATGCTCTTTCCGATAAAGCCGCTGAACTCGTCGGGAGAAATTTCACCCAGACCTTTGAAGCGTGTAATCTCCGGCTTGGGACCCAGCTTAGCAACTGCATTCCTGCGTTCACTCTCGCTGTAACAGTAAATGGTTTCTTTTTTATTCCGTACGCGGAACAACGGAGTCTGCAGGATATAAACATGCCCTGCTTTCACCAGTTCAGGAAAAAACTGCAGGAAGAATGTCATCAGTAAAAGCCTGATGTGCATGCCGTCAACGTCAGCATCGGTTGCAATCACAATTTTATTGTAGCGTAATTCTTCCAGGCCATCTTCAATGTTCAATGCATTCTGAAGAAGGTTGAACTCCTCATTTTCGTACACGACTTTTTTTGTAAGGCCATAACAATTCAAAGGTTTTCCCTTTAAAGAAAATACGGCCTGCGTATTCACGTCCCTGGCTTTTGTAATGGAACCGCTTGCTGAATCTCCCTCGGTAATGAAGATGGTTGATTCCTGCCGTTCGATATGTTTTGAATTCAGGTGTGCACGGCAATCGCGGAGTTTCCTGTTGTGCAGGTTTGCTTTTTTAGCGCGTTCATTCGCTAGCTTTTTAATGCCTGCGATGTCCTTGCGTTCCCTTTCGCTTTGCTGAATTTTTTTCAGGATTGCATCTGCAACTGAAGGGTGCTTGTGCAGGTAATTGTCGAGCTCGGATTTTACAAAGTCATTGATCCATCCCCTGATCTGCGGACCATCGGGAGCGGTAGTAAGCGATCCCAGCTTGGTTTTCGTCTGCGATTCAAAAACAGGCTCCTGCACGCGCACGCTGATGCAGGCAACAATACTGGTGCGCACATCGCTTGGATCAAATTCTTTTTTATAAAACTCGCGGATGGTCTTTACAATCGCTTCCGTATGCAGTCGTATGCGTAAATGCTACTTCAATGTCATCGCCTTTGAGGTGAATGATATCGTAAAGTTTCTCATCGCTGATATTCCGTTCAAGTAAATCACTCAGTCCTTTTTCTGAATAAAATTTTTCTCCGTTGAAATAGATTGACAGTCCTTTGTTGAGGAACACATAATTCCACAACATATTCTGAATATACTCGGCATTGTACCTGTAGTTCAGGAAAACCGAATCATCAGGGATGAAGCTGAACATCGTACCGTTTTTGTCGCTGCAGGATTTTTCCTTTTCATTCACCGTAAGGTTTCCCTTTTTGAATTCAGCGATCTTCGTTCTGCCTTCACGGATACTTTGAACACGGAAATAATCTGAAAGCGCATTCACTGCTTTTGTTCCAACGCCATTCAACCCGACGGATTTCTGAAATGCCTTGCTGTCGTACTTTCCACCGGTGTTGATCTTGCTCACGCATTCAATCACTTTTCCCAATGGAATTCCGCGGCCATAGTCGCGCACATCCACCTTGCCGTCCTGTATGTTCACTTCGATGTGTTTGCCGTATCCCATTACAAATTCATCGATGGAATTGTCGATGGTTTCTTTCAGCAGCACGTAGATACCATCATCCTTCGAAGAGCCATCACCAAGTTTTCCGATATACATACCGGGCCTGGTGCGGATATGCTCTTTCCAGTCAAGCGACTTAATGCTCTCTTCAGTGTATCCGTGTTCGGGTTTATTTTTTGTTGACATATTATTCGTTAATCGTTATCCACGTGCCTTGCAGGATAAGCTGTTCGAAATTCGATATTTCTTATTCTACATTGCTGCTTAAGTGCAGGTAATAATTCACATGGTTTTGTTGATGGACAGTTCCATTTTTTCCAGTGCGGATTTTTCATCCAGTTCAATTTCCAGGCATTTCAACCTGGATGTTTTTCCTTTTTTAAGTATGATTTTAGATTTGGAAATGTCCAATATTCCGGAAAGTAATTCGATGAGATGTTCATTTGCTTTTCCGTCAACAGCAGGGGCTTTCAGCCGGACCTGCCATTTATCTCCCACCCTTTCAACCTTATCAAAACGCTGATTGGGCTTGACATTCAGGTAAATGATCATTTTGCGGCGAAGATAGTCAAAGCGCGATTCTCTTTGCCACTTCCTGCCTGAGTTCAGGGAAAAAAGTTCTGAAATCCGACTCCAGATCATGATAATTTTCCTGGAGATCCTTAACTGCTTCATCCATCCTGTTCGTGTATTTCACCCTTCGGGAAAGACCTGCCAGTGCATTTCCAATACCTTCAATCGTTGCATAGTTGAGCAGCCAGTTTCTTTCTATCATGAATGGAAGGAAATAATGCACACCCTCCGGCAGGGAATCCCAGTTCTCTTTCAATAACCCGTAAGTATTGTTTGAAAAATCCTGCAGCGAAGTCTCAGAATATTCCTTGAAGTTAGCTGCGAGGAAATGGTCATACAGAATGTCAACTACAACACCCGAATATTTTTCCTGACGCTGTTGTACCCTGTGAATGCTTTTCAAAACGACTTCATGGTGATCAGTATAATGATCAATAAACCTGTGCAGCTCAATTCCTTTCCTGATTCCATCAGGGTAATCATCTTTCTTTTTACCTTTCACAAAATCAGCAATGAAGTTTCCAATCAAGAGCTGTTCGTGGGGGCCTGACAAATAAATATGTGCGAGAAAGTTCATTCCTGTTCCGGTACTGCGGGCACGAAATTACAAATCGATCTGCCTCGAAAAGCGGAAAGCTGATGCGGGTAGTGTATCAGTTTAATTTTCCGCTCGCTTCGACTCCGCTCAGCAAGCTGGATGCTAGTAAAATTTCAGCTGACTGAGCGGAGTCGAAGTCAGCGAAATCGAAAACTATATTGAAACTGAAGCACTAGCCTGATGCGGGATGAAATAGCCAGGACTTTCGAACAGCTTAAATACGTATCAACCGTTTTACTAAAGAAACACTGTTTGACGTAATCCGGAGGAAATAAATTCCTTTGGGAAGATGAGACAGGTCCAATTCCTGTTTTGCAAAGAATGTTTCCGTTGTGAATACATTTTGACCGGTATCATTTTGAATATCTATCGTAACAATTTCATTGGTCTCATTCACGGGGTTGATCAATATCCTGTCTGAAAACGGATTCGGATAAATTGCCAGCAACCGATCCACATCCTTAATCTCCTTCACAGAAATCAGGCTGTCGCAAATGCTGCCTTGCACTGCCTGCAGTTCATAATTGGGATTATTCGGCAATCCTAAATACGTTCTACTTCCTCCAAGATAAAAACTGTAGGGTTGAAAATCACAGGCAACACCGGCACTATCAGGCGAATTGATTACACTTAAGTTCATATTGAAGTAATTATAAACGGAATCAGCATATGGGAAGAAATATTGAATTAAATTTTGATAAGCATTACTGAGATATATTTTATTGTCCGGTGCCAATCTCAACATACCTGTACAAAATAATATATCAGTAAACATAGCAATTTCAACCCGCGATGAACTTACAGGATTAACGCGCAGATCATATTGATAGACATATGAAGTGTCAGCATTGTAAGTAATATATACAAGATTTTTATCAGGAGAAAGTACACCTGAACCTACGGCGAAATCTTCCCCTCCTGTGCTTTCAGGCTTCACTACCACAGGATTGCTGAGTGCACCTGTGCATCTGTCAAAATCAAAAACTTCGACCAGGTTTGAAATGGTTGTAAAAATAAATTTCTCACCATCATCACTGAAGTTTAAATCACCTGCGCCCGACTGGTGAGTATTTCCAATATTAATAATAGTAGGAGCAGAAATGCCAGCAGGTGTGATCAGGTATTCAATAAACATATTCGTTGGTGCGCTCTGATACCTCTTCGCATAAATCAGCCACCAGTCTCTTCCATTCGCATGTTTGACAGCCGCTACACCATCAGTTACTGATGTTGTTGCAAGTGTGACATTATTAACAACGACATCGCCATATCCGTTGTCCATCGACATGTCAACGATCGAATAAAAAATTCCTAAACTCTGTGTAATTGAAGTATGAAAAATATAGTACTTATCAGGATCTCCAGGCATGGGAAAGATAATAACTTCATGGTTCCAGTTTCCTAATTTCAATCCCCAGCCAAATGGCATTTGCTGATGATTCCTGTTATAAACAAACCCTGAAGAAACGTTTACAGTGGTATCACTGCCCACATAAAATAACAAGTTCCCGTTTTCATCAGCTATTGAAGCGCAATCAGATCTGCTCCTGATTCCTGTTTTAAAAGTAACCGGGTTTGAAGGATTGCGGAAATCAATTCCTGCACTATCACCGAAACACCATATTGAATTCCGGTCTTGCGGAAAAGCGGATGTAATAAACATGCACAAGATTCCAATCAATACTATATTTTTCATATTCATGGTTATTTAAAAATTCTTGAAGTGGATCTATTTGATTTTATATTTCAAGCGCGCTGACTTCGGCGCCACGTACAACTGAGCTCACGCCGAAGCAAGCTAAATTTGAAAAGCCACTACCAAAATTATATTGTTTACCTGATAATCAAAAGCTTTTCTGAAAACACCACCTCACCGCTTTTCATCACTTTCAGAAAGTATGTTCCCGGTTCTATCGCTGAGGTATTTATATCTTCTGTTCCCTGTTTGGAATCCAGATCATCCCTAAAAATTATCTTACCGCTAACATCGGCAATCGTCATCGTCAAAAGTATATCCGGATTGTACTGAACATGTAAAACATCTTTAACAGGATTCGGATACACATAGATATTTGAACTCTCCATTCCGTTTGAATAAGAATGCTGATTTGCCTTCCTGAGTTGTGGTAAAATATTATTCACCGGCTTATCGAGCATGGCACAAGCCCAGAACACGCCTTCACCTCCAATCAATGGATGCATCATGGTGATTGGCTCAAGCAGTGCAATCTGAGCAGAGTCAAGACCTGTTTCGCTGCCAAATGTTTCCAGGTAAACTTCCATTACAACTTTCTTATTGTGCTCAATAAGATTGCTGTCAACCAGTTCAGAAAGTTTTTGTGCTGCCTGCGTAAGGTCGAGGCTGTCAAAAGAAGTTTTTATGTCCTGTATCCTGGCAATATTGGAATTATCAAGATCTTCAAACAATTCTTCATATGCTGCGTCTTCCGGAACACCTGCGTCAAGTATGGACGGATCCTCAATTACTGCTGAATAAAATTTTTCTTTTGCAGCGTACTTTATTTGCTCTTCATAACCTGAATAATCAGGATTCAATCCGGGATCATCTTCGCTCACGAGCATACCAAAATTATCGTCTCTTTCTTCCTCAATGAGTGCCAAAGGAGCCGCGCAATGAAATGAAGCATATGTTGCGACTTCAGGTGTGACTGAAAGCATCTGAAAAGGTGCAGGATCTTCATTCGCATTTATATAAGCCCATGCAACAGGCTGAAAAACACTTCCGGCAATCCGGTAAATGCCCCCTTGCGCCGGAGTATACTTAAATGTATTTCCATTAGAGTACCAGTTAAACCAGAGATCCTGGGATCCCTGTTCTCCCAGCAATGCATGGTTAAACGTGACGCCCTGCTCGCAACGGTTAAGCTTATTACAAGTGAGCGAGAGCCCCATGCAGTCGCTCGAAATATTTATACCGCTTCCCATTCCAAACGTACTTCCTGTATTTGCTGCAGGATAAGGTCCGATTTTATTTTCAGAAATACTTCCTGTATTTGAAACTGTATTCGAACTGTAATTGACGGAAATCCCATTCATAAAATTAATAAACCCTGAAGGAACAGATGACTGGTTCCTCCATAGGATGTTGTTTCTGCTGACGTGCAATCCTTTATTGTTCTCACAATCTATTCCATGATGAACTCCTATTGACATTGCATTGGCGGGAGTGATATCGAAGTTGATCGTGTTATCCCGGATATTGCAAGGCTCCCAAACATTTCTGACAATTATACCCGTCTGGCTGTAATTGATCAGGTTTCCAATCACCCATAAATTTGCTGAAGTTGAATAAGCATTCGAGACATTGATCGCCTCTCGGGCATAAGTTGATGGACTGAACGAAATCATATGGGTATTGAAAAGGTTTTCAGAAATTTCAAGGCCATTCTGTAAATTGTTCGTTGTGTGGAAAAAATAGATTCCTCTTTTAAAATTATCAATAACATTTCCTTTCACAAGGTTACTATACTTATCACTATAAAGATTTGAAATTGGGTAATCACAATTTGTAAAATCATTGTACTGTATCTTTCCGGAAAAATTATATGTCTCATGGATACCATATCTGCACGAATTAAAAATACACTTTTCACTTACAGCCTGGTTTCCGACGTTAATCGTGAGGTAGAACATGCTATGGCCCTTCGCATAGATTCCTTTTCCTTCTGAGAGGACGCAGGTGCCGGGCGGGTCAAACATGTTTAGAAATTCAGAAGTATAAACATTCATTCCGGAACCGTTGGCGTAAATTCCCGATAGCATATTTTGAAAAATATTTCTTCCATAGGTAAAGTAATGAGAAGGTTCGCCGATATTGATTTGTTTCACTCCCAATAACCTTATGCCACATGCCGGATAATTCATTGTACAATATCCATTATAAGGACTAAGCAATGTTCCGGTTCCTGTAAATGTAGTGCCGTATACGGTCCCGGGATGAGGACTCCAAAAAGTGTTCACTAAAATTCCGATATAATTATTTTTGAAAGTGGTAGCATTAATCTTAAAGTTTCCGCCGAGATCCGACACGATAGCATTCTTAGCGTCTTCAATGAGGTTGTTACCATCATGTATATATATCAGCGATGACACACCCAGTACATAGATACCATCCCACATATTGATGCCATCGCAACTATGCAGATGACTGTTGTTCTTCACCTCGAAAAGCTGGTGAAGATTAACATCAACTTTTGCATCCGGCCCGAAACGCACGTCGGAATTATCGAATGTGAATGGCACATCAATAGTAAACGTTCCATGAATTGTTACCCACATTCCCGGCGGGGTTTTGAAAACATTTCCACCCGTTATATATGACGCATATTGCGGATCGGCAAGGATAGCCGAAGCCGTTTCATCACACCAGGTAAGGTTGCCCGGGTTTCCCTGACAAAGCATACAAAATTCAAAACTCTGCGATGTTGTGCAGGCGTTAGCAATACTGGTGACTTCAATCGTTCCGCAAGATCCTGCAAGATTATTCCATAGAACATCGACGCAGTTTCCATTTACAACCATTGGGTTGGAAGGATTGACCGTGAAATTATACTGCAGTGCGCCATTGCTGTTAAAACAATATGATTGATTTGCATTTGGATTACAGATAGCAGCATTCCCGGTCAGCACAGCATCCGGTAATGGATTTACGGCGACAGTAGTATTGATATTATAACTACAGAGTGTTTGGTTATTTACCACCACTGATACAGTGAGGGTGTAATGCGTATTAACCGTAGGACTAACCCAAATTGATCCGGTGGTTTCTCCTGTACTCCATAGATACTGTATTCTCGGATCCGTACTTGGACATGGCTGCGACAAGAATGCACTTTCGTTGCAGGTTATTTCCTGATTGGGAATTGGTGTATTCAGTTCAATGAGTACAACCTTATCCATACCTACCCACTCTTTGTAATTGCTGCTTGTAGTCGGGTAAAAACGGATTCTTGAAAACATACCAGGTGATGAAAAACATGTCGCAAATGATTTCCACACACTGCTGTTCACCATAACCGGTGTATTTGGAATAACCCAATTTGGCGGAGGTATCGGTTCAAAACATGTACCTGCATTGAAGCCTGAATTGCCAAGCTCTGCATTCAAATTAATCGTTCCCGTAGGAAAGTACGCCATGTAGTCAAATGCAAAAAAATAATCTCTGCCATTCTGAACATGGTAGGTCAGGTCCTGGTAAATTCCCTCACCAGTGTTATGATACACACCCATCGTTGCAGTGTTAAAGGTGAATAATGGTGTTCCATGCGAGGCCTTCCAGGCGCAGATACATCCCTGGTTAAACGGATCAGGACATTGGTGCGCGTTCGCATTGTTGAGACAGCCGGCATCGTAAACTGAAAAGGATGGATTGCTGATAATGTTCGGACAAACCGGTGCACATGATGCCATTACCACCGGTGGATTGCCGATGAACATGAATCCATTTCCATAACCTGCCATCCTGTTTACGTTAAGAAAATAATTCACTCCTGCCTCCGGTAATTCAAAACGAATAGTACTGTTCAACTGAAGGGAGTCAGTGTTGAAATACTCCTGTGACCATAACAAAGTTTTTGTTGAACAATCATTCCCATAGTAAAGGTCAATGCTTTCTATGTTGGCATAATCGGAGGAATCATCAGGAGAGATTTCAATTTCAACACCGGGAGTATCAGGGATAATGGTCAACCAGATGTTCTCACGGTTTTCGAATGA
>Ga0193738_1000666_pt1 | contig 16100 bp, 14 predicted proteins | sample L2a1metaG_FD_144927 | JGI IMG/M metagenome (GOLD analysis project Ga0193738, IMG submission 144927) | Soil microbial communities from a riparian zone of the East river system, Colorado, United States - L2a1 | ecosystem: Environmental > Terrestrial > Soil > Riparian zone | place: USA: East River...
AACGGTCTTGGCCTGTAATGCTTCCATGACTCCTTCGTTAAGGGCTTTTAGATATTCATGACCATATTTCTGGCAAGGCTCCAAATGATTGCCTTCAGCCCACTCGTTCCACGCATTGATAAATAGAAAGTTTTCATCCGGACTATAGGGCTGGAACTTCCTGACCTTGCTCTCAACCCATTTTTTAAAAAGTTGGGGACTGCTATTGATAAATATATTGGCCCGTTTCCCAACTCTCCTCGAAGTATTGTCCCACGAGGGCGAAACGCCGGGAAAAATTTTGTAAGATGCGGCCTTCCGGTCCAGGTCAAACTCTACAAACCGCGCGAGATCGACAATAAAATTCTTTTCTATTTTCTCTTCCAGTATTCTCCGACTAATAAAATCTTTGTACCGTTTAAGGGTAAGAAAAGAGGGTTCTCTCTCCTTTTTTGTTTTTTCCAGAAATTCAGAAAGCGCATAGGACAAGGGTTGAAATTCGATTGCAGCGTCAAAATTCAGGGCGCTGGAATCTCCTTTTGTTGTCCCACCCTCCCGTTCAAAGTTGCAGATGTAAAGGTCCAGTCCGTGTTTCTTGCACTCCGATTTGAACGTTTCAATCGTTTCCCGCACGTTGGGGAAATGCAGGTCTTTGTAAATCGCGAATACCGGCCGACCGTTTACCTTAATATAACGATCATCTTTGAAGTATGGAATGAGTGTATTGATGTGCCGTATGTCATCCTCACGGTTGTGGTCCTGTTTAAGCAAGACCATGTTGTTCCCTCCGTCCCAGATCCTTGTCCAGTTCTCGTTCGCCCAGCACAACATAAAAGGGAAATCCGGTTTGCCGGACTCAAACACTTCCTGAAAGGGCCTCTCCAGAATTCGTTTCCCATTAAACCAATAGTGGTAGTAACAAAATCCATAGATACCATACTTTCTTGCCAGGTCGGCTTGCGCCTGCCGTGTTTCTGGCAAACGTAAATCATAGAATCCCAGGTCTGCCGGCAAATGAGGCTGGTGGTGTCCCTTGAACCTGGGTTTCGCATTAACAACATTCCTCCATTCCGTAAACCCTTTACCCCACCAGGCATCATTCTCCGGGATGGGATGAAACTGGGGAAGATAAAGGGCTATCGGTCTTATCTGTTTCTCCATTATGTTTCTCCTGACGTAAATGTTAAGATTTCCGGCTGACAAAGACTTCCAGGAAATCACGTTCAATATCTTTTATTGCATTGTTCTGTAGATAAACCATATACAAATCGTGCTATTCCCCTTGTAAAAAACCTATTATTTCCTTGCCATGCTTATGCAGGTTAAATCGATCTTCTATTTTATTTCTTGCATTAAGAGCCAATTCTCTAGACCTATCAATGTTAGATATCGCTTTGAACAATATATCTGCAAACTCCTTAATGTCTCCTAATTCATACAAATAGCCATTCCCCTTGTTTTCAATGATTTCATTGGTAGCCCCTGCATTGGCACCAGCCACAACCATGTTGCACTTCATGTACTCAACTGTTACTCTTCCAAATGCTTCGTTTCGGGAAGTTGTAACGCCGATATGAGCTTCTTTAAAATAAGGTCCGGGGTTATCAATAAATGGGATCATGGTAATATTTTTGTTAAGGCCATGCCGATCGACCAAATTCAAAAGCTTGTTGTTGTAATCTCCATCGACCTGGCCAATAATAGTTAAGTGAAAATTATCCACGTTGTGAACAGCCTTTAACATTCCCAACGCATTAATAATGTCTTCCTGGCCTTTACCCTCCACCGTTCTGCCCGCAATTAAAATTTTCCAGCTGCCCAGTTGCGTCCACTTTTCAGAAATACTTTTGTCAAAATTTGGATCGATCGCCCTGAATCTGGAAATAGGAACAGCATAATAAATGACTCTTATCTTTTTATTATCAAAGTATTTTTTGCTTGTAAAATGTTCAAATGTGAATTTCGAGTTCACAATAATCTTATCAGAAAATAGCTTGATGATAAGCCACGAAAAACGTTTCCCAAAATAGTATTTGTATCCGTGATCTTTATCTCCTAATTCATGGATGTACCAAATATGCTTACATCTTTTTAATCTACTGACAATTGCGAAAATGGGATTACAAACAACAGTATTAGAAATGACAAAGTCCGGTTTCAATTCTGTTAATATGTGACGAAATTTGAAGAAAAGACGGACCGTGTTACGAATCCATTTTAGTTTTTGATTAAATGTTAATGGCTGACCTACCCATCGGGGATGAGTATGAATGTGCTTAATCCTGGCGCCACTTTCAACCAGTAAACTCTCCAGGTAGGATCCTCCTCTCTGCAACAAAACATATATATCTTCAAAGCCATGTACTTTCAGAGCCTTTACTGTCTCTACCAGGCAAAGTTCAGCGCCATGAGTCGCGTTTCCGTGACTGACAAAAACGAATCTAGTATTTGTCCGCATGCAGCTTACTGATGAAATTCACAATTGGCAACAGGGCTTTTCTTTTAAGATATTTTTTTATCCATGGGGCTGGCTGAATCTTATTACCTTTGAACTGCCCTTTAAATAATCCATCAGCGACGTAAAAATTAAAGCCAATGCCGTAGCTACTTACATAATAACCATACTTATAGGCACCTAACTTTGGCTTTGGATTATTTTCGCTTAATAATAATGACGACAATTCCTCGTTGGAAACGGGGTTGTACGTAGAACCGAGACCTTGATAAAGTGCATCGCCTAGCAACACCGATGGTTTTCCCCAAAACGTTGCCTCAATTCCAACCGTCGAACCAAACGTGACCACCAGGTCTGAGGAATCGATCAGCTGATATGAGCTAATGGTCGAAGAAGGCTCAATGACATGAAAGTTATCAGATTGGATCTTAAAGATCTCCGCAACAGTTGGGTCATCAATACCTTTCAAATTCGGATGCAGCCTGACATAGACGCATGCTTCCTTATGATCCTTAATCAAATTGGCAATATGTCGGACTCCTTCCAACTGATTTGAAAACAGTCGCATCTTTTTAGTGTCACCGATCGCAGCAAATTCGTCTTCGGATGAATTAAAAATTACAATATTCCTTCTTGCAGAGTTCCAGTTTTCAGGAAGTTGCTTTTCTGTTTGTGACACCACAAAGGAATACCAACCCTGCTCCTTTCCAGCCTTCCGATCGTGGTAGAAAGTCTCCGCGATTTTAATACCTACATTTTTGCTATCCGCACTCCAATGTTCCTCAATCGACTTTTGAAACTCATTGAAATCATGAGGTAAATGATTTTCCGAAAGTGAGTATTTATTCTTGTTCGCACCCCTCTCGTGTATCTTATAATTGATGCTATTCAGTTCACAGAGCCGAACCACAGGTCTGATATTGGAAAATCTTCCATTAAAAAGATAAACTATATCGGGCCTTTCCTCTTGTAACAACCTCTTAAATGAAAAGTAAACCTTTAAAGCGGCTTTAAATATCCGGTTGGTGAAATTAGCCGCCACGATCATATCCGGCTCGGGATTTCGATGATAAGAGATGAGCGATGAAGCTACAGCCATTCCCAGGTCAATGTTTTCATAGCGGTAACCTTTTAGTTCATGTATGTCCTTAAAAGTTCTGTTCCAGGTCTTAACAATCTTCTCTTCCTCTGCCGAAAGTTTAATAAAGTTCCGTTTCCTTATTTTGTCAGCTCCGGAAATTGCTTTAATTCCATTTTTGCGTCTGCTAATACACTGCAAACACGTTGGTAAGGAATGGTGATGATTAGCTTCGCAAAAATTCAGGTCTGCATTACAATAAAACAAATTGACATCATCATTGCTGTTTACATGCAGCTGCATTAATTCCAATGCAGTTTCATAGTGAGGGATTGCCAATGCATAAGGCTCAAAAAAAAATACCTTCATAATTAATCAAATCATCCGTTAGCGCAGTAATGCAACACAGTTTAGGTTATTGATGTAGTCTGAACTAAATTAGCATCATTCAATCATAATTTCTTTATAGGTAGGCTTATATCTATTATACACTTCATCCAGGTGCCGCGGTAGAGGTGGTTTTTTGAATGGAGGGTAATATTGGCCGAACATGCTGTTCGCAAACTCAATCTGGAATATGAGCCTTTTGTCGCGAGTAAGATCTTTTCCTTTATGCAATCCCCTAGTATCCACCGCCATGATGGTACCACTTTCTCCACATAATTCCAAGAGGTTTTCCCTTCCGAACGCAGACTCAACTTCCTCGTCTGTCATCCTTCCTTGTTTGTTTAAAGGTGGCGGCAATTTTTTGTGAGATCCCCTTACATAACAATGAGGACCTGTTTCGGGATCAACATCAGTCAAATAGAAAAAGAACTTAATAAACTTTATTCTGTCCAGGTCAAAATGATACATCTGCGCCGATTCCGATTTGCCTTTGCCTCCAAACGGAAGACTCCACCACATGGCAATCAAGTCCAGGATAGGTCTGGTATTCAAGTATTCCTGAGCCACTGAAAGGATTGATTGATCAAATATTAACTCTTGCAATGCCCTGCATGAAGCGATGTTTTTTTGCGAGAACTGATAAACAGGTGACTTCGCTTGGTGTTCGTCGAACAATACCTCGTCTGAAAATGTAATTTTAAACTTTTTGTAATCACCATCTGAAATTATGCGATAGGCACAGGGTGTTGTGCTGGCGTAATTAACGATCGCCTCTATTGTTTCCGCGGGCAGTTTCCTGTCAAAAATGTGATATCCATTCTCCCTAATGTTCTTGCTTACTCTTTGCAACTCGGCCGCGGAGTAAATTCCCAAAACGCCTTGGTTGCTCACGCCTTTATAGGTCTTTTCTCTTATTAACGAACTAATAATATTATTCGATCTTCCATTCGTCTGGACAAAGAGTTTTTTCATTGCCGTGTAAGCCAAATCAGGCGTTTTCTTGCTGTTCTTAAATTCCTTGAATCCAGCATAAACTGCTTTCGCATTTCTTACCACGCTGATCGATTCTCTCAGAAACGTTTTTAAGCGCATACGGTGTTGTTAAAGGTTTACTACTTTTTAATACTAAAAACCGTTATTACATTGGACACTTTAGAAGCGAAACCCTCCCTTGTATGTGAAATCCGGTTAGGCGCATCGTGGTCAAAAAACAAGTGTTCAATATTGCCATTAAAAAGACTTAGAATCGCCGAACTTGAATTAACCCGCTTCGATAATTTTGAGTAGTCCTGAATCGAATATCCCAAAAGGTGCTCCGCGTCCTCTTTTAGCATCGTTGTGTATTCTACTCCAATTCCAACAATACCCCTATCTTTTACTACCCTTAGGATTTCTTTAGCTGCCTTTTCGGGAGTTGAGGAATAACTTAAGGTCCAGCCACACAGAACGGCATCAAAAAAATCATTACCAAAGGGCATACTGTGCATGTCTCCCAAGAATATTCTTTTGGAATAGCTTATCAAATCCAGCCCATAGATATTATTCCATGCGAAACCATGTCCTAGCAATGAAAACAAATCATTTTCATTTCGGGGACCAATAACTAAAATCTTAGATTTCTTATTTAAAGTCTCAATCACAGAGACTGGCTTGATTAACAAATCCATTCGATTATTACACATCCTCAATCCCTTTAGATTGTGTGCTAGTGTTTTCTCAAACGCCTCATTCGAATCTTGTGTCTTGAGTCTACGCTTTAGTTTCACGAAATAAAATATCCTTGCAAGAACAAATTTTTCCCGGATATAAGGGATAAGCAATAGAGACTTAAATTTTAACAACTGCTTTTTCATGCACTTCAATTTGTCATTATAAAAAACGCTCGTAAGAAAGGCTTATTTGGCTCCCAGGTAATAAAAGGTTAGCGCTTAACATTATCTAAAATATTAAATGATTTAATATTTCCGTTACCAAAATTCCACTCGTATGGGATAAACGGACTTACAGAATCTCCAGCAAGAACATCAGCAGATGGTGTCGTAATCCCTAAATCTCTCATTCGGGTAGCAATAACAAAATATCCAATCTCCTTGCTGGTTGTAAGGGGAGTCCTAGCGTCACTGGCCCTGACACCAATTGCCAAGTGATATTCCTGCGGAAGCAATGGAATATTTTTAAACGTGCACGAAATATGATTTTCACCTTTTACAAACTTCCCGGTTTTTATACCATCAAGCATTGTATTTGCAACAGTAACTGCTCCAAAATTTGACTTTATTATTACAGCAATATTTGGATGGTCAAATTCCTCTACAGCCTCAAGGACCAGGTTTACCGTTAAGTTATCACCCACATGAAAAATTTCTGTTTTTACACCGTGCTGGTTTTGAATAGACACCATCTTAATAATTATCTTTTCAGTGTCATTGAACTTTCCGGGAGAAAAATGTCCCTCCGAGAACCCTTCCCTCTTGAAGTATTGGTTAATTGTATTTTCCGTAGTGCCCATGTATTTTAGCCTACCGTTTTCCAACAACAATGCTTTCGTGCATAGAGTCTTAATAGCCGGCATACTATGGCTTACAAATAGAATCGTTCGGCCTTCTTTAGTGGCGACTTCGTCCATTTTGCCCATACATTTTTTTTGAAACTCGGCGTCTCCTACAGCTAATACTTCATCTACAATCAGTATCTGCGGCTCCAGGTGGGCGGCCACAGCAAATCCCAACCTGACTTTCATCCCGGAAGAATAGAATTTCACGGGTGTGTCAATAAATTTTTCAACTCCGCTAAACTCCACTATTTCATCAAACTTCTTATCAATTTCTTTTCGCCTCATGCCAAGTATAGTTCCGTTCATATAGACATTTTCCCTGCCTGTCAACTCAGGGTGAAACCCCGTTCCAACTTCCAGCAATGACGCAACACGCCCATGAATTTTAACGCTACCCGCGGTTGGTTCGGTTATACGTGAAAGTATTTTCAGCAAAGTACTTTTGCCCGCCCCATTTCGGCCAATGATTCCCAGTACCTCGCCTTTCTTTACTTCAAAACTCACATCATTTAGTGCCCAAAAAACAGAATCATCTTCGAGCTTGAAGTTGCTTAGGTTGGTCAAACGCCGAAAGTTGGTTATTGGCGATTTGATTGCGGCAATAAGTTGGCCCGTAAGAGTCTCGGCTTTCTTTTCCTTCAGGCCAAGCCGATATCGTTTCGACAAACCTTCAACCTGTATTACGGTGTCATCCATGACTTTCTCCTTTTTAGTTTCAAATTACCTAAGCAACATCCGCAAAAACGCGTTCCATTTTTCTGAAGTATAACATTCCAAACATGAATAAGAAAGTGGCGACGATACTCCCTGGCCATATCCACATCCAAGGAATTGGCCTGTCTAGTAAGCCGGCTCTAAAACCCTCCACTACTCCAACCATTGGATTAAGGCTATAGAGAAACTGATAATTTTCAGGCACCGCCTTTGTACTATATACTACGGGTGCGGCGTACATCAGGATCTGCACCAAAAAAGTCATGGCGTGTTTTACATCCCGGTATTGTACGGCCATGGCTGAAAGGATCATACCTAATCCTACGGAAGTCAGGAGTAGTTGAACAATAAATAATGGAATCAATACCATTCCCCAGCCAGGCGAAATTTTGTAATAAATTAAGAATCCGATAACGACCAAAAATGCTATAACAAAATCAAGGAATTTCGAAAAAATGGAGGACAACGGTAGGACCAGACGTGGAAAGTATACCTTTGTGATCATGCTTGCATTTGCAATCAGACTATTAGATGATTCGGACAGCGTAGCAGAAAAATACGTCCATGGCCACAAGCCCAAAAAACTGAATAAGGCATAGGGAATTCCATCTGAACTTACCCTGGCAAGCCTTCCAAAAACCACCGTGAATACCATTGCCGTAAATAAAGGCTGAATGATTGCCCAGCTTACTCCAAGAATGCTTTGAGCGTACTTTGCCTTTATTCCGCGGATAGTCAAAAAGTAAAGCAGGTCCCTATAGCGCCAAAGCTCCTTGACATTCACAAATTTCCATCCGGAAGAGGCCCTTATAACCGTCGATTCCATAAACTAATAATCATTTAATTGAACTTTGAAAAATCTTTATAATCGTCGATGCCTATACCTATTTCGACAACCTTCACGGAACTTCTGACTTCCAAACCAATAAAGCGTTTTCAAATTTTGACCGGTTCTTCTCAAATTCTTCCCAGGTGATTGACGTTGCGATTATATTTCTATGAATGAGCTTCGTTGCCTTTTCTAACAGCTTTGGTAAATAATTTTTATTGACATCCCCCACCAATACCATCTCTATGGTACCTGAATCTTTACCTAAGGCATAATCGCCAACTATGAACGCGATTTTAAGATCCCCAAGCCGTGAAAGGATATTTTCGATGATCTTATCAATTCCGAGATGCTTGTGCACCAGATTTTTTACTTCATTATATAATGGATGCTGTGTGTTGGCTCTGTACAAAATCGTCCGTCCCTCTTCATTGGAAAGCAGATATCCCGCTTTGGAAAGGTTGTTCAACTCATGTCTGATCGAATTTGTAGATTCCCCGAATTCTTCAGCCATTCCACGTAGATAGGCCGTAGCATGGCTGTTGGTAAAGAACTTCAACAGCATTTTAATGCGGGTCTTGGAGGTAATAAGAGTATCTAGCACATACCAAAAATACGAGAAAGTTCTTAATGAGTAAAATTTTTACTCAGTAAATTCCCGCTTGAAAGCGGTGCCCTTTTTGAGATCTACCTTAGCCTTTTTACCAAGAATCTCACTCATGTATTTGGGGTGCAAACCAAATCCAGGTCGCACGGATCTTACGTTCGATTCTGTAATCACTTGACCAGCCTTAATGTCTTCGGAAACATAAATCGATCGCGAATGTTCGCGGCTTTTTCGTTGCTTCAAACTGAGACCGTAATCAACTTTCCCAATCGCCTCTTCAGCCTCTCGAACGGCCTTTACCATTGACGTAAATTCTTGCTCGGTCAATGAAAAGGATGCATCTGGTCCACCAATTGAACGATCGATCATAAAATGCTTTTCGATCACCTTTGCACCGAAAGATATTGCGACGATAGGCACCGTAATGCCCATGGTATGATCAGATAATCCAGCGATTGTTTTAAATCGAACCGCCAGATCCTCAATCATAACGACGTTTGCCTCGTTGATAGGTGCTGGATAACTCGAAGTACATTTCAAAAGAACAATCTGATCATTTCCCACTTTTCGACAAGCATCGACGGCAAGCTTGATATCTTCTATTTCTGCGATGCCGGTCGAGATAATAATCGGCTTACCTTTAGATGCCGTGTATTCGATAAGGGGGATATCTGTAATCTCAAATGATGCAATCTTATATGCAGGCGCCTTTAAAGATTCCAACAAGTCAACGGCGGTTTTATCAAAGGGAGATGAGAAACATAAAAGACCCTGTTTTTCTGCCGCTTCAAATAACTGGGAATGCCATTCCCAAGGGGTGTATGCTTCCTGGTAAAGATCGTACAAGTATTTTCCATCCCAGATCGTTCCTTGTGAAACTAAAAAGTCTGGTGTCTTCACATTTAGCGTGATCGTATCTGGCCGGTATGTCTGCAATTTGATGGCGTCCGCTCCAGCTCTTTTAGCTGCCTTTATCGAGTCAAGGGCAGTTTCCAAGCTTCCGTTGTGATTTGCCGATAATTCTGCAATAATGAAGCACGGCGTGTTTGAACCAATTTCCCGATTCCCAATAAACAATTCTTTCATAATAACTTTAGGAGTAGATTATGTTTTAACTCATTTAGTGACTTAATGCAATAAATCGCGTCAAAATCCTTCCTTACATTCACATTTCGATGCATTCCCTGGACGATTCGAATCGTTTTAAACCCATGTGGCTTAATTCCGACGAAATCTTTTGAAGGATTGTCACCAATATAAAAAATTCTCCCCGGATCCATTTTTTCGCGGTTAGCGATGTCCAGAAAACAAAAAGGCGAAGGCTTACTATTCTTTATTCCGTATCGATGAGTTATGTAGACTTTTTTCACAAGCCGATCGACTTTAAGAGCGCGAATCTTATTTTGCTGTACGATCTTATTTCCATCTGTGACAATATAGATCGGAAGGTCAGCAAAACGTTTCAAACAATTTATGGCATCTCTATTTAAAGTTATTATTGGTTTGTGGAGACGATACGTCGAAACACATTGTGAAACGAGCTTGCGACTATAAAAATTGGAAGCGCGCAAAAATATGTCAAAAACCTGGCCCCTTCCCCTTACCCGTTCGATCCTGAGCAGTTCTTTATAAATAGAGTGCGCCGGCAGTTTTATCTTCTTTGAAAGGAATTGAGATACTGCTCTGAAGCCACTACGCATATAGGAAATCTCGAGGTACAGCGTATCATCAAGGTCAAACACGAGAATCATAGTTAGTTGACTAGTGATTCAATAACGTCCGCTGAAAATCGAATCTGTCTAAGCGGTTTAGGGCTCGCGTTGAAGCGAATGGACGAAATGTCCGTTCCCTGACACTCCAACAAAAACCAGAAAAAAGAATCCAAACCAGCGGCTACGCTTAGGCTAGAGGCGCCGCCAAATCTTGAGTTACACTCTATGATGTAAAAATCGCCCTTATCATCCTGAAGAACCTGGAATAGCGCATGACCGAACAGTTTTAGCGACTCGGCGAATGACGAGCACAACTGGGCAAGTTCTCGATCGTGGTGCGTTTCTGTTATTTGTGATTCCCCGTTTACAACTTTCACTCTTGTTCTACAAATAACTCCCTTAACCTTTCCATTTCGTTGCACATATAAGTCAACACTGAACTCCTTTCCCGCCACAAAGGGCTGGAATATTGGCTCCTCTAAAGTTTTCGAATGTGCTAATGCTGTTTCTTTCGAAATATTCAGGCTGATACTGCGTGAGCCGGCACCAAATCTCTCTTTCACAACGACGTTGGAACTTGTCAGCTCATCCAAATTTGTGAATGAAGGGATAACGGGGAAACCCATCTTTTTTCCTTCATTTGCAAATTCGAGCTTATCAATAGTCTTCTGCAATGTTAGCTCATCCGAGACCATAACAGAAATACCGATTGTTGAAAATCGCTTTTTTAGCCTCGACCAAAAGAGCAACTCGCCATCGCGAGTTGGAATGATAGCACGAATGTTATGTTGTTTGCAATAAGTTTCTATCTCATTGATATGTTCGTCCTTCAAGTAAGGCATATTCCAGAAAACGTCGACGAAATACTTACCAATGCAATTTGCGTCAACGTCACCGCCATAAAGCGAGCCGAAAGTACCAGTCTTGTTAATTGCCTCTTTTACCTTTTTCACCAATGGAACCTTGGCGGAGATGCTCGTAACTAATACGTTACCTTTAACTGGTGTATTCTTGACTTCCACTTTGTTTGCAGCCTGACGTTCATACTTGATAATACTGGCGATACTTTCTTCCAATGAATAAGAAGGTGACCATGAAATCAGTCGTTTCAAAAGACTAATATCAGCCTCGGAAGATTCGAACAAGATATCACTGTCTACCTCGTTCCATGACATGCCCGGAAAATGATCTTTTAGGATTGATAACACGTCCGCAACCTTTCTCGCCCGCCCTGTTCCCAGGTTGATCACTCCTTCAGCTTCTTCGCTCAATGCTAACCGCGCTAAGCCCTCCGCCGAATCTTCTGAAAAGATATAATCGAACATCCCTTCTTTCCTGTATACGATTAATGGCTCATTATTCAAAAGACTACGAACCCATCTGGAGATTATGTCTTTCGAACGCAGTCCATGTCCACGAAAAATTCTCGCGGAAATAACCTTGTATTTGTCTCTTTTAAATGAACTCAAAAAACGTAGTTCTATTTCATGCAATAACTTGGCAACACCAGTTAGGTTCCTCGGATATATCTCGTCATCCTCCTTAAGAGTGCATGGATTTTCCCTTGGCTCGACAAATTGATACAGTGACGGATTATAAATTAGATAGCTGGAGGCAAAAATAACCTTCAGCAAATTTGGGCAATCTTTCATACATGTCATCAAGTGATTGCTCAATCTAATGTTGTGGTGGAAATTTTCCTGCCAAAATTCATACGTCTCAACAGATCGTTCAAACGTGGCCGCCAAATGAAAATAATATTCGGGACCAAAATTCAAGAGTTCGTCGCATGAAATATAATTCAAATCACCCTCTCTATAATATATATCAGCAGGCCAATCAGCAGGCCTGGGTTTCAAATCCCCAACAAATAAAATTGCGCCCTGTTCATGAAGGATTCTCACGAGGCAATTTCCAATTACACCATTCCCACCGCTAATGAATACTTTCCGATCCTTAAATGTTCTCATCTTTTCGTAAACATCCGTGAATTAATGAATCATAAAATTGACCTTTGATCAATACATGCTGCCGCATACGACCTTCTAATAAGAATCCACTTGATTCAAGAACCTTTATATGGAGATCGCGGATATCAAACGTTTCTGTATAAAGTCGATTTAAGCTGAGCTCCCATGCAAGCTTCTTGATCAGTCCGAGAAAAACCGAAAATTCCTTCGTGTATGTTTGTTCTGAAATCCTGGCAGGATCTAATAAAAATGAAACCTCCCCACGACGATCCGCCCAATCAATATGAACAATTCCTCCGTATCCAATGGGAACATCATCTTTCAGGTAGCTGACCAGAATTTGAATCGGCTGGTCTTGTTCAAACAACCTGGCAACAACATTCTCAAAGTATTTTCGCTGGTCGTCATCTGTTAAGTGTGATTTCTGCCTGAGAACATCGATCTGAGCATTACGCCATTCTTTTATCCGCAACATGTCCTGACTACGAATTGGCACAATCGCGTAAGGAGCTAGTTCAAACCGTTGGTTCTTAAGTATTTTATAAATCATTTTGCCCCTTTCCTGAAGATACCGACAATCTGCCTTCCTAGTCCTACTCTCGCCATCGCCTCGTAAAATCGAATAACTTCATCAATCGGAAGTTGATGTATCATATTCTCAAAGACAACTCGTTCCAAATGGCAAGACTTGCCTACCGTTTTATCCATGATATAATTAGTATTTTTGTTTAGCAAATTCCAATCAATCGGATAGTCGGCCAGGATTGTAATTGTTGTCCACCCAAATGTTGTTAGTAAGTTCTGCAGACCCTCGCGGTTGAAGTAAGAAATATGATCAGGAATCGCTATCCAAAATTCCCGATCGATATATCCATTTCTCAGCAAATAATCTTGAAGAAAAGAAAAATCATTTGGCACCTCAATTACCAGAAGGCCATTCGGCCGTACGATAGTATTAATCTTTCTAATTAATTCCTCGGGGTCAAGCACGTGCTCCAGAACATTGTCCAACCAAGCCACATCAAACGAACTGCCCTGTTGAGTGAGGTTGTTAATGTTTGTATATACGTCTCCGTTTATTAAATAAGGTATGCAATGCGAGTTGAATTTACCACAACCAAAGTCACTATAGTCAAGTCCGGTCACACTCCATTTCTTTTCAAGAAAGAAATTTAAAACCCAGCCTTCACCACAACCAATGTCGAGTAACGTAGGCGTATCGTTCCCCTTCAAAGCATTTTCTACAATATGGTACCGTTCCGCTATCTTATTGTTGAAGTATTCAACTTCTTCACAGGAATAATTACGCTCATAACCGCCCGCCGCGTCTTGATAGTATTTATCGCGATAATACTCTTCAAGCTCCTTTTGTGTAGGCTTATCCTTTAAAGTATAAAAGCCATAACTATTCTTAACAACCATGGGTTAAAAAACGATAAATGAGCAAAGTGGATTGAAGGGATCTCTACAGATGGTGTAATTATTAATGCCCAAAACTTCTCGTAAAGCTATTGTTTCACCCGGAAAGCTTTCAAAATTTAGTTCATCAAACGCCAATATCGATCCTTTAGTTAAATGCGGTTTAATCGCTTCCAGGCAAACTTTTGTTGGCTTGTAGATGTCAAAGTCAAAATATGCCAGCGATACAATGGTTTCCGGGTGACGAGCCAGATATTCGTGAATTGTAACAGTCGCGTCACCCCTGACCAGCTCATACTTTTTCTTATGCGGTATTGGACTTTCGGATTGATGGTATTGCAAAACAGCATCCAAATAATCCTGGTATCCACTTGTCACACTATAATCGCCTTTCGAAACGCGCTCGCCATCCTTCTCGTCTACGTTAGGGAAACCTTCAAAAGTATCAAACCCAATTATTTTTCGATTATAGTTATACGGCTCATACATTCCCCTGAAAGAAGAAAACAACGACAAGTTTTGTCCCCACCTCACCCCAAATTCCATCACTACTCCATGAATATTAACGATTCTTTTGTAGAGATCATTCATGAATAGAATCCGGGATAGTGTTTGCCGATTGAGATACAATCCTAAGTTCGAAAGAATCTCGTCGGCAGGAATTGGCGAATTTTTCAACATGCTAACGAACTCTTCCCTGTTTTTTATTTCGTTGCCCGTTGATCCCGATAGAACTCGAATGTTACTCATAGTCATGCATTTTGCGTTCTTATTAATTCAAACTTCAGTTCTGCTAATTTCCAATCAACCTCTGTGTCAATATCCTGAGCCTCTAACTCCGACGTTAATATTCCCATTGCATTATCGGTAAACATTTTCTTTTTATTGATTAATGCGTCAGTTGAAAACCAGTAAAACTGACCACTATCATGATAGGTCGCTTCCAAATCCTGGGAGCGCGAATTCAAGTGTTCCGGATAAACCATTTTAATTCTATCACCTTCAAACCGCAGAGATCTTTGAATTGGATAACTATATTTCAAAACTGGAAACACAGAGTCAAAATTTCCATTGGTTAATACGTCAAACGCTTGCTTTAATTTGGAGGATGTCACAAAGGGAGCGGTAGGATAAATGCAGCATCCATATTCAAATTGTTTTCCTTCGGCCTTATACATTTGAAGAACTTCAAACAATACCTCAACGGTGGTCGCAAAATCATCGGAATTCTTAATGCTTCGTCTGAATGGAATAGATGCACCGAAGCGAATAGCTACTTCTGCAATCTCATCGTCGTCTGTTGAAACCATCACTTCGTCAAAGAGACCGGACGTCAGGGCTGCCTCGATTGAATATGCAAGTATAGGTCTTCCTAGGAAACCTTTCAGATTCTTTTTGGGAATCCTTTTGCTGCCTCCGCGTGCCGGAATAATGGCAATCCTATTCATGGAAATACGTATTTATCTGTTCAATCACGTAGTCTTGTTCCGTGTCCAGCAAACTAGGGTACATTGGAAGACTTAAGCAGCGCGAATAGTATCTTTCAGCATGTGGCATATCGCCTACTTTCCATCCCATCTGCCTATAATACGGCATCAAATGCGTGGGTATGTAGTGCACCTGTGCATAAATGCCATTCTTGCGTAAATGGTTATAAAGGCCCAGTCTATCGGTGGTCTCTATCACATAGAGATGATAAGCATGACCTGATGGTTCATCAGCTACCTCATTTAAATGTGAATAAATAAATCTGTGATTTCGAAATGCCTCGTCATATTTCTTCGCAATACGACGTCGTCTCTTCAGGCCTTCTTCTGCTCTTTTCAATTGACTTAATCCCAAAGCTGCCTGAAAATCAGTCAGACGGTAGTTAAATCCAAGAATCTGCATTTCCATGTACCAACCTGGATAATTTGTCGCGGAATCTTCTGAGGAAGCGAATGCCTCACTATTCTGAAAATGCTGCTGGTCTTTTGTTATACCATGTGTACGGAGAAGTAATAAGGCCTCATATAGACTCTTATTATTGGTTGTAATCATGCCCCCCTCGCCTGCCGCAATGTGTTTCACGGGATGAAAAGAAAAAATAGCCAGGTCAGCAAACTTTCCATCACCGCAATATCGCTTCTTTCCCGATTGATCCGTAAAAAAACCCCCGGGTGCATGGCAGGAGTCCTCGATAATCCAAAGATCATATTCATCGGCCAGTTCTCTGAATTCCTCCAGGTTTATAGCCCGGCCCCCGAAGTCAACGGGAATTATTCCCTGGTAAGTTCCCTTTGGAGATCCTTCCAACAATTGTTTTACTTTCTTAACGTCCAGCAAGTAAGTTTCCGGATCGATATCGCTAAAGACAACTTCGCCACCACAGTATTGAACACAGTTTGCAGTTGCTG
>Ga0193738_1000667_pt1 | contig 16078 bp, 6 predicted proteins | sample L2a1metaG_FD_144927 | JGI IMG/M metagenome (GOLD analysis project Ga0193738, IMG submission 144927) | Soil microbial communities from a riparian zone of the East river system, Colorado, United States - L2a1 | ecosystem: Environmental > Terrestrial > Soil > Riparian zone | place: USA: East River...
CCAGTTGCAGGTTAGCAGGACAAGTGATCAATGGAGGAGTAAGATCAGCGATCCATCTTACAGTGCGTGAAGTAGTAGATGTATTAAGACATCCATCCGTAGCGGTGAATGTTCTTGTTCTTGAACGGTTACATCCGTCAGACACAACAGCACCATCAGTTGAAGTAATAGTTACAGCACCACTTGCATCAGTAGCTGTAGCAGTTCCAAGTGAACCATCAGGATTTGCCGGATTACAACCAAGATCTAGATCAGCATAGCTGCCGGTAAATACTGGTGCAGTTTCATCCGTGCAGCCAGGTGTCGATGATCCAAACTCATAAGCTCCGATATCAATTGTTCCTACTTTACGAGGATTAACATCAAGATCGAAAGGTGTATTGTTTGCTACATCAAGACCTGCATTGACAGCCGGCGAACTGGCTTGAAGACGCAGGTTATAGTTATTGATATCTACAAACTGAGGATCTGTGTAAAAACTCCCTGGAAAACTCCCTGGAATGATACTATTATCAATAGTAACACGAGCATATGTCCCCATATTATGCTGCAATCCGATCTCATAAACTTCATTTTCCCAGACTATGCAGTTATTTAGTTTTATTGACGTTTCAATATTTGAAAATAGTGGACCGACCGGGTTGTGATTCTTTACAAAATTGCAATTCGTAAACGTAGCGTCACCATAATGCACAGACACCACACTATATCCCTGGAACTCGTTAGACCGGTTGCCATAAAAGACGCTGTTAGTTATTATAATATTTTTTCCTGCAAACAGAGCACCATCTGCTTGTGCTTCATTAGCGATGAACTCGACATTTGTAAGATATTGAGTTGCGCCGGCGGCTGTCCACATTCCGCCACCCTGGAAAGATGCCTTATTATTTCTGATTATACAATTTGCAATGGCAGGAGAACTGAGCGAGTTGAAGATCCCTGCGCCTATGTTGTGTCGTAACTCTATGTGCGCACCTACCGGCCCGTTCGCATGGCCATCCCTTATGGTAAATCCATCCAGAAGTGCAGTTTGATTCAGGCCATCACCTATATTGCGCACCACATGATAACTATTGTCGTCGATAGAAGCTAATTCACTAATATTTCCACTTAGTATCGTTTCATTTAGCAGCCAGTTCCTTAGACTTGCCTGGGTTTCTCCTCCGTTAAATCCGCCATAGATAGCTACATTATTTTTCAACGCAAAAGAAGCTTCCCGGTCTCCTTCAATTTTACCACCTCCTTTATCCGGATAATAAGTTCCTTTAGCCACCCATACTTGCGTAATTGTACCGCATAGATTGACAAGCGCATCCTGAAGGTTAATATAGGCATTAAGCCAGGAGCTACCGTCATTTAACCCCGTAGCATTTTTGTTAACATAAACAATAGTTTGATTTTGATTGGTAGCGTCATTACAATCATTTGCATTCAATACATATCCCGCTGGTTGTTCGCAGCTGGTTTCGGATATAGCGGGATTGCCAAATCCATCCTGATCTGCATCCTGATACCAACTGGTGGCAGGATTGATGACCACATTACTATCATCGCAATCGGTGTGATCGGCGACATAACCGATCGGTATTGTACAGGCCAGTATAGAATTAGCCGGGTCGCCATATCCATCATCATCTGCATCGCGATAATATGTGGGAGCCGAAATGTTTCCAACAAATTCATATGCTCCCATATCGACAATAGCCGATGACCCCATTGTTGCATTTGAAATTCTTGGGTTTCCGTCCAGATCTGTTGTGGCAGTAACAGCAGCATTACTCCCTGCTTCAATGGCCGGTGAACAGGATTGGAGACGCAAGTTACCATTGACTGCGTCAGTAAACAGAGGGTTTTTATTTGAATTGCCCGCTCCGCTATAACCTCCCTGTACTATCGAATAGGTGACAACTGGGAATGAAACGCCACTGTTATGAATCGGTTCAGTGTTGCCCCAAACAATGCAGTTGGTAAGCGTGGGAGAAGAGTTGACGTTACGGATAACGCCGCCGGAATTGGTTACTGTATTCTCCGAGAAACTGCAGTTGGTAAGCACCGGAGAAGAGTTGACGTTATAGATACCGCCGCCGGAATTAGTTACTGTATTCTTCGAGAAACTGCAGTTGGTAAGCACCGGAGATGGAGAAAAATAGTTTAACATGCCGCCGCCGAAAACAGCCATGTTGTCCAAAAAATTGCAATTGGTAATCGTGGGAGATGAATCAATGTTATAGATGCCGCCGCCGGTGTTAGTAGCCCTGTTCTCAGAAAAGCGGCAATTGATGAGCTCGACAGATGAACTAGCGTTCAATATTCCGCCGCCATCATCAGCTGTATTCTCTGTAAAAATACAATTGGCAATGAGTAGACCAGGAGAAGAAAGGTTATACATGCCGCCACCACCAACATCATTCTCAGTTGAATTTCTTGCACAACCCCCGCTAATGGTGCATCCATAGAGTACAGCTCGAGTCTTTATCTTATAGCCAAACAACACATGATAGGCATTGTTGCTGTTATCATCATCCTGCTGTATTTCTCCGCTTAAAATGGTAATATGAGTTTGCGGGTTGCTTTGTTGAGCTGTTGTTTCGGTACCAGCAAAGCCGCCGTAAATTTCTATAGAGTCTGTCAGAAGAAAGGCTTGGATAGGCAAATCGTTAGTAAATCCTACCCCTTCATCAGTATAGTAGGTGCCTTCCGTTACCCAGATTTGAACCTGAAGTTTTAAATTTGAAATAATAGAGCGTGCCATTCCCAACGCATCCGGCAATTTGGTAAAAGCATTTATCCAAGAATTTCCATCATTGGAGCCAGCAGCATTCCATTTTACATAAAGCCTGGCATAGCATGGGGTTAGGTTTCCGATAAATTCATACGCACCCAAATCAATTGTATTATTATGGGTCCTCGGGTTGCCAATTATATCAACAGCCTGGTCAAAAAACCCGCCTCCTTTGTCAATACCAACAGAGCAACCGTTTAGCTGCAAATTACCGGTGGCCACAGGAGTCTGACTTAAGTCAACATCAGATTCAAAAGGGCTAGAGTTTAACAACACAGCATTGAGGTTGCCATTAGAGACAGATAAATCAATGCCCTGGACCAAACAATGAAAATAACCCATCGACGAACTACCATCAGTTGATACTGGTGCAGTCAGAACTGACTTGTTGTTCCAAATAATTGTATTGTAAAAGTTGGGGTGCGCATTAGTAAGATTGTAAACTGCTCCTCCTGTTTTTGCGTCGTTTCCGCTGATCGTGCAGTTGACAAAATCCGGACTGGAATTGTTATAATTTACAATGGCGCCGCCGCCACCACCAGCAGATGTTGTAGTGCCCACCTGGTTTGACTGGAAAACACAATTATAAAAGTATCCCGACGAATTCGTGTTATTATAAACACCGGCGCCACCAGAAATCGCCTTATTACTTTTAATATAACAATTCAATAAAAGTGGTGAACTTGTAAGCAGGTAAATACCACTGCCCTGGTATGCATGGTTAAATGACACTTCACAGTTAACCACTGTCATTCCGGAGTTACTCATGTATATACCTCCGCCACTATCCTCTTCACCTGTTCCATTTGCATTACCTGCTTGTATATAGAATCCATCCAATACAGATGTGTTGTCAGTGTTTTGGCTTCTAACAACATGATATGCATTATCAGCATAATTTAAGAATTGTGCGTTGTTGTAATCAGTGTTGTTTTGCAAAAGATCGCCGCTGAGATAAGTTTTATTGTTAAACCAATTCCGTTGCGATAGATCTGTTTCATTTCCAGCAAACCCTCCATACAATTTCACACCAGATCTCATTATGAAAGAGGAAGATCTGTTGTTGGTATTCTGTCCATTTACTTCATCAGGATAATAGGTTCCTTTTGCAACCCATATTTCAGTCAAACAATTATTTGCTGCTACAGTGAGTGCGTCTTGTAAATGAACAAATGCATTTGCCCAGGAACTGCCATCATTCGATCCAACCGCATCTTTTTTTACATAGAGTTTGTTAACTGGTAATGTGCCAGAAACAGTATTAGTGCTAAGGCCACTGGAACTGTAGTCTAATGTTTTTATTACATTTAATGCTCCTGCGATCACATAGCTGCCGCCACCGCCGCCGCCGCCGGGTGTATAAGCATCTTTTCCTCCACCACCGCCACCAGAATATCCGCCGCCGCCACCAGCCGATATCCAACGTGCGCCACCGCCGCCAAATCCAAATCCTCCGTTGCGAATGATACCATTAAATGAAGAACTTCCTCCGTCGCCACCAACTGTTCCACCTTTATCACCACCAATTCCGCTAATTGTACCATCGGCACCATCTGTATAAGCACCACCACCACCACCACCATCTCCATCAATTATTCCACCAGCCCCACCGCCATTTCCTCCTGAGCCACCAACACCAAAATTATTGCCAGCCCCATTACTACCCGGCCCATCCAACTCGGCATTTTTTCCATTGTAGCCCAAACATTCGTTGTCCGTTAAACCTTCAGAAGCAGCTGCGCCACCACCTCCTCCTGCTACCAGCAGAATGACCCAACTCGAACTGTTGGGAGCAAGATACAAGGCTGCGGAACCACCACCCCCTGATCCATACGCATCTTCACCATTGGAGAAATCGCCTGTCCCATCACCGCCTTTAATAATACGTAAGGTTCCGCCTGGTTTAAGTACAAACATATTATTTGCGCATGCATTATTACCCACAAAAAAACTAGCGGCAACCTGCGCTCCCTTACCCCCAATTTTCCTACAGGCGTCTGCTTCTGCAAATCCTCCACTACCGCCTGTTAGAGTTATTCTAAGCTCTTTGATCCCGTCCGGAATAATATAATCTAAGTAAGTTGATGTGGAAATATTGTTGTGTCCTGTTGGAAGAGGTGTTTGTGCCTGCACAAGCATTACCGTCAATAATAAACTACTGAATAAAAAGAATAAGATTTTAACCAGATTGCTAAAGCGCAAATTAGTCAGGTAATGTAGTTTCATAAAAAAAATTTGATCGGTGATTTCAGTTTTTTGTTTACTTAATTGGTCTACCGCACCTGCTGTGTTGATTCTATCTTCTGTATTCTTTTTTCAAATACTTTAATAACAACAAGGATCAATAGCAGCGTTACAATAATGACCACGATGAAAAAAATCTTTGTTTTGGTATTTCGCATGCTAAAAATCATCAACCAGAAAATTAGATGCGGCAAGAGCGGTTTCCTATTTTTAAAGCCGACAATAGACTGACAGGCACAGTACAAAATGCTGACAGCAGGACGACAAAAAACTGACAGCCGATGAATAAGAATTCATCTTCAGTAAGTTGAACTAGAAAAAATGGAGAATTAAATATTGATCATTATTTCTTCAAGACTGCTTTCCGGATCTATACGCAGCCGCTGACGAAGACGCTGACGGGTTTTATGTACACTGTCAACCGATATGCCGAGCATGGAAGCCATTTGTTTTGGCGTTAATTGCAAACGGGTAAGTGCTGCCATCCGCTGTTCAGCCAACGTACTGTCGCGGACTTTTTCTTTTAATTTTATAAAAAAGCCGGGATAAATTTTTTCGAAAAGAGATTTGAACTTACTCCAGTCTTCTTCTGTTAAGATCGTTTGATGGCTAAGCTCTGAAATAATTAAATGTTGTTCCGAAGTGGTTTCTTTACCCTTTATCTGTGATTCAAGTTTTTCGATCAGGTTTGTCTTTTCAATGATGTTTTCAGTAAACATCTTTAATTGATCTTTTGCAGAAGCAGCTTCCTGTTCCATCAACAGTTTCTCCTGTTCCATGCGAAGTTTTTCCTGTTCAGCTTTTTCTGTTTTTAGTTTTTCTTTTAAGCGCTGCCTGTTAACTGCAAGCACGATAACGAAGGAAAGAACAACGATCGCTGCAATGATAATATTTCTAAGCAGTAGCTGTGATCGTTTTTCCTTATTCAGATTTTGAATATTGTAGCGGCTTGTTTCATCATTTAATTTTGCTTTTGAAATGGCCAAACTACTGGTGGCTACTACTTTTTCAAGTGAGTCATTGATCCGGGACCAAAGATTATTATAGTAAAAGGCGCTATCATAATTACCCATTTCTTTGAATATCTGCGTAGCAGTATAATAGGTATTCCTTAAATAATTCGCATCCGGCCACTGTTTTAATAATTGAAATGCTTCTCTTACTTCAGTTAAAGCCGTCGCTTTATTACCCAATGCCAGGTTGGTTCTAGCAGCCCACTGTAATGAATTACCGGCATTGTCAAAATAACCTTTTGCCTTACTGGCATTATAATCTCCTTTTAATAATGCATACGCTGTATCATACTTTCCCTGTGCATAAAATATCTGTCCAATATTTCCCGAAACGATCCCTGTCCACACGGTATCTTTTATTTGTTTAGCCAGGTCCAATGCCCGGCTGTAAAAGATCAATGCTGAATCATAAACTTGCTGCCGGTGATAACCCAATGCAACCGTATTCATACTGCTTACCGTAAATGATTTGAATTCGGTGGGGAAACTTTGCCAGGTAGTTATTGCCTTTTTGCCATAGTGGATAGATTCATCGTACTCTCTTACCCTGTAAAGCAGCTCTGCGAGGAACTGGTATTGCGATGGCCCGACGGGGTATGAAAGTTTTTCATAAAGATCGATACCGTTTTTCGCATACATAACAGAAAGCCCAACCTCTCCAAAAAGTATAATAGCACTTGCATAAACATAGCTCACATATGCCACCAACATATCATCTTCTGATCGGTAAGCAATATCAATTGCAGAAGAATATAGCGTTATAAGTTGTTGTTTGATCCAGTCTATATTGCCAGGCGCTTTTCCAACCCGTTGAAACTCGTAGTAACATTTGTAAAAGATCATGCGGGCCTTTACACTATTGAAAAACGCCTTGAAATGATCCCCTTTTGATCTTCCCTTTTCAGCCAACTCATCTATAAATTGAAAAGTTTGCAGGCTGTCAATTTTGTGCAATTTTATTATCAGGCCAGGCAAACTATCGTATACACTACGATCCTTTTTACTTAACTCAACAGCCCATTTTCCAGGATCTAAGTCTGCAGTTTGAGCAGGTAGAAATTGAATGGAGAAAATAAAAGCAATTATAAAAAGGGCTTGCATCTTCACAGTCGGTGGGGAGTTTTTTGGGACTTGAAAATAAACTATTTCAGCAATTTTCGAGTTGAATGTTTCGGTTAATTATTACCTTTTTCGAAACCGGTCAACAGTCAAATACAACGTATATTTGCAGCTTCATTTTTTATGAGTAAAAAAGGAAAAGTATTGGTGGCAATGAGCGGTGGTATCGACAGTACTGTGACCGCATTGATGCTTCATGACGAAGGTTATGAAGTAGTGGGCATTACTATGAAAACATGGGACTATGCTGCCAGCGGTGGAAGTAAAAAAGAAACCGGTTGCTGCAACCTTGATTCATTCAATGATGCGAGACAGGCTGCCGTTGAACATGGCTTTGCTCATTATATTCTTGATATCCGTGAAGAGTTCGGTGATTTTGTAATTGAAAATTTTGTTGATGAATATTTAGCTGGTCGTACCCCCAATCCATGTGTGCTTTGCAATACACATATCAAATGGAGAGCATTATTAAAAAGAGCAGACGCATTGAGTTGTGATTTTATTGCCACTGGCCATTATGCAAAGATCCGCCAGCATGATAACGGAAGATTTGTTGTGAGTAAAGCTATTGATGACACAAAAGACCAGAGTTATGTTTTGTGGGGATTGCAACAAGATCTTTTGAGCAGAACAATCTTGCCATTGGGACCATATAGAAAAACCGAGATAAGGCAAATGGCTTTCGATTATGGTTACCCAGAGCTCGCAAAGAAAAGCGAGAGCTACGAAATTTGTTTTGTTCCAGATAATGACTATCGTGGCTTCTTAAAAAGAAATGTAGAAGGATTAGAAGAAAGAGTTGATGGCGGAGATTTTATTGATAAGAACGGAAATGTTTTAGGTAAACATAAAGGCTATCCATTTTATACAATTGGTCAACGCAAAGGTTTGGATATTGCTTTAGGTCGTCCTGTGTTTGTAACAAAGATCGACCCCGTTAGCAACACAGTTGTTTTAGGTGATGAAGAAGATCTTGAGCAAAATGAAATGTTGGTAGGCAAATTAAATTTGATCAAATACTATCTCCTTACTCCTGGCATGGAGGCAACAACAAAGATCCGATACAAGGATAAAGGTGCGTTGTCAAATATTTATCCTGAAAATGGTACAATGAGCGTGAAATTCTATGAGCATGTAAAAGGAATTGCTCCTGGCCAAAGCGCTGTATTTTATGAAGGTGACGACGTATTGGGGGGTGGAATTATACAATCAGGAGCGTTGAAGTAATAGAATATTGAGTTTAAACACCTAGAACAGGCTTTACAAGCTGAGGTTCAGACAATAATCTCAGTAAAAAGCCGTTAAAAAAGCCGGGAAATTGTAGTTCCCGGTTTTTGTTTTTAGTTTTGAACCGCCGTTGGTTTCATTATAAATCTAAAGTACCCTTATTGATCAACAATCTTATGAGATCGAAGAACCTGATACTAATTTTAGCTGTGTTCAGCTTTCTTTTTTTCATTACCTCCTGCGAAAAAGAAACTGAAGAATTTAAGACAGAAGCTATTGCTGATTATTTGCCTTTGGCTGTTGGCAAGTATATCACTTACAGGTTGGACTCAACCGTTTTTACAAATTTTGGAACTGTAGAAGAAAAACATAGATACCAGGTAAAACATGCTGTAGATGCGCAAATTGCTGACAATCTTGGAAGGCCGAGTTATCGCATTCGCCGTTATCTGCGTGATTCATTAGGCACCCAGCCATGGGTTGAAAATGGAACTTATTTTATTACTCCTCTTACTGACCAAGCGGAAATTATTGAAGATAATCTTCGGTTTATAAAACTTCATTTGCCATTTAAATTAAATACTGACTGGAAAGGAAATAAATATTTAGCAGATGATCCCTATGCTTCTCTTTATACTTTCTTCAATGATGATAACATGAATGAGTGGGATTACAGCATCGATCAATTTGACAACACCACAACTATTGGCAACAAACCGGTGACTGATGTGTACACTGTTTTCCAGATAGATGAATCCATCAATGCTCCCGTTACAAATCTTTCACAGCCGGGGTACAGAACGTTGGCTTCAGATAAATTTGCAAAGAATATCGGTCTTGTTTCCCGTGATTTTATATTGTGGGAGTATCAACCGCCTGCGCCAGGTTCTCCTCCTGGTACTGCCGGTTTCAAAACAGGTTTTGGCATTAAGATGTGGATGATCGATCATAATTAACCTTCCTTATTAATTAGTATTTTTGGAGGGACTAAAAGTCGTCCTGAATGAAAAAACTGATCATTGTACTTATTGGAAGCTGTTTGTTTTTTGCGGAAGCAAGTGCGCAGTTCACCCGTTATGTAATAAAGTTTAAAAATAAAGATGGCAACGGCTTTTCATTTTCAACTCCTACAGCCTATTTATCGCAGAGAGCTATTGACAGAAGAACAAGATATGGTATTGCGATTGACAGTACCGATATGCCGGTAACACCTTCTTACATTACTCAAATAAGAAATGTTCCAAACGTTACAGTATTAAATATTTCCAAATGGCAAAATAGTGTTTCTATTCAAACTTCAGATCCAAATGCCATCACAACTATTAATGGATTATCATTTGTACAATCAGTTGCACCAATAGCGGCACGAACACAGAATAATACTACTGAAAAATTAACTATTGCGGACCAACCTTATAATCCCATTGGTGACATATTTGTAAAAACAGCATTGACTGATACAGTTGGAATGAGTTCGTGGGGCGGTGCTACTTATACTTTCGTGGGTAGCAAGTTAAAAATTGATATGTCAACGGCAAGTTCGCCGCCATCAGGTTTAGGTGTGCATCCCAGAATAGAAATTGATAGTGTTACTTCTTTAGATATTCTAACTGCTGAAGCCATTATATCTTATGATACGATTGCCGATTATGGTGTAGGGCTTTCAGTTTATTGTAAGGAAGGATATTCTGTTGAAGCATTTTTATATGCTGGCCAGGGTGATAATCTTGGCAGGTTATTTTTAAACGGTGACGGACCCGGACCCGTGGGTTTATTGCCAAATATAACTGCTTCAGCAGGTAAAGTGCCAAGCATAGATGTTGGAGATTCAATACTTATTAAGTTAGAAACTTATGAAAACACAGTAACATTTTCTGCAAGGAACTTAACTGATAATTCAGATTGGGTTACCCTTAGTTATACATATACAGGAACGCAAATAAAGCATGGCATTGGCCATATTGCTATCAGACAAGGAGGGGGCAGGGTTTTTCTGCATCAGTTAAAATATTCAAGCAAGCAAGTTAAAAATCCAGATGTTTATTTATATTTATTTGGCGACTCCAAGTTTACAAAGTCAACTTATCAAAACGAAAGCCTTGTTGAATTACTTAAGAATAATTACGGGCAAGTTTATGCAAATAGCGGACCCGGTGCTAATAGCCAGTCATTATTAGATAACAGGTGGGAAGTAATTAATTTCATTAAGCCTAAGAAGATTTTAATATGTGTTTCAAATGATATTAGATTTGGTATTTCTTCGGGTACATGGCAGGCAAATCTTACACAGTTATACAATGAATTTACAGCAGCTGGGATAGATGTTTACTTTACTTCATTTTATGAAACATCTGCATCGCAGGCAGCAATGGACACATGGCTTGCTGCAAACTATCCATTAAAATATATAAGAAGGGCTTATACTGATCTTGCAAATAATCCAAATGCATTATTGGGTGATAGTACCCACTTGTCAGCATTTGGAAACAAAGTGGCTCGTGATGCAATAGTGCTTGATGGTAAACTTGAAACTGGTATAACTGATTTTTTTAATTATGGAACAGGCTCTCTTGCGGAGATCAATCTGCATAAAGGACAATTTTTGCATAATATAGGATTACGTGGACAAGGAATGGTGATAGCTCTTCTTGACGGCGGCTTTTTTAATTACAATACACTTGATGCAATGGATAGCATCATTGTAAATAACCAGGTACTTGACACATGGGATTTTTATTCTAACAATACAACAGTTTTTGACGATCATCCGCATGGCATGCAATGTTTGTCAACAATAGCCGCAAATATTCCGGGTCAATTTATTGGCAAAGCGCCAAAAGCAAATTTCATGTTGTATCGTACAGAAGATGTGAGTAGTGAATACCCGATTGAAGAATTCAATATGGTTTGTGGAATGGAAAGAGCAGACAGCGCTGGTGCTGATGTTATTTCCGCTTCATTAGGATATTCTGAATTTAATGATGCGTCATTCAATCATACCTATTCTCAAATGAATGGCAACACAACCATTGCTGCAATTGGAGCAGACCTTGCTGCTAAAAAAGGGATTTTATTTGTAATTGCCGCCGGCAATGAAGGCGGTGGTGCATGGCATTATATTATGACACCTGCAGATGGGGATAGCGTTCTTGCAATAGGAGCAGTAAATACAAGTGGTGTGGTTGGAGGTTTTTCAAGCTATGGCCCATCGAGTGATGGACAAGTAAAACCTGATGTTGCTTCCGTGGGGGTTAATGCAATGGTTCAGTCAACAGCTAACACAGTTGCTACCGGCAGCGGAACTTCTTTTGCTTGTCCCAATATGGCTGGCTTATCAACTATACTTTGGCAAGCATTTCCTGAAGTTAATAACATGAGAATTGCTAGAGCATTGCGTGAAGCGGGAAGTATTGCTGCTACACCAAACGATAGAATTGGCTATGGCATTCCCGATCTACAAGCTGCTTTTGGAAAATTACTTACAGAATTTGCTACTTCCACTTCAATTATTGATACATGCACAGCTACTGTCTCTTGGATCAGCAAAGATGTTTCAGCCATGAAATATGAAATAGAAAGAAAACTTCCAGGCCAGTCGGCCTATACAAAAGTTGGCGAACTGTTTCCACAGACCGGTAATTTTCTAGCTATCCATAGTTACCAGTTTAGTAACACGATCATTAACTCTCCTTCGGGATCCGTTTCTTATCGCATACGCCAAATCATAGATACAGCGTTAGCGTCTTTTACGGCTGTTTATATTGACACGACCGCTGTAAGCATTACCAGTGGATGCTTCGCAGATTTTTTAGTGAGCACTTCAACTTCATCTGCCACTATTAATAATTGCACAGCAACCGTAAACTGGTCTAGCAAGGATAATGGCGCTATGAGATATGAAATAGAAAGAAAACTTCCAGGTGAGCCTGGTTTTACCAAAATAGCTGACATGCCAGCTCAACCAGGAAATGTTCTCTCCAGGCACAGCTATTCGCTTAATAATACAATTATTAATTCGCCTTCGGGAATGATCACATATCGCATACGCCAGATAATAGATACTGCCTCCGCATCCTTTGTCGGTGTTTATCTCCAGAGTGTTACTGTTAACATCATCGATCTATGCTTTGCAAATTATTTGATCAGCACAGCCAATTCTTCAACTACAATAAGTGGTTGTTCTGTCACAGTTAAATGGTCAAGCACCGATTATGGCGCTATGAAGTACGAGGTAGAAAGAAAAGCTCCGGGTGAAACAAATTTTTCAAAGGTTGGCGAGCTTACTGCAACCACTGGTGTTTCATTAGCTACTCATAATTATCAATTCATTAATACGCTTGCGACAGGTTCTTCAGGAATTTTTTCTTATCGTATAAGACAGATCATCGATACAACTGCCGCTACATTTGCCGCTGTTTACATTGATACAACTGTTGCCACCCTTGCATCATCTTGTGTTGTTGTTACCAGGGTAGTTACTATTAGGCCAAATCCTTCCATGGGCAGCACTGCTACTTTAATAATTGAAACAACAGATGCTATCCAAAGCATGCCAATTCTTGTTTATAATATGAATGGAAGATTAGTTCAGCGTTTGCAGGAATCAAAAGGTACTGGTATAAAGATCATTGATCTTTCAGTAGGCAAACTGGCAAAGGGAAAATATTTCATTAATGTTTACAATAAAAATGTTCTGCTCGGCACGGCAGAATTTATAAGATTATAATTCTTTTTCAAACAAGGCCACAAACATCGAATCAGCTTTCTTATCATAACCTTTTAAAACCTCCATTTGCCTTAATTGTAAATGGAAGTTTTGTTTTATATACATCGCTACTTCTTCATTTTCCTTTTTAAATACCGAGCAAGTGATGTATATGAATGATCCTCCTGGCTGAAGTTGTGTGATTGCATTTGATACAATTCTTTTTTGAAGTACCGAATACTCTTCTATTTTTCTTTCCTGGAAAAAATAAAGTTGTTCTGGTGTACGACTCCATGTACCGGAACCCGAACATGGAACATCGGCAATGATTAATTCAAAGTTGGAGGTTTGAGGTTTGAAATTTGAGGTTGACAAATCAGTTAGAAAACTTTTATAATTATTAATCCCTGCGTTTGCAAATCTTTTTTTCAAATTAATAAGAATACTTTCTCTTGTATCAGAAACTGTAAGCTTGATCTTTGGATCTATATCAAAGGACATGATCGATTTACCACCACTGCCAGCACAACAATCCCAAACAGAAACTTCAGCCCCGATAGCTATCGGGATATGATTTAAGATTTCGGATTTTATAAACTCCCCGGCTCTTTGAGAATTTTGATCCTGTATAACTACCTCCTTATCTAATTCAACGACCTCATCGATCTTTGATGCATTCGGCAAAGCAAGACAAGTATCAGCGATCATTTTAAAATCAATACCAGCCTCCTTAAGTTTTTGTATAACTATTTTTTCTTTCCAAGGCCGCAAACGAAGAAAAAGAGCTGGCTGTATTAAAAATGAGCTGCAAAAAATCTCATGATCGATCCCTTCACTTAGTTCTTCTTTCCAGGGAAAAATATTCGAGATCGAGAATGATCGATCAACGATCATTAATTTTTCGTGAAGTGGCAGTCCTATCCTTTCATTCCATTCTGACTTAAGTGCATTTAATAATTCGCTTGAACTATCTGAACAAAGAAATAAGGCGATCATCAATTTCTCCTCAGTAGACACATTCATGACTGCTTTTCCTAATCGGAAAAAACAATAACACAGGTTTGAAATTTGTTTTCGGTCTTTTGAGCCAAACTTTTTATTTGCCGAAAAATATTTTTTTAAAAAAGATGAAAGTGGCTCATCTCCTTTATAAATACTCAAAATCTCTTTTGTCGAATTAATGTAGGAATGATAACGGCTCACCGCTGATTTAATTTTTACTTATAACCAGAGAAGATATAAACAAATTTTAACTCTGGCATAAAAATTTGTGCATATAAAATGAAACAAAATAATATCTGGATAATAAAAACTCTGCAGGGTTTTGTTGTGGAAAAATATTCTCACTTATTTCTTTACGTTTAAACTATAAAATCATGAAGACATTTAGCATATTACTTTTCGCTGTTATAATGGCGGGAAGTAATTTATTTAAAGCACCTGATGCATCAGTAGCAGATCTAACCAAATCTTCTGTGTCGTGTTCGACCATTGATACTGTGATAGTGCCGGTGGCCATACAAACTTCTTTTGATACAAAATATCCGAAAGCTACAAAGGTGATATGGTATCAATATACTCCTGATAAAACAATGCCAGCAGATCCTACTGCATGGTATTATGTTTTGGATGATAAAGATTACTATGTAACTTTTAACTGGGACAACTCTGATTACATAGCATGGTATGATAATGGAAGCTGGATTCGTTCTTCTCAAAGAATTGATAACATCGATCTTCCGGCAGATGTAATGAGATCAATCAATACACAATATCCGGGCTATACAATAGCTGATGTGGATATGGAACGTGACAACAAACAAGAGTTGTATGAAGTAAAACTCGTAAAAGGAGACAGCAAGTGGAATGTTCATTATTCACCAACAGGTACTGTATCACGAAAGAAAGAAAGACATATGACCAAATATGACCCTCAAGCTGAAATGACCACAGATTTCACAACACGTTTCCCTAATTCTGCAGAAGTTGTCTGGTATCGATATGATCCCGAAGCAAGAGTTGAAGTTTATCCAACTGATTGGGATTATAATATGGACGCCACTGATTACGAAGTAAAATTTAAAATGGAAGGCACTGAATATTCAGCCTGGTATGATAATGGGAAATGGGTGCGTACTGAATCGATGACCATGAATACAAACACAACAAAACTCCCAGCAAACATTAATGACCTGCTGAAAACACAGTACAGCGGTTATACAGTTAAAGATGTGGAAACAGAACAAAGCAGTACCCGTACTGTTTATGAAATAGAATTAGCAAAAGGAAATGAAAAATGTAAAGTATTCTATACTGCAGAAGGAGCGATCATTAAGAAAAAATGCAGAACTGTCTAAATACTTTTGAGTTGCAAACTATGATGCAAACAAAAAGAATGAACCCAAATGGGTTCATTCTTTTTTTATATCCAAAATAGATGATTATAATTCCAGCAATGTCTTCACCGGGTCTTTCCCAAACAAAAGCTGATCAGGGTTTTCGAGTAACTCTTTTACTTTAACTAAAAAGCTTACCGATTCGCGACCATCAATAATTCTGTGATCATAACTTAATGCTACATACATCATCGGTTTTATTACAACCTGCCCGTTTACAGCAATTGGTCGTTCCTCTATTTTATGCATTCCAAGAATTGCACTCTGTGGAATATTAATTATTGGTGTACTTAATAAAGAACCAAACACCCCGCCATTGGTAATTGTAAATGTGCCACCAGTAAGATCGTCTGCTGTGAGTTTGCTATCTCTTGCTTTGCCTGCCAATTCAATTACTTTCTTTTCAATATCTGACATGCTCAAACTTTCGGCATTGCGAATAACAGGAACCGTTAATCCTCTTGGTGTAGAAACTGCTATTGAAACATCACAGTAATCATGATAGACAATATTGTCACCATCGATATATGCATTTACTGAACGCCATTCCTGTAATGCATAACAACATGCTTTTACAAAAAAACTCATGAAG
>Ga0193738_1000668_pt1 | contig 16067 bp, 6 predicted proteins | sample L2a1metaG_FD_144927 | JGI IMG/M metagenome (GOLD analysis project Ga0193738, IMG submission 144927) | Soil microbial communities from a riparian zone of the East river system, Colorado, United States - L2a1 | ecosystem: Environmental > Terrestrial > Soil > Riparian zone | place: USA: East River...
ATATGCTGCTACAAGCCCCAAAAATCCATAAACGATATAGGCCCACCACGATCTCCACCATGGCGGATTAATAATAATGCGAATACTCTTTTCAACAGAACTTCCATCACCGCTAACTGCTTTTACTCGGAAGTTGTAAGTGCCGGGAGGGACATTGAAGAAAAATGCCCTGTGATCGCCCCCGATATCATGCCATTCATCATCATAATTCTCCAGCATGAACAAATATTTTTCATCGCCGGGTGAGATAAAATCTATTGCGAAGAAATCAAATGAAAATACATTCTGGTTATGGGTTAGCCATATCTCATCGGTTTTCCATAATGGCGCTGTTAATATACTTTCCGGTCCCATTGCTATCTCCTCTTCACCCAGTTTGAAACCAGACAAAATAAGTTGCGGAGCGATAGATGTATCTTTTAGTTGATCCGGGTAAAATGAATAATAACCTCCTCCTTCTCCAAAGAACAGCCTGCCGTCCTTTGCTTTATGATTATCATTAAAGAAAAAACCACTATACCGTACTCCGTTTATATCAGTGTACTTTCTCAGTTTGCTCCTGTCTTCATTGATCTTTATAATAGAAGTAGCAGTAGAAACCCAAAGATTTTTTTTATCATCTTCCAGGATATTTATTATACTGCTAATACTTACGGTTGAATTTTGATCAGCAAAAAGTACAAACTCATCCTTTGCTTTATCGTAGTAATAAAGTCCCAGCTCACCACCTGCCCAAATGATGCCTTTGGAATCAATGCAAATAGATTTTATAAAAATGTCAGGAATGTATTTGCGGAATTTTCCTGTTTTTGTATCCAGCCTGAATGCACCAAACTCTGAAGCAACCCAAATAAAATGATCGTTGTCTTCGGCAATACATAGAAAAAAATTGCCTCCAAGGCCGGTACTATCTATATTGTTTTTTTTATAATTAGTAAACAGGCCGGTATTTTTATTCATACGGGAGATACCTGAATCCGAAGCGGCCCACAAATTTTTCTGATGATCAATAAACAGGTAGTCAAAATTGTTGCTCGCTACAGTGGCTGGATTTTTAGGATCATGTACATAATGAACGAATTTTCCGGTAGCAGGGCTGAATTTATCGAGCCCATTCCTCGTACCCAACCAGAAATTACCTTCCCCATCGGTCTCTATGGAACTTAACGTATTAAAGCAAAGGCTGTTTTTATCCCTGGGATCATTTGTCCATAATTTTTCTTTTTGAGTTGTAAGATCTCTGCGCAATAAGCCATCCTTTGTACCGATCCAGAGTATATTATTATTCTCTTCACAATAAAAGGCGTTTGCTTGTTGATGCTGCATCTTATAAAAAGGAACTGTTATTTTGTTATTATCCAGTTTATATAATCCTTCATTTGAACTTACCCAGAACATGCCATCTTTAGTAGCAAGTGCTTTTATAACATACGAGGAAGGAAACCCGGTAGCGGTATCTTTAGCAGACAATAGCTTATTCCCTTCATAGATGTAGCCGTAGTGGGTAGACTTTTTACTAACCGGATCATACCTGTTTATGCCGGCACCACCGAAACCGATCCATAATGCCCCTGTAGCATCTTCAGTAATAAACCTGACACTTGAAAATTTTTTTTCGGGAACAGGTGTTTGGCTAAGTATTCCCGAATGCAACGGATCTGGATAGTAACGGGTAAACTCACCCGTTTTCCTGTCCATTTTAAAAAATGGGCCGCCAACTGTGGCTACCCAAAAATTTCCTTCCCTGTCTTCATACAGATCATAGATCCTGTTATCAGAGATGCTTTTAGGATTTAACTGGTCATGCAAGTAGCGAATAAATTTTCCGGTTTTTCTGTCGAAGCGATTCAATCCACCAGTTCCCGGTCCTTTTTCGTCAATGAGTGGAAAACAGCCTATCCAAAGTTCTCCTTTTTTATCCTCAAAAACTTTAAATACCTCATTATTACTCAGACTTGACAGATCATTCACATCATTTCTGTAATGGATAAACTTACCTGTCTTCCTGTCAAGCATATCCAATCCGTCATAGGTGCCAATCCATAGATTGCCCAAATGATCTTCAAGAATTGAGGAGATCGTATCGTTTCTTAAACTGGAAGCATCTTTCGGATCACGCCTGAAATGGGTAAATGTATTTGTTGCCGGATCAAATTTATCAAGGCCCGATCCCAGCGTTCCTATCCAAATCACATTTTCTGCATCAATAAACAAACGAATAAGTATTCCACTTACCAATGAATTGGGATTACGGGGATCGTTTGTATATATTTTGAAATTGATGCCATCATACCGTTTTAATCCCTGGTCATAGGTTGCGATCCACAAAAATCCTTGCTTATCCTGCGCCATATCTGAAATTGCAGCTGCAAAATTTTTTGTTACCTGTGTAAACTTAAGATCCTGGGCTTGCAATGCATTTACGCAGAACAGTAATAAACAAAACGCAATGCGAAAAAAGAATTTTCTCATGTATCTTATTTTATGCAACGGGCAATTTAATAATGAATTCTGTTCCTTTGTTTTCTTTGGTCTCCACTTTTATTTCCCCACCATGTGCCTTTACAATATCATAGCTCAACGACAAACCTAATCCTGTTCCTTGTCCAGTTGGTTTGGTGGTAAAGAATGGTTGAAAGATTTTATCCAATACTTTTTGCGGAATACCATTCCCATTGTCTTTTACACTTATTTCAACTTTGCCATTACTCTTTTTTGTACTCACTGAAACAGTTGGCTCGTATCCGTTTTGATTGCTTTTCTTTTTTTCATCCACTGCATAAAAAGCATTGTTGATCAGGTTCAGAATAACTCTCCCTATATCTTGTGGAATGATACTTACTTTATCAACGCTATCATCAAAATCAGTTTTTGTTATTGCATTAAAAGAATTGTCTTTTGCCCGAAGACCATGATAAGCTAACCGTAAGTATTCATCACACAAAGTGTTGATGTCTGTAGGTTCTTTAATACCACTACTGCTTCGTGAATGCTGTAACATTCCCTTTACTATCGTATCAGCTCTTCTGCCGTGATTATTTATTTTTTTTTGATTTTCTATTACATCATTCGCCAGTGCTATTGCATCCTCTATTTTACCTTTACTTAATTCATCCTTCATTTCTGTAAGCAATTCTGCATTCATGTCAGAAAAATTATTCACGAAGTTCAAGGGATTTTGAATTTCATGAGCAATGCCAGCAGTGAGTTCGCCCAGTGAAGCCATTTTTTCTGATTGGATAAGTTGAGATTGGGCGGATCTTAAATTAGTAAGAGTTGTTTCTAAAACTTTATTTGTTTTATGCTTTTGGCGATTGTTCCGATACAATAACAAAGCGCCTATTAACAATATACCTAATCCACCAAGTAAGGAATATATTCTTATTTTGCTTTTCGTTTGCAGGCTTTCCTTTTCTAACTCTTGTAAGCGTAGCTGTTCATCAAAGCCTATATTCTGAAGTTGCTTGATCTTTTCCTGGCTCAACAAAGAATCTTTTGCCGTATTGGCAAACTGCAAATAGATCAGTGCACTGTCCGGCTTTTTCTGATCCTTATAAATATCTACCAAAGAATTATATGCATCAATAATATCCGCTGCCTGACCCGAATTTTGACTTGTAGCCAATCCTAGTTTGGCATAAAAAAGTGCAGAATCGTTTTTGTCCAACTTATTGTAATAATTGGACATTAACACATAAGTCTCGCCTATACTTCCGTTATTATTTTGTTCCCTTCCCGATCGTAACGCATTTGAAATATTTTCCAATGAAAGTTCATATAATTTTTGGCGCAAATAGATACTACTTATAAGATTATAAGTATTGCTTCGGTATTTATTATACCCAGATAAGTTAGAGTAGTCGAGGGATTTTCTGAAAAAGATCAGTGCAGAATCCAAACTGTTCTGTCGTAAAAATTGTGCTCCTATATTTCTGTATGCCTGTGAAAGTAGTGTGTTATCGTTTATCCTGGTAGCAGTTTTAATACATTCCTGAACTGAGCTAAGCTGTTTGTCATAATTTCCTGTATTTCCATATATCCCTGAAACATCACTGTAAATGGTACCCAACATACTTAACCGGGCAAATTCAGGCACTCCACTATTGGTGAACTTTGAAATATTCCAGATGTTTTTTTCGCATTCTTTGCTTTCCACTATTTGAAGTGCTTCATTAATGGATTTAATTGCTTTGACATAATTGCCGCGGGTATTTGAAATGATCCCCATTAGATCTAAAGCATCGGCCTCCCATAATTTTAATTGTAATTTTCTGGCAAGCGGTAGATCCTTTTCAATATAAAACAAGGCGCTATCGGCGTTTATATCTAAATAATAAAGTGCAAGCTCCCTGTTGGCTGCCATTCGCAACGTGTCATTTATATTTTCATTCAATGCTTTTCGTAAACTGTCCGCTTGTTGCTTAGTAGGCTCAAGAAATAGTGGATTGACCTGTGCCATGGAGAAAACAGGTAACAAAAAATACAAGACAGTTTTTATTAATTTCATTTAGTATATTTTATGCAACAGGCAAATGAATGATAAAACTAGTTCCATCACCTTCCTTCGTTTCTACTTTCAACTCACCACCATGTGTTTTTACGATATCATAACTCAGCGATAAACCTAATCCTGTTCCTTGCCCGGTAGGTTTTGTAGTAAAGAATGGTTGAAATATTTTATCCAATACTTTTTGCGGAATACCATTACCATTGTCACTCACTTTAATTTCAACTTTACCGATATTCCTTTTTGTACTTACTGAAACAGTTGGCTCGTATCCGTTTTGCACTGAGCCTGTCGAAATATGTTTTTTCTTTTCATCCACAGCATAAAAGGCATTGTTGATCAAATTCAGAATAACTCTTCCAATATCTTGTGGTATGATACTTATTTTTCCAACATTATTGTCGAAATCAGTTTTAATATCTGCATTGAATGATTTGTCTTTTGCCCTTAAACCATGATAAGCCAATCTTAAATACTCATCTGCCAAAGCATTGATATCCGTTGGTTCTTTTACACCACTGTTACTGCGACTGTGTTGTAGCATACCTTTTACAATAGCATCTGCTCTTTTGCCATGATGATTTATTTTTTCTTCGTTATCAATAACATCTTTAGCAATTGATCTTACTTCGCTTAGATTTCCTTTATCGATCTCATCATTCATTTCGATCAATAGCTCCTTATTTACATCAGAAAAATTATTGACGAAGTTTAACGGGTTTTGAATTTCATGGGCTATGCCAGCAGTGAGTTCTCCAAGACTTGCCATTTTTTCTGATTGGACAAGTTGAGCCTGGGTAACCCGCAAATCATTAAGCGTATCCTCCGTCTCTTTTTTTTGTTTTTGTAACAAACCATTTGCGATCCTTTGTCTCTTATTGTTGCGATATAAAATAATTCCGAATAGTATGAAAACAGCCAGCGCTGCCAACAACCCATAGTAACGTAAATCGCTTTGATAGTCTTTTTGCTTTTGCTCTATTTCCTGTTGTCTTTGCTCTGCTATATATACTTTTTTTTGTTCACCAATTGCCAGCAATTGAAGCTTTCTTAATTGTTCACTTCCAAACAAACTATCATTAATATTCATTGCTAATTGCTGATATTTTAAAGCACTATCCAGTTTATTTTTTTCTATATAATATGCAGCAAGCGTTTTGCTGGCTTCGAGCATTATTGGCTTTTGAGAAGATATGCGACTAAGTGATAATGCCTGGTTAGCATAAAGTAAAACAGAGTCATACTCTTTTAACCTGTAAAAAAGATTAGCCATGCGGCTATACGTACGGCCTATATTCAATATATCAGGAGTTATACCCAGCGCAGACCGATAATAATAAAATGCGCTATCAGGAAAATTCAACTGGCTATAAACATTCCCCATCTCTCTTAACACAAAAGCTTTCCCGGGAAGCATTTGTGTGCTTCGTGCTATAGCCCAGGACATTTTTTGATATACCAAGGCGGAATCAAGCTTATTCATTTCCCGGTATGCTATACTCGTATTAGCTAAAATAAATCCGATCATAGGAGCCTTGAGTAATTCTTTTTTGGCATATGCCTGGAAAAGATAATTCAAGGAAGTTTGATATTCCTTCAGGTTTAAATATGTTATTCCAATAAATCCTAGTGCTTCCGCTGCCTGTACGCTATCTCCTATTTCTGAACTTATTTGTAAAGCCATAAATAGATTTTCCAGAGATTCAGGGTAATTGCCGCTCACACGATGGTATTCCCCTAAAGTATTATGTGCTGCTATTGTACCCTTTTTAAAATTGATCAAATTAGATAATTGCAAGGCCTTCTCTGCAAACACAACACTGGAATCAGGTTTGAAAAAACGAAGACGCTGAGCTGTGTCAATGAGGCGCATCACTTTAGCTGTATCCTCCAGGTATGACTTGCTACTTTGTGCTACGACAGGACTTATCTCAAAGAGCAAATAAAAAATAATTGATATCGTTATTCTAACAATCATGAGGTTAACAAATTAATAGTGAATGTTGAACCCTCTCCTTCTTTCGTTTCTACTTTCAATTCTCCTCCATGTGCTTTTACAATATCATAACTCAAAGACAAACCCAACCCAGTTCCTTGTCCGGTTGGTTTCGTTGTAAAAAAAGGTTGAAATATTTTATCCAATACTTTTTGAGGGATACCATTACCATTGTCCTTCACACTTATTTCAATTTTACCATTATTCTTTTTTGTATTTACTGAAACTGTTGGTTCGTATACGTTTTGTACTGAGCTTGTCGAAGTATGTTTCTTCTTTTCATCAACAGCATAAAAAGCATTATTGATCAAATTCAAAACGACTCTGCCAATATCTTGTGGAATGATATTTATTTTTCCAACATTATTATCGAAATCAGTTTTAAGTTCTGCATTAAATGATTTATCCTTTGCTCTTAATCCATGATAAGCCAATCTCAAATATTCATCTGTTAAAGCATTGATATCCGTTGGTTCTTTTACACCACTGTTACTGCGACTGTGTTGTAGCATTCCTTTTACAATAGCATCTGCTCTTTTCCCGTGATGATTTATCTTTTCCTCGTTATCAATAACATCTTTAGCAATTGATCTTACTTCACTTAAATTTCCTTTACCGATCTCATCATTCATCTCGATCAATAACTCTTTATTCACATCCGAAAAATTATTTACGAAGTTCAACGGGTTTTGAATCTCATGTGCAATACCGGCAGTGAGTTCACCAAGTGAAGCCATTTTTTCTGATTGAATCAGCTGGGCTTGCGTTGCTTGTAAATTGGCAAGTGTTGTTTCTAAAACTTTATTTGTTTTTTGCTTTTGCCTGTTATTCCGATAAAGGATCAAGCCAATGACAATAAACACACCAAGCCCTGCCAGCATTGCATAAGTTCTTATCTTATTCTTCGTTTGAATTTTTTCATTCTCCAGTTCCTGCAATCGAAGTTGCTCATCAAAACCCATGGATTGGTATTTTCGCAGGTTTACTTTCTCTGCATTATTTAAACTATCTCTCAGCGCAAATGAAAGTTCTAAATATTTTAATGCACTATCAGGTTCATTTAAGGTCTTATAAATTATTGAAAGTTTTCGATATGTTTCCGGTAAAGAGTATGGCAACGGCACCGACCTGGCTACCTCCATCGATTTATATGTATAGTATAAACTTGAATCATTTTGTTTCTTGTTATAAAACAACTCTCCTAAATCATAATAATTTCTCCCGGCCAATGAATAGGTATTATGTTCTAAACTTTTTTGAAGGCCTTTTCTAAAATAATACTCAGCTGAATCACTGTTTTTTTTCTGCAGCCATATATGCCCCATAAAATTGTAATAACCTCCTTTATATAGTTCAAAGTTTGCTGCATCGGCATATTGTAAGGCCTTATTTATCAGTAAGTATGCAGAATCAATGGCTTTTCTTTCCAAACATACACCACTAAGAGTGAGATAGGCAATTGATAACGTGGTCTCGTCTTTTATACTTTCAGCAATTTTCTTTGCTTCCATTTTGAATGAAATACCTTTTTCTTTGTTCCCAGTCTCTCCGTATAATGACCCGAAATCAATAAAGATATTGGCAAGTACGATCAGGCGTGCATGATGAGGATCGCCATCCAGGGTAAAATATTCTATATGTAATATGTTCTTTTCACAATCCTTGTTTTCTGCAATTTTCTTTGCAAGTGAATATGACTCCAGGGCTTTTGGATAATTGCCATATCGGGAAAAACTAGTGGCCATCCATAATAAGGCATTTGCTTCCCATAAGCCGGTTTTGAATTTCCTGGATAAATGAAGAACCTGTTCCCCAAAATAAAGAGCACTGTCTGTATTTATCTCGGTGTAATAGTTGCTGAGATCCCTGCACAATAACATCCTTATTGTATCATTTTTTATGATCTTCAATTCATTTCTTAAGCTATCTGCCTGCTGCTTAGAAACCATTTTGTAAATCGAACTCTGGCCCATAGCAAATACGGGGAGCAACAAAAGTAGAAGGGCAAGAAAGAGCAGTGGCTTGGTGGCGTTCATCTTTTGAATTTAACTAAATTATTTCGGTGGTCAATAGGGCAGAGTAACTATAAACTCGGTCCCTTCGTTTTCATTGGTTCTTACATCTATTTTTCCTCCATGTCCTTTTGTAACTATATCATAAGCCAAAGACAAACCCAAACCTGTTCCCTGTCCTGTTGGCTTGGTAGTAAAGAAGGGTTGAAATATTTTATCCAATACTTTTTGAGGAATACCATTACCATTATCCTTTACACTTATTTCGATTTTACCGTTATTCCTTTTTGTACTTACTGAGACTGTTGGTTCGTAATTCTCATCCCGATAGCTATCGGGACCTGATTTCTTTTTTTCATCAACAGCATGAAAAGCATTGTTGATCAAATTCAAAATAACTCTGCCAATATCCTGGGGAATGATATTTATTTTTTCAATACTATTATCAAAGTCAGTCTTGACATCTGCATTAAATGATTTGTCTTTTGCACGAAGGCCATGATACGCCAGTCTCAAATATTCATCAGCTAAAACGTTGATATCGGTCGGTTCCTTTTGCCCGCTGCTTGTTCTTGAATGTTGCAGCATTCCTTTTACGATCGTATCGGCTCTTTTTCCATGATGGTTTATTTTTTCTGAATTGAATGCAATGTCATTGGCTATTGCTTTTACCTCATCCAGGTTACCCTTATCAGCTTCGCCTTTTAACTCTTTAACCAATTCTTCATTTACCTCTGAAAAATTATTTACAAAGTTTAACGGGTTTTGTATCTCGTGTGCAATACCGGCTGTGAGTTCGCCAAGCGAAGCCATCTTTTCTGAGTGAATTAATTGTTGCTGTGTTGCTTTCAAATTATCATACGCTTGTTCAATTTTTATTTTGGCCTTATGCTTTTGCCTGTTATTCATGTAAAATATGATCGCCAGTAATAATAATACACCAATGCCTGCCAGCATGATCCATGTTCTGATATTATTATGGTAAGTTATTCTTTCCTTCTCTGCTTTTTGCAGGCGCAATTGTTCATTGAGACCGACATTTTGAAATGCGGTCAGGTTCTTTATCCTTATTTTATATAAACTGTCTTTAACAGTCAACGTAAGTCCCTGGTATTTGAACATGCTATCCTTTTCATTCCTTAATTTATAACTCAGGTATATATTTTCATATACTGTTCCAATGTTCACAGTTAACCCGGTCACCGGTCCCAACTGCTGTATTGTTTCAAGGTTTTTCATAGCATAATAAAGCGCTGAATCTTTTTCATGTTCTGCCAGGAAATATTTTGTAATAACAAAATAGTTTGCACTTAAATTATTCAGGTTATTCTCTTCTTTGGATGTTTCTATAGCAAGGTGATAATATTGCATAGCTTGTATCTTATCATTTTTTTCCTGATAGATGCCAGCTATTATGGAGTATACTTGTCCCAGGTATTTTTTGAACTTTGTTTTAAAGGCCAGCTGCTCTGCTTCTTTTTCAAAAACAAGTGCTGAGTCCGGTTGATTATTGTTCAGGTAGCTTCTTCCAAGATTCATATTAGCCATCATCTGCCGGTTATTGTGTCCGATCTCAGTTGCAATTCTCCTGGCTTCCCGGAAATGAACGATGGCCTGTTCATTATTATCGGTCTGCCACATCAGGATACCGAAAATGTGATGGGTATAACATACCACTAAAAGCCTGTTATTACCGGAAAAAGGCATGCTGAATAAATACCAGGTTTTCTCATTGTCATTTTTTTTATCCTCTGCGATTTTAAATGCATCGAGCAAATATTGAAGAGCCTCCGCATACCGGCCTAACCCTATTAATTGATATGCCTTATTATCCAGGGAGAGTACTTCGGCTAATTTTTTATTATTAGCCTTAGCCAACTGAAGATTGATGTTTGCATAATAAAATGCAGAATCCCGGTTGGTTTCTTCATAATAATCATAGATACGTCGACCAATATGATAACGGTCTGAATCACTAACAGCTTTTGAAAAAGATTCTTTCAGGCTATCTTGTACACTTTGTTGTGCAGTTATCCAATGAGGAAGCAAAACAAATAGTAATATTCTAAAACAGTGCTTCATTATGCGTATTGATTTGGCAACTGAATAATAAACTCGCTTCCTTCTCCTTCTTTCGTTTTTACCTTTAATTCACCACCATGGCCTTTTGTAACTATATCATAAGCTAAACTCAAACCCAATCCAGTTCCTTGTCCAGTTGGTTTAGTAGTAAAGAATGGCTGAAATATTTTATCCAATACTTTTTCTGGAATGCCATTACCATTGTCACTTACTTTTATTTCAACTTTATCATTCGTCTTTTTTGTACTAACTGAAACCGTTGGCTCGTACCCGTTTTGTACTGAGCCTGTCGAAGTATGTTTCTTTTTATCAGTTACAGCATAAAATGCATTGTTGATCAAATTGAGAATGACTCTCCCAATATCCTGGGGGATGATATTTATCTTTTCAATGTTATTATCAAAATCAGTCTTGACATCTGCATTAAATGATTTGTCTTTTGCACGAAGACCATGATAAGCCAATCTTAAATATTCATCAGTCAAAGCATTTATATCTGTTGGTTCTTTTTGGCCGCTGCTTGCTCGTGAGTGCTGCAACATTCCTTTAACGATCGTATCGGCTCTTTTACCGTGATGATTTATTTTTTCTGAATTGAATGCAATGTCATTGGCTATTGCTTTTACTTCTTCCAGGTTACCCTTATCAGCTTCGCCTTTTAACTCTTTAACTAACTCTTCATTTACTTCTGAAAAATTATTTACAAAGTTCAACGGGTTTTGTATTTCATGTGCAATACCGGCTGTAAGTTCACCCAAAGAAGCCATTTTTTCTGACTGGACAAGTTGGGCCTGGGTGGCTTGTAATTCTTTAAAAGATCTGTCAATTTGTATATTGGCTTTATGCTTTTGCTTGTTGCTTCGGTAAAGAATAATAGCCAGGATCAAAAGCATGGAAAGACCCGCTAAAAGGCTGTAAATTTTTAGCCTGGAAACGTATTGTTGTTGAGCTTCTTTTCTTTCCTGCTCAAGACGCTCTTGTCGAAGTGTTTCATTAAAAGTGATATTTTGTATTTGAACCGCTTTTTGCCTGCCAAAAACTTTGTCTTTTATGGCTATAAAGCTCTTCATATATTTATAAGCACTGTCAAACCTATGATCGCCGGCATATAATTCTGACAAAAGAGAATCTGCGATCATTAGTCCCTTGTTATATTTTATTTTACCTGACCGGTCAAGTGCTTGCCTGGCATAAAAAATAGAAGAGTCGATCTTGCCCTTTTGCTTAAGCAACCCCGCAATCCCAAGATTAGCATCAACCCAAAGATCCATTCGACCTGATCGGAAAGTATAGGGTATGCCTCTTTCCCAGTAAGTTAATGCCGAATCTGCATTTTTCATTTTAGCATACAGGTTGCCCAGGTTTACAAGTGAAATTGAAGTTCCTTGCGGATCATTCCCTGATAGCGAAAATTTGTGAGAGATGAGCCTGTAATGCAAAGCGGAATCATACTGTTTCATTCCCTCATAAGATCCTGCTCTGAAATTAATGTATCCTATTACTTTATAAAATTCTAAGCTGTCAGAGCCTTTGAAATATCCTGAATGAAGCAGTTTTTCTATAATTTCTGTATACTCCAATGCTTTATTATAATCCCCCATTCCATAATATGTTTTCATGATCTCCCTGGTGGCCCAAAGAATTTGCAGCGTATCCTTTGCTTGCCGTGCAAGTTTCAATGTTTGAAAAGAAAGTTCCAGCGCCTCAGGATAATTGTTATAAAAATTGTATAGTTCTGCCATTGCATTCCGTACCCTGATCTCTTGTTGTGTATTATTTATTTTTTGAGCCAGCACCAACGCCTGCCACAGATACGAGAGTGACGAATCATTTGCATCCAGGTCAGAAAGTCTTAATCTTCCCATTTGATAAAGCATCTCTGCTCTTCCGGAATCTGAATTCTCATTTTGCAAAAGCATTTTAAGACTGTCAATTCTCTTATTTTGTGCCGATAGAGATAGCAAAAGCAATATTGCAAAAATGAAACTGAATAATTTTTTCATAGAGGTGTATTGTCGTTTTTAAAGGTCGGGATACTAATAACAAATTCACTTCCTTCTCCTTCTTTCGTTTCTACTTTCAACTCACCAGCATGTGCTTTTACAATATCATAACTCAATGATAAACCCAAACCTGTTCCTTGGCCTGTTGGCTTGGTTGTAAAGAATGGTTGAAAAATTTTGTCCAATATTTTTTGCGGGATTCCGCTTCCATTATCCTTAACCTTGATCTCAACCTTGTCCCTTTCTTTCCTTGAACTTACTGAAACAGTTGGCTCATATCCATCAATATTTTTTTTCCTCTTTTCATCAACTGCATAAAAAGCATTGTTGATCAAATTCAAAATAACTCTACCTATATCCTGTGGAATGATATTGATTTTACCAATATTATTGTCAAAATCAGTATTCATGGATGAATTGAATGATTTGTCTTTTGCACGAAGGCCATGATAGGATAATCTTAAATATTCATCTGCTAATGCATTGATATCTGTTGGTTCCTTTTGTCCGCTGCTTGTTCGGGAATGTTGAAGCATTCCTTTTACAATTGCATCGGCTCTTTTGCCGTGATGATTTATTTTTTCCAGATTCTGCTTTATGTCGTCAGCTATCTCATTTGCCAATTGCATATTACCTGTTGCCAATCCAGATTTCATTTCATCAACCAATTCATTACTTACTTCAGAAAAATTATTTACAAAGTTCAGCGGGTTTTGAATCTCATGGGCAATGCCTGCAGTGAGTTCGCCAAGCGAAGCCATCTTTTCAGATTGAATGAGCTGAGCTTGGGTGGATTTTAAGTCAGTAAGAGTTTCTTCCACATTTCTCTTCTGTTCTTCTATTTCATTTTTTTGTTTTTCTAAAATTGTATTTGCTTTTTTTCTGTTCCGGTTATTTTTATACAGTAAGAAAGTAATGATCATAAATACAATAATCCCTGCCAACATTCCATAATTCCTGATTCTGGTTTGATCTTCAACCCTTTCCCTTTCCAATTCCTGCATTCGCAATACTTCATTAAAACCGATGTTTTCAAAATTTTTTATTTGCTCAGCATTATTCAAACTGTCTTTTATTTCGTTGGCAAGTTCGAAATAATGCAAAGCGCTTACAGGATCTTTTTTCAACTTATAGGCAGAAGATAATGCTATATAAGCATCTGGTAAACGTCTTATAGTATTGGTTACTTTATAGTTCTCCAATGCTAACCGGGCATAAATGAGCGAAGAATCGGGTTCATTTATTAATCTGAATAAGCCGGCTGCTGAAACATAGGCCCATGCCAATGTCAATGGATTATTCTGTTTCTGACTAATGCTAATAGCATCAAAAAAATAACCCCTTGCAAATAGATACTTTTCTTTTTTCGTATAAATATTTCCAATGGTAGTTAATATCAGGCCCTTATAAACAAAAAAACCAGAACGATTGGAATAATCCAATGCCTTCTCTGATAAAATAAGTGAGGAATCTAATTTATTAAGATTATAAAATGTTTCTCCCAAATTCATATTAACTAATGATAAAATAGTGGGATCATTAATAGTTTCTCCTGTGAATATAGTTTGTCTGTAACTGGATATCTGTTTCTCAATGTTTCCTGTACTTCCATACAAATGTCCAAGACTGTGATAGGCCATAGCTAATACATTCAGGCGTGCAAAATGAGGATTATTATTTTCGTGAAATTCAGAAATCTGCCAGATATTTTTTTCGCTCTCTTTATCTTCTGCAATCTTAATGCTTTCCAGGAAAGCCTGCAACGCCTGGATATATTTGCCTTTATTCCATAATGCATATCCCTGGGTATGCAAGGCATATGCTTGCCATAGGTTTAAATTAAACTTTCTGGCAATAGATAATTGCAGCCCGCTAAAATAAATACAACTATCCCGATTGCTCTCAAGATAGTAAACTGAAATATTCTTATATATTGCCATCAGGTTAGTATCGTCAGGCTTTTGTTCTAATGCCAAACGCATACTATCAACTTTTTGTTTAGAGGGAAAAATGTAAAGAGGGTTTTGTCCTACTGCCAAAGCAGGGAACAACACAACTAGCAATAATTTAAAATAATTCATACGAGAAATTAGGCTAATGGCAATTGAATAACAAATTCACTTCCCTCACCTTGTTTTGTTTCCACTTTTAATTCTCCACCATGTGCTTTCACAATATCATAACTTAACGACAAACCTAAACCTGTTCCCTGTCCTGTTGGCTTAGTGGTAAAGAATGGTTGAAAGATTTTATCTAAAACTTTTTGTGGAATACCATTGCCATTGTCCCTCACTTTTATTTCAACTTTGCCATTATTTTTTTTTGTACTTACTGAAACTGTTGGCTCATAACCATTCAGATTCAGTTTCTTTTTTTCATCCACAGCATAAAATGCGTTGTTGATCAAATTGAGCATTACCCTACCTATATCCTGTGGAATGATATTGACATTACCTATACTTTCATCAAGATCAGTTTTCATGGTTGCATTGAATGAATTATCCTTTGCTCTCAAACCATGGTAAGCCAATCTCAAATATTCATCAGTTAAAGCATTAATATCAGTTGGCTCTTTTTTCCCGTTACTAGCTTGCGAATGTTGAAGCATGCTCTTTACTATTGCATCAGCCCGTTTGCCATGATGGTTTATTTTTTCTTCGTTCGCTTCAATATCATTAGCAATTAGTTTTACTTCCTCCATATTTCCTTTCCCGATCTCTCCTTTCATTTCACCGATCAGTTCTTTATTTACTTCAGAAAAATTATTAACGAAGTTTAACGGGTTCTGTATCTCATGTGCAATGCCTGCTGTCAATTCACCAAGCGAAGCCATTTTTTCTGATTGAATAAGTTGTGATTGGGTTGCTTTTAAATTATTGAGCGTAGTTTCTAATACTTTATTTGTTTTATGTTTTTGCCTGTTATTCCTATAAAGTATCAATGCAATAATAAGGAACGCTCCTACTCCGCCCAGCAAAGCCCATTGACGCATCTTATTCTGATAAGCAAGTTGGGCAGCTTCCAATTCAGTTTGTCTCTCCTGTTCTTTCATTGTTGCAGACTGAAGCTGCTGAACTTTTTGTACCCCGTATAAGCTATCTTTTGCTGCAGAAGCAATTTGATAATATCTTATTGCCTCTTTAGGATCTTTTTCTGCATATAGTTCCGCTAATAAACTGCTTGCTGCGAGTATGCGGTTCCTGTACTTAAGCATTTCACCAAGCTTCAATCCTTGTTTTGCATAAAAAATTGCAGAATCAGGTTGATCAAGCTTTTTAAAAACCTGGGCCATGGCATTGATTGCAGTAGCTGCTTCCCTGAATGTTGTCCCCGCCATCGCTGCTTCAATGCTCTTACGATAATATTCTATAGCAAGCGGAAGTTCATTTCTCTTTGCCGCTATATTTCCCCGCAACCTGTTATTTATAACTAACCAAGCCTGCTCTGAGGGATGTTTTTCCTCAAGC
>Ga0193738_1000669_pt1 | contig 16041 bp, 15 predicted proteins | sample L2a1metaG_FD_144927 | JGI IMG/M metagenome (GOLD analysis project Ga0193738, IMG submission 144927) | Soil microbial communities from a riparian zone of the East river system, Colorado, United States - L2a1 | ecosystem: Environmental > Terrestrial > Soil > Riparian zone | place: USA: East River...
CGCGCGCGAGCACGGCTTCGCGCGCCGCGGCGTCGAGCGACAGCGCCTCCTCGAACAGCGCCGTGACACGGCCCCAGTCTGAAGGTGACGAGGTCAAGAGCCTGGTTCGAGTTCCTTCGCGAGCCACGCGCGCGCCACGGCCCAGTGGCGCTTCACCGTCGCGGGGGAAATGCCCATCGCTTCGGCCGTCTCCTCGATCGAGAGCCCTCCGAAGTAGCGCAGTTCGACGATGCGCGCCTGGCCCTCGTCGAGCGCGGCGAGCCGTTCGAGCGCCGCGTCGAGGGAGAGCAGATCGACCGGCCGATCCGGCGCGACCGCCGGCAGCGCCTCGTCGAACGTCACCATGGGCTGGCCGCCGCCGCGCTTCAGCGCGTCGCGCGCCCGCGCGCGTTCGATGAGGATCTGTCGCATGGCGTGCGCCGCGATGGCGCAGAAGTGCGCCCGGTTCTGCCAGCGCTCGGGCCGATCCTTCTGAAGCTTCATGTAGGCTTCGTGGACCAGCGCCGTCGGCTGCAGTGTTTGTCCGGGCCGCTCGCCTTTGAGGTAATGAGCCGCGAGGCGCCGCAGCTCGGCGTATACGAGCGGCATCAGCGCCTCGAGCTCCGCCATCTAGGCCGTCCGTTCGATGGTGACCTTGTTGATCACGACCGGTGTGACCGGCCGATCCTGCCGTCCCGTCGGCACCGCGCCGATCTTCTTCACGATGTCGAGTCCTTCGACCACTTCACCGAACACCGAGTGCCGGTTGTCGAGGTGCGGCGTCGGGCCGAGGGTGATGAAGAACTGGCTGCCGTTGGTGTTGGGACCGGAGTTGGCCATCGACAGGATCCCCGCCTTGTCGTGCCGCGCCTTCGGATGGAACTCGTCGGCGAATTTGTGCCCAGGCCCGCCGGTGCCCTGGCCCAGCGGATCGCCGCCCTGGATCATGAAGCCGTTGATGACGCGATGAAAGATGAGCCCGTCGTAGAAAGCAGACTTCCGGCGCTTGCCGGTTGTCGGGTCTAGCCACTCCATGGTGCCCTCGGCCAGGCCAGTGAAATTGGCCACGGTCTTCGGCGCTTCGGTATCGAACAGCCGGATCTTGAAATCGCCCTCGGTGGTCTCGAACTTTGCGAAAGTTGCCACGTATCCTCCCTCACGGATACTGCCACAGAATTTCGCGCGAAGGTTGCCTACGAAGGTTTTCGTTGACACTACGAAGGTCATCGTAGATACTGCCCGCCATGTCACGAACGTCCGCCCCGCGCCCGACCGACGGCGAACTGTCGATCCTGCGCATCCTCTGGGAGCGCGGTCCCAGCACGGTCCGCCAGGTCCACGAACTGCTCGCCCAGGAACGGCCCGCAGCCGTCTATACGACTGCGCTCAAGTTGCTGCAGATCATGGCGGAAAAGGGACTGGTGGACCGCGACGAGCGAGACCGCACCCACATTTATCGCGCGCGGCTCAGCGAGGAGACGACGCAGCGCCAGCTCCTGCGCGATTTGCTGGACCGCGCGTTCGGGGGCTCGGCCGAAAAGCTCGTCATGCAGGCGCTCGCGACGAAACGGGCGTCCGCCGAAGAGCTGAAGAGCATTCGCCAGGCGATAGACGACGCGCGCCACGAGAAGGAGGTTCGCCGTGATGACGATGCCCGCGATTGAGACGGTATTGCGTCAGCCGGCCGCGCAGGCAGTGGCCTGGGCGGTGCTCCAGTTCGTGTGGCAGGGCGCCGCGATCGGCATCGTCACCGCGCTGGCGCTTGCGGCCCTGCGGCGCAGCGCCGCCGACGTCCGCTACCTCGTCAGCGCGATTTCCCTGAGCGTCATGCTGACCCTGCCGGTCGTCACCGGCGTGCAGAAGTATCAGTCACTCGTCCAGGAAGCCGGCCCTGATTACGCCCCGGCGATCGTTGCGGCGGATCGCGCCGAACCTGCGCGACGGGCCACCGAGGCGATAGGCTCCGAGCGGGCGTCCGCCGGACGCGCGGCCACGAGCGAGGTCCGCACGCGCCTTGCGGAAACCTGGCCTTCGATCTCCTTCGATCGTTTGCTCCTGCCCATGATGCTGGTGTGGCTTGGCGGCGTCGCCGTGCTGAGCGTGCGCCTGCTGACCGGCTGGCTATGGGTGCAACGGCTGCGGTCCCGCGGCGTCGCGCCCGCGAGCGCGCATTGCCGCCAGCTGGCGACGCGGCTCTCGCGACGCCTGCATATCAGTCGCGCGATCACGCTGCTCGAATCCACGCTCGTTGACGTGCCGACCGTCATTGGTTTCCTCAAGCCCGTGGTGCTGCTGCCCGCCAGTGCGCTTGGCGGCCTGACCCCGCAGCAACTGGAGGCGATCCTCGCGCACGAACTCGCCCACATCCGCCGGCACGACTACCTGGTCAACCTGCTGCAGACGCTGGTCGAGACGGTGCTCTTCTATCATCCCGCCGTGTGGTGGGTGTCGCGCCGCATCCGTATCGAGCGCGAGAACTGCTGTGACGATCTCGCGGTGAGCCTCTGCGGCGATCGCATCGCGTATGCGGCGGCCCTTGCGGACCTCGAAGCCCTCCGCTCGGGCCCCGCGCCCGACCATCACATCGCCATGGCGGCGACGGGCGGCTCGCTCCTGCTGCGCGTGCGCCGGCTGCTCGGCGCTCCAACGTCTCACACCGGCCGCGGACCTGCGTGGCTCGCCGGCAGCGTCGCGCTCCTGTTGATCGGCGGGATCGCCGTCGGCGCCGACGGTATCCGCCAGGATGCGGTCTCGACCACTCAGTCTCCGGCGTCGAGGCTCGAACCCATCCCGTTCCAGATCGCGCCTCCGGCGCCCCCAGCACCGCCCACACCGCCCGCGCCGCCGGCAGGCCCGGCGCCCGTCGCGCGGCCGGCTCCCGTGACGATCGCCGCAGAAGTGCCGCCGGCGCCACCCGCGCCCCCGGCACCGCCGGCGCCCCTCGCGGACGTGGTCGTGCCGGTTCCTGCGCCGCCCGCGCCCGTGATGGCGGCCGCCGTGCCGGCTCCGCCGGCGCCGGTTGCGGCCGTCGCGACTGTCGCGGCGCCCGTGCCTCCCGCACCGCCCGCCCCTCCGGCACCGCCCGCGCCCGGTGGCAGCCAGAGCATCAGCCACCAGGTGAACGACTCCAAGGGGCAGTGGACCTGGTCGAACAACGGCGAGAAGCTCGAAGTGAGTTACGAGGGGACGTTCGAGTTCAACGACACCGACACCGACCTCAAGCAGATCTCTCCGGGCGGCTACCTGAAGATCTCCGACGGCAAGTGGCTCGGCCGGCACTCGGTCGAAATCCGGGAGCGCAACGGCCAGCTCGAACGCCACTACTACGTCAACGCCTCGGCGCGGCCTTTCGAGCCCGAAGGGCGCGCGTGGCTGACGCAGAACCTGCCGAATTTCATCCGCAACACAGGCATCGGCGCGCCGGCCCGCGTGGCGCGCTACCTCAAGTCAGGTGGTGTGCAGGGAGTGATGACGGAAGTCGGCCGCATCAACAGCAGCTACGTCAAAGGGATCTATTACCGCGAGCTGTTCAAGCAGGCCACCCTCACGCCTGAGCAGTACCGCCAGATCATGTCGCAGGCGTCGGCCGAGATGCGCTCGTCCAGCTACGAGCTGGCGCGCCTGTTGATCGCGGTCGCCGAGAAGCTGCCCAACGACGACGTTTCGCGCGCCGCCTACTTCAAAGCCGCCGGCAGCATCACGTCCGACTACGAGCTCCGCCGGGTCTACTCGACGATGCTGAACCGCGGGCCGGTGAACGCGCAGATTCTCACCGGGATTCTCGAGCACACGACGTCGATCGAGTCTGATTACGAGTTGGCGCAGGTGCTGCGGCAGATCGTGACGCAACAGTCGCTCGACGATCGCAACCGCGCCGCTTTCTTCAAGGCGGTGTCGACGATTGAGAGCGACTACGAGCAGCGCCGCGTGCTCAGCGCGGTGATCGGCCGGCAGGGCGCGAGCGACCCGGCGTTGATCGAAGGTGCGCTCAACCAGGCAATCGGGATTGGCAGCGACCACGAAGCCTCATCGTTCCTCCTCGACGTGCTGCGCCAGAACGGGATCGAAGGGGCGCCGCGCGCCACGTTTTTCAAGGTGGTGAGCGGGCTGGACTCGGGATACGAGCGCGGGCGCGTGCTGCAGGCCGTGATCCGGAAGGAAGGTACCAGTGACGAGACTCTGCGTGACGTTCTGCGCGCGACCTCGGGGATGAGCGGCTACGAGTTGAGCCAGGTGCTTCAACTCGTAGCGCGCTCCCACTCGCTGTCGGGCGACCTGCGCGACGCCTATCTCGCGGCCTCCGACCGGCTGTCGGGTTACGAACAGAGCCAGGCGCTCGCCGCGCTGACGCGCTCCGAGCGCCGGCGGTAGAGCCGCCCCTACTTCTTCTCTTTGAAGTCGGCGGGAATCGCGAGGTCGGCCGCCGCTACGCTGGTCGCGACTTCGAGGATGTCGTGCCGCGTGGTGAAGATCGTCGCGCGCGGCTTCGGCGGTTCCTGCTTCATCATCTTCTTCGCCAGCAGTCCGCCAAGGCCGCCGCCGCTGCTCTGCGGCTGCGCCGACTGTTCCTTCGTCACCTGGTCGGCGCTCTTGATCGCCTCGAACGTCATCGTCGACTCGAGCGGGGTTCCCGCCAGCTTGTCGGCGTCCTTGGCCGCCCGGTCCATCGCCTTGCTCACCAACGGGAACATCGCGAGCACCATCGCCATCTGTTCAGCCGAGACGGCGGCCGCCTGCGGGCCCTGCAGCTGCTTCCAATAGCGCATGTCGAACTCCGCGATTTCCTTCATCGCGGGGATCACCGGGCCGAGCCACATATCGTTGGTCATCACCAGGCCGCCGGCGTCCTCGAGCGTCTTGCCCTTCTCGCGGACCGTCACCGTGACGATGGTGTTCTTCGTGTCGTAGCCGGCGATCGACTTCTTCTGGCCGGTGTCCTTGACGTTGAAGTCGACTTCGAACTCCTTCGTCGGCTGCGATTCCTTCTGTTCCGGGTTTTCCTTCGCGGCTTCCTTCTTCGCCCGTTCCTCCGCCTCGCGCATGCGGCGGCGGATCTCGTCGAACGTGGTCACCGTGTACTGCTTCTTCTTGAAGTCGATGTCGTAGACCTTCTCTTCCGACAGGTCCACGATCTGCCCGGTGTTCTCGTTGAGCGTCGCCTTGCGGTTGCCCTTCACCGCGGTCCGCCCCTCGATGCCTTCCTTGGCGTTCTTCCCCCCGAACAGGTTGAACATGCGGCCGAGCATGCCCTCGAACTTCACCTGTGACTTGTCGCGAGTCTTGACGTCAGCCAGCGCCGGCGTGCCAAAGGCGCCCAGGGCGCACACGACCACCGCCATTTGAACGAATCGTTTCATCTGTGGTTTCTCCCCGGAGTTATTCTACACACCACCCTTGTTAACACCGAAGGATGCCTCTCGTCTTCCCAGGAGGCGCTGACAATCTTGTGATCGCGGAAAGGGCCGCGGCGACGCGGTTTCCCTCGGGCCATGCGGCGGAAGATGGCCGTCTCGTCCGGTCCGCGCGCGCGGGGGACGAGTCGGCCTTCGCCCGGCTGTACGAACGCTACGGGCGCATCGTGCACGCGCTGCTGCTCGCCCGCGCGGCGCGGGAGGAGGTTGACGATCTGGTGCAGGACGTCTTCCTGACCGCGTGGCGCCGGCTCGACGACCTGCGGGATCCGGCCGCCTTCGGAGGCTGGATTGCGATAATCGCGCGCAACCGCGCGACCGATGCGCATCGCCGCGCGCCCGAGTTCGTCGAGCTCCCTGACAACCTTCCAGGCCCGGGCGGTGAAGCGCCGCTCGAGAGCGGGGCCGACGCGCGCGCGGCCCTCGAGGCGATCCGCTCCCTCCCCGAGGCCTATCGCGACACACTGATGCTGCGCCTCGTCGAGGGGCTGACGGGGCCCGAAATCTCGGAGCGGACCGGGCTGACGCCGGCATCCGTGCGCGTCAACCTCCATCGCGGGATGAAGCTGCTCCGCGAGAAGCTGGAACGATGAACGACGAGACTCCGCAGGGAGACTATCTCTGGGACGGCAGCGGGACGCCCGACGAGGACGTCGTCCGCCTCGAGCGCCAGCTTGCGCGGTACCGGAGCCAGCCGGCGTTGCCGCCGCTGCCCGCGCGCCTGGTTCGCGTCACCCGTCCGATCCTCCACGCCGCAATGCAGCTTGGCGTCGCCGCGGCGTCCCTCGTGCTCGTGGCCGCCGCCGCATGGTTCGCGTTCTCGATTCGCGAAGAGGGATGGACGGTGCAGTCACTGGCCGGCGCCCCCGTCGTTGCCGGCATTCCGATCGACGCGCCGGCGCGCCTGCCGATCGGCGAAGTCATCACCACGGACGCGCGCTCGCGCGCGCGCATCGACGTCTCGACGATCGGCTACGTGGACGTCGAACCCGACACCGTGCTGCGGCTGCTCGCCTCGAAAGCCCGCGAGCATCGGCTCGCCCTCGACCGCGGCTTGATCCGCGCCCGCATCTGGGCGCCGCCGCGCCTGTTCTTCGTCAACACGCCATCGTCCACCGCGATCGATCTCGGCTGCGCCTACACGCTGCAGGTAGACGAACGCGGCTACGGCCGCGTCGTCGTCGAAAGCGGATGGGTCGCGTTCGAGCACAAGGGGCGGGAGTCTTTCATCCCGCAGGACGCCGTCTGCCTGACGCGTCCGGGCGTGGGGCCGGGCACGCCGTGCTACGTTGACGCGCCCGAAAAGATGCAGCAGGCGCTTACGGTTCTCGACTTCGAAGAGACGGACGACGTAAGGCGAGCCGAGGCGCTGGAGACGGTCCTGTCGTCCGCGCGCACCAAAGACGCGTTCACTCTCTGGCATTTGCTGCCGCGCGTGTCCGGCGCCGAACGCGTGAAGGTCTACGATCGGCTGGCATCGCTCGTGCCTCCACCATCAGAGGCCCGGCGGGATCGCGTGCTCGCCGGCGACCGTCGAGCGCTCGACGCGTGGTGGGGCGCGCTCGGCCTCGATAGCGCTTCATGGTGGCGTATCTGGAAACGTAAATGGTGACAATCGTCCGTGTTGTGCGATGGATTCTGATCGTGTTTCTCGTGGCGTTCATCGGCGCGCAGTTCGTGCGGCCGGTCCGCGACAACCCGCCGACGCCGCCGGCATCGTCACTGGCGCCAAGAGCGACACCGGAGGTCGCCTCGATTCTCGACCGCGCCTGCCGCGACTGCCACAGCAACGACACCCGCTGGCCCTGGTACACCAACGTGTCGCCGACCAACTGGCTGGTGGCGAATCACGTGCATCACGGCCGCGAACATTTCAATTACTCGAGCTGGGTGTCGTATGACGAGGACGATCAGGACAAGTTCCTCGGCAAGATGTGCAACCTGGCCCAGCGACGCCGGATGCCGCTCCCGTCCTACCTGCTCATGCACCGCGACGCGAAGCTGTCGGACGCCGATATCAAGACCCTGTGCGACTGGACCGAAAAGATGCGGGATATGCTTGAATGAGCCATGGCCCGGCTCCTTTTCGTTCCCGCGACCGCCGCCGCTGACACTGGCGCGGACATCGCCCGTCAGACCACCCTCGCGCTCGCCCGTATCGACGAACAACTCCGTGCCGAACGATCTTCGCTGGCCGACGCCGTCGTCCTGACCGTCTATCTCCGGAAGGCGGCCGACTTCGCGGCGATGAACGACGCGTACCGCCAGGCATGGCGGGGCGTCCCGCCCACGCGCACCACGGTCGTCACCGAGCTGCTGCCGCGTGGGGCCCACGTCCAGATTTCCGCCGTTGCCGTGCCGAGTGGCGTCGAGCGTCGCGTCATCCATCCTACCGCCTGGATGGCGTCACCGAATCCCTACTCGTACGCGATCCGCACTGGTGATTTGCTATTCCTGTCGGGACTGGTGGCGCGCAACGGCCGCGACAACACCGCCGTGTCCGGCAGTGTTGCGGTGCAGACGAAGACGGTGATGGACAACGCGCGCGAGTTGCTCGAGGCCGCGGGCCTCAGTTTTCCGCATGTCGTCAGCGCCCGCGCGTTCCTGCCGAACCTGGATGACTTCGCCGAGTTCAATCGGGTGTATCGCGAATACGTCGGCGCCGATCGTCCAGCGCGTGCCACCGTCGGCGCGAACCTGACGACGCCCGCATACAACGTCGAGGTGACGTTTGTGGCTTCGGCCGGACCACGCGAAGCGATCGAGACCGTGACGCCGCCGAGCCCGAACCTGAGCGCCGCGATCAAGTCGGGGAATTCACTCTTCATCTCCGGACTGTTGCCGGGCGCCGAGGCGATGAAGGGCGATCCGGCAACCCAGACACGCGACATCGTCCGCCGCATGTCCGAGATCCTGGGCAAGGCCGGATTCGCATCCGCCGACGTGCGTGACCTGCTGATCTACGTCACCGACGAAGACGCGGCGGCGCCGACGCTATCGGTGTGCCGTGAAGCATTTGGGCCGCGGGTCGCGGCGTCCGTGGTGCCGGTGCGCCTGGCGGCCGCGGGAGCGCGGGTCGAGATCATGACCTACGCGGAGCGGGGATGAACCGCCCCCGGATCGGCATCTCGTCGTGCCTGCTCGGTGACGAGGTGCGATTCGACGGTGGCCACAAGCGGCACGCGTTTCTGACGGAAGTGCTGGCGCCCCATGTCGAATGGGTGCGCGTCTGCCCGGAGGTCGAGGTCGGGATGGGCGTCCCGCGGGAGACGCTTCACCTGGTGCGGGTCGGGAACGACACCCGGTTGCTCACGACCGAGACCGGGATCGACCACACGGATGCGATGCGAGAGTACGCCGAGCAGCGGGTCCGGGCGCTGGAGAAGATGAATCTTCGCGGCTACGTGGTGAAGAGCAAGTCGCCGAGCTGTGGCATGGAAGACGGCATCTTCGCGAACGTCCTCAGGAAGCACTTCCCCGAGCTCCCGATCGAAGAAGAGAGCCGCCTGAACGATCCGGTGCTGCGCGAGAACTTCATCAAGCGCGTCCTGGGCCAGGATGTCTGACGACAGCCTCGCGCCGATTCGCACCGTTGACGTGACGCGCGTCGGGCCCGCGGGAGCGGTCCGCACGAGCGATCGCGCCGCCGCCGAGGAGCCGCTCGACGTCCGCCTGCACGGCCGATCGTTCGCCATCATCATGCGCACGCCCGGCAAGGACCGCGCGCTGGCCGCGGGGTTCCTGCTCTCCGAACGGGTCATTCGGTCCGCGGACGATCTTGGCGCGGTCGAGCACTGCCGCCACCCCGATCAGACGCGCGCGCATCATGTCGTTGACGTCTTCCTTCGCGGGGGAGCCGCAGAGCGCGTGCCGGCGATGCTCGAGCAGCGCCGGAACATCGTCGCCAACAGCTCGTGCGGCGTTTGCGGCCGCGCGACTATCGAAGAGCTCGCGACCGACATCCCTCCCATCGCGTCCGACGCGGTGTGCGCCGTCGAGGTCGTGCGCCGGCTGCCCGATCGGCTGCGCTCGACGCAGGCGACGTTCGACGAAACCGGCGGGCTTCACGGCGTGGCCTTGTTCACGCTCGCAGGCGATCTCGTGACGTCGGCCGAAGACGTCGGCCGCCACAACGCGGTCGACAAGGTCTTCGGATCGCTGCTCCTCGATGACAAACCCATCCCAGCTGGCGTCCTGGTGGTGAGCGGCCGCGTGTCGTTCGAGATCGTCCAGAAGGCCTGGATCGCGGGCGTGCCGGTTGTTGTTGCCGTCTCGGCGCCGACGAGCCTCGCCATCGATCTGGCGAAGCAGGCTGGAATCGCCCTTCTGGGGTTCGTCCGCGGCGAGAGCCTCAACATTTACACCCATACGGCTCGGATCGCGGGTGTGTAACCGGTTACACACGTCTAGCTCGATCCACGATCGCACTGCTCATTCTGACCGTCCACCCGGCTTGGACCCGGGCTAATACCTCCCGCAGAGCTCTATTTCAGTGGCACCCGCGTTGCGCTTCTCTCCTCCGGAGAGAGATTGACGTGCGACGCAGACTTCTGATCGCGACCGTTGTGGTGATGACCCTTGTGGTCTGGGTCGCCGGTGCGGTCGCGCTGCGCGCCTCGTGGCTGGCCGCTGGCGCGTTGAAGGACGCCACGACGCTCGCCGAGATCGGCGCGCACCCGCAGAGCACGATCGTGTTCGATCGTCACGGGCGGCCCGCGTTCACGTTCTTCGTCGAGCAGCGCGTGGACGTTCCGCTCGATCTCGTTTCGCCGCACATGATCGATGCGCTGCTGTCGGTGGAGGACCGGCGCTTCTACTCGCACCACGGCCTTGACGCGCGTCGCATCGTCAAGGCGGCCTGGCGCAACTGGTCGCGCGGAAGGATCGTCGAAGGCGGCAGCACCCTGACGCAACAGCTGGCGCGCCTCGAACAGCTGACCCCGGCGCGGACGTTCTCGCGCAAGCTGCGCGAGATGACGATCGCCGTACGCCTCGAGGAACGGTACTCGAAGCAGGAGATCCTGTCGGCCTATCTCAACGCCGTGTATTTCGGCGACGGCTACCACGGCGTCGAGGCCGCGTCGCGCGGCTACTTCGGGAAGGCGGCCGCCGATCTCGAGCCGCACGAGGCGGCGTTGCTCGCGGGCCTCGTCCGCTCGCCGCACGGCTACTCGCCGTCGATCGCGCCGGAGCGCGCACTGTCGCGGCGCAACCTTGTGCTTCGGATGATGCGTGACAACGGCCGGCTGCACGACGCGGAGTATCGCGCCGCCGTCGATCGCCCGCTGCGCGCGGCCGGCGCGAACACCGCGCTCGCGGCGGGCACATCCGCGTGCGGCCGCTACTACCAGGAGGAAGTCCGGCGCCAGCTCGTCGCTCGCTTCGGGGGACGGCAGGTGCTGAGGGGCGGCCTGCGTGTTTACACCGGCTACGATCCAGACATGCAGTGCGCGGCCGAGAGGGCGATTGCCGGCCGCATCGCGCAGATTGCGAAGGGGCGCAAGGCCGCGCGCGATCTCGAGGGCAGCCTCGTCGCGCTGGAGCCGTCATCCGGAGAAGTCCGCGCGCTCGTCGGCGGGCGTGACTTCGGCGCCACGAGCTTCATCCGCGCGACGCAGGCGCGTCGCCAGCCGGGCTCAGCGTTCAAGCCGATCATCTACGCGGCCGCGCTCGAGCGCGGACTGGCGCCCGCGTCGGTGATCGAGCACCTCGACGAGCCGATCATGACCGACAGCGGACCGTGGCTGCCTGGAGGCGAGCACGAGCAGACCGAGTACTCGCTTCGGGCCGCGTTGAAGATCTCGAGCAATCGCGCTGCGGCGCAGCTGCTCCAGAAGGTTGGCTACAGCCAGACGACTTACTACGCCCAGCGCCTCGGCATCGAATCGGAGCTGCCGTCAGTGGCCTCCCTTGCCCTCGGGACCGGCGGCGTGACTTTGCTCGAGCTGACGTCGGCCTACGGCGTCTTCGCGAACCAGGGATTCCACGTGAGTCCGCACCTTGTGACCCGCGTCGAAGACGCCGGCGGTCGTGGCATCTGGGGTGAAGTGCCGTCCAGGCACCAGGCGGTCACACCGGCGACGGCCTATCTGATGACCAGCATGCTCGCCGACGTCGTGAACTCCGGGACCGCGACGGCCGCTCGTGCGGCCGGGTTCAAGCTCCCCGCGGCCGGCAAAACCTGCACGACCGACGATTACACCGATGCGTGGTTCGTTGGGTACACGCCGCACCTGGTGACCGGTGTGTGGTTCGGGTTGGATCGCCCGGCGCCAATCATGAACCGCGGGTTCGCGTCGGTTGTCGCGGTGCCGGCGTGGGCGGACTTCATGAAGCAGGCAACCGCCGGCGACAAGGCCGATTGGTTCACGCCTCCGGCCGACGTGCAGAAGCTGACCGTGTGCCGTCTGTCGGGGCAACTCGCCACCGACGCCTGCCGTCACGGCTGGACCGGACCCGACTACGTCCAGGCGGGCCTGACCGAGATTCCGGGGCAGGCCGTCGGCACAACTGGGCGCCGTCCTTCGACCCCGGCATCCACGTCCTCGGTCTACGACGACTACTTCTCGATCGGGAGCGCGCCGACCGAGACCTGCACCCGGCACGGCAGCGGCGGAATTGTGGGGACCTCAGGTTACGACGGCGGCGAGGGAGTGATGGCGACGTCACATCCCTCGCCGCAATCGAGGATTCAGAAAGTGATCGGCCCAGACGGCCGGGCCGTCTGGGTCGTTCGCTGATCGCCTGTCTAGCCGAGCAACGCGAGAATGCTGTTCAGCAGTCTGGACAGCCCAGACGGGTCGTTCAACAGGTTCGCCACTCCACACAGTAGATTGCCGAGCAGATTCCCGGCGCCTGACTGCGCGGTGATGTCGAGCACCACACGGCTCAAGTCAATCTGAAGCCCCAGCAAGTCGAGGTTCAGGGGACCCAGGTCGAGGTGCAGGATCTCGCAGGTAGCGGTACCAACCGCCGCCGGCAGCGAGATCGTACGGACGACGCTGGTGGTCACGCCCGCGGCCGTTGTCACGACGCCGGTCAGGATGCCCTGGGCGACGAGCTGTCCCTGTTCGGTCGCGAACTTCTGCAGCTGGAAGGTGCCGCTGAAGGCGCCGCCGGTACCGGTGCCGATGATCGGGATGCTGAGCGCCTTAGGTGGGGGCGGCTGCTGCGCGGCGGCAACCGTTGGCAATGCGATGACCGAAGTGAACAATAACAAAGTCGCGAGAGCGAAACGTTTCATCGGGTAGTGCTCCATGGGTTCTCCGGCGTCACCATGACGCCGGATCTCCACGTTAGGCGCACGCGGCGCCCGGTTCACGCGCGCGGGGTTGGCGGATTCGCTTAACCCTGAGCGGATCCGCCGATGAGATGCCGCGCGACCCGCTCGGCGACATGCCGTGCGCGCGGCGGAAATCGCGCGCGAAATGGCTGGGATCGCTGTAGCCGACGGCCGCCATCACTTCCTTCACCGTCAGAAACGAATGCTCGAGCAGCAGCCGCGCGCGGCGCAACCGCAGCCGCTGCAGGAACTGCGTCGGCGACACGCCGGTCTGCGCGGCGAACAGCGCGCGGAACCGCGACGGCGACAGGTTCACCAGCGCCGCGAGCTCAACGACAGCCATCGGCTCGGCGAAGTGGCGCTGCATGTGCGCAACGATCCAGCTGATTCTTGGGTCGATGCGGGGGGCCATCATGCCTGCTTCCTCTACAAAGTCTCGGCCATCATGCTTGATCGGTCAAGCATAGATCTGCGATCATGGATCCGTGCAGCTGGACGTGCGCCGCCGCTGTCTCGTCTGTGAATGGGACGAGGAGATCACCGAGCCCGAGGATACCGACGTCCTGGGTCCGCCGTGCTCACGCTGTCGCGCGCCGACCGAGCGCATCGCCGTCCTGGCCCGGCGCCGGGAGCGACGCGACCGGAACCCCCACGCGGCCGCCCTCGGGCGGCTCGGCGGACTTCGGGGAGGCGTGGCCCGCGCCGCGGCGCTCAGTCCCAGGCGCCGTCGCGAGATCGCTCGTGCCGCCGCGCTCGCGCGCTGGAAATCGAATCGCTCGTGATGTTCAGGAGTTCCCGCGCTGACACGCGGGGCACCAGTACGTCAGCCTCGCATCCGGTCCGTGCGCGCGGACGACGATGCGCGTGCCGCACCTCCGGCAGGCTTCCCGCGCCCGGCCGTAAACGTAAAGCCGCTCGCCCGGATCCGCCCGTCTCGTCGTCCGGCGATATCCGCCGTAGGTGACAATCGCCGCGGTTGGATCGATGACGTTCGCTTTCATCTGCGTTCGGGCCGTCGCCAGCACTGCGTGCAGCTGATCGTCGGTGAGGTCGGCGACGCGCGCGAACGGACTGACGCCGCACATGAACAGGACTTCCGATTTGTAGACGTTGCCGATGCCCGCGACGACGCGCTGATTGAGAATCGCGTCGGCGATGGCGGTAGTGTTTCGGCCGCGCAGGCGCCGCACCGCTTCAGCGGCATCGAACTCGTCGCCGAGCAGGTCGGGTCCCATCAGCCGCAGATCCTTCTGCCGCTCGGTCGCCGAGCCTTGCAGGAACTCGGCAACCGGGACGTTGAACGCGACCGCTTCGAACGGCGGCGTCGCGATCAGGATTCGCATGTCGCGGCGGGGACGGCGCCACTTCTCGCCTGGGCGGTAGATGTGCCAGCTGCCGTTCATCCGCATGTGCGTGCGAAGGACGAGATCGCCGGAGAACCGCATGAGGACGTGCTTCCCTGCGGCGGTGACGCTTTCGACCGTGCGGCCGGTGACCGGCGCGTCATCATGCACGCGCGTCAGCGCAGGATAAACCGACTCGAAGCGGACGACGGGCTGTCCCGACAGCGCGCGGTTGAGCGTCCGCGCGGCGCGGAAGATCGTGTCGCCTTCAGGCACGATCTCCCTTCCTCATCTGGAATCCCATCGGCGAAGGATGGAAACCGGCCTCGATGAGGTACGGCGCGAGCGGGTGTCCAGATGGCGGCGCCCCGTTGATCTCCACGATCATCAAGCCCCCGCGTTCCTCGTCGCGCGCGCGGCTCGCGAGCGCGGCGGCCAGCGCGCGTCCCACGGTCGATCGCGCCGGTTCGTCGTCCGGCAGGTAGACGTTGGCCTGTCGGCCGCCGCGCGGGAGGTAGGCGGCGAGGGCGCCGTTGACCAGTACGACCAGCGCGCCGACACTGCGGGTCGGCCTGCGTGCCGCTTCCTCGCCCGGCAGGTCGAACCACTTCAACGTGGTCCCGTAGGGATTGGCGGGGTCGGTCGCCGCGAGCACGAGCGTTTCCGGCTGCTCGGGTGGTTCGCGCAGTGTTCTGAGCAGCTCGAGCGCCGGCGGCAGGGCGAACTGCGTCGCGCCGACGCCGACGAAGTATCCGCGGCGCACGCGGCCGGCATCCTCGAGCGCTTTCAGCACATCGTAGACGGCGCCGAATCCGCCGGTGATCCCTTCCGCGGCTGCGACCTCTCGTGTCACGACCCCGTAGCGGGCGAGCAGCTGCTGCGCCATGGCGGTGGACCACTGTGTGTCGCTCGGAGCCGACGCAATGCGATCGCCGAGGAGCGACCAGCGTCCTTCGGCGGATGGCGGCGCGACCCGCCGGCTGCGGAAGGCGCCCGCGCCGCGCCGGTGATCCTGCTTTCGGGGTCGGCGCAATGGCGCACGCGTGAACGCGCGGAGCGCGTGGAAGGTGTCGTTCGTCAGGAGGCCCTTCCAGACGAGATCCCACAACGTATCAACCGACTCGCCGGGAAACCCTCCCCCGGTCGCTTCGTGGAGCGGTCCGAAGAACGAGGCACCGTGCGACCGCAGGTGCGCGAGGATCGCTTCTTCCCGCTTGGACAGCTCGGTGACTACCGGCGGTCGCCACAGTCGTGCCAGGTGATCGGTGAGATAAAGGGCGATGCGCCCGTCGCGATCGCCGACCGGTTCGACGCCACGCCACACCACCTCACCGGCCGCGGCGAGCGCATCGAGGTCCGCCGGCGTGTAGCCCGTGATGCGCGCCGCCAGAATCTCCGACTCGAGGATCGACGCCGGGATTGGCGCCCCCTGCAGCGTCTCGATGATGTCGAGCAGCGCATCGAGTCCCGTTCGCCTTCTCACGAGCCCCTGCCACGTCGTGACCAGGCGCGCGAGCACCGCGGGTTCGACGGGCTCTACCTCTTTGCGGAGGCGCGCCAGCGACCGCCGGCGGATCGTCTGCAGCGCCTCGGGGTCGCACCACTCGCGACCGGATCCACCCGGCCTGAACTCACCCTCCAGCAGCCGTCCGGTCGCCGCCAGCGTCGTCAACAACGCGTCCGCGGTGGAGCGGCCCAACGCGTAGCGTGACCCGAACTCCTGCGACGTGAACGGCCCGTGCGTTCGCGCGTACCGCCGCGCGACGTCGAGCGCTGCGTCCTTGGACGACGCGAGGAGCGACTCAGGCAATCCGCTGGGAAGGGGCACGCCCAGCGCGTCACGATAGCGAGCGGCATATTCCACGGGCACGTAGCGCGTGCCTCCGGCGATCGGAACGGTGATCGCGCGGCGCTCCTGAACCAGGCGCTCGATCGCCGGGCCGGCGGGTATCGACGCGCGCGCGGTGATCTCCTGGAGCGAGAGATCGCCCAGGTGCAGCAGCAGATCGTGCACGCCGTCGGTGTT
>Ga0193738_1000670_pt1 | contig 16029 bp, 20 predicted proteins | sample L2a1metaG_FD_144927 | JGI IMG/M metagenome (GOLD analysis project Ga0193738, IMG submission 144927) | Soil microbial communities from a riparian zone of the East river system, Colorado, United States - L2a1 | ecosystem: Environmental > Terrestrial > Soil > Riparian zone | place: USA: East River...
GAGGAAGGTCAGACGCTCAAAGACCCAAGGGATAAAACATTTTTACATATTGTTATCTTATATTTTTCAGTTGACAGATTGTGATATATGTGGATCTAGATTTGGTAGCAAATGTTGCGTGATATGTTCAAAAATCGTTTGTTCATCATGTATGAACAGAAAGGGGACGATTTGCAAAAGATGTAGTTCTCGAAAAATAGAAAAAGTTTCATTTTTCAAGAAAAATTTGCCATATATAGCGCTCATAGTTGCTATGTGGTTCTTTGTATCAGGACTCTATCCATTTCCTTACTTTATGTTGATAGGAACGCCAGTAGATATGGCCATAATGCAGCCAGTATTAATTGCGACGACAGTAATGACTATTCCTTTTATCTTTATGCTATTTGCATGGAAGAAACGGTCAGAGAGAATGAGATCTGATTAATTTAATCTATTCAATGAAATGATTTTTATTGAAACTTATCAGTGATCATATCATGGTTGGAACTGGCTTTAATGGTGAAGTAATATCTGGTATATCTTTAACTGTATTTGGCATCATGCTAGTTATTTACGGCATGGTTAATGAGGTAGCTGCTATCCTAATCCCCGCGGACATCATGATTATTGCCATTGGGGTAGCCGTGATAGTAGTTGGAGTATTTACGAATAGAAAAAATACAGTTATTCACTCATGATACACCGACTTTTCTAGTAACTTCAGAGTGTCGTTTGTGAATTTAAACGAGTTTTTGTCCAAAATTGGCTAAATTTGTTTTTTTGATAAGAAAATTTTAATAAAAGCAGTGGAATACATTAGTAACTATGAAAAGAATAGATGCAATTATTCCTCAGTCAAAAATGTCAGATGCGTTCTCCGCACTGAAAGAATTGAACATTGGTGGTTTTACCTATTTTGATTCGAAAGGAAGAGGTGTAAATCCTCCTGCTGCAGTACATTCCGGTAGAGGTACTTCCCTTTATACACCTGAATTTAACCCCAACTTGACTATCTTTACTGTAGTTGATGATTCGCTTGTTGAACAGGTCGTGAACAAGATACTTGCAAGCACAAGTACTGGACTTGCAGGAGAAGGGAAAATTTTCATCTCAGATGTAGATGAAATCATCGACATTGGTACAAAATCAAAGGACAAGCCATAATAATTTTTAAAAATTATTTTGGGGAGATACTAAGAAAACTTAATTTTCATTATTTCTTTCTTTAACTAGTGATTCTAGGGCCTGACTAATATTCAATGCTCCCTTGTTTTTTGCAAAATCCTCTAATAGACCAATCTCTTCTTTTGAAAAGCAAATATACATTTCTCGTTTTAAATTAGTCATATTTTAACGACTGTCCGGAATCTAATATATCTTTCTATGTTCGGTTCTGTAACCTCTATGGCGGATCAATGACAAATATCTACCTGTAACAAATCGTCAGATCATGAAAAGTAATAAACAGTTATGACAAGATTTTAAATAAAATTTCTACATAATGTAATCTATCATCTCACCACTTGATGATATGGTTGGTGCTTTCCTATACCGAAGACACCAATCAATTCTAAAAAAGAGAATCATCATAGTGTTTATATCGATTTTACTTGATTGAATAATAGACTAATCTCTACGGTTCAACCAAATACATGATTGGTGCTTTGTCTTTCACTGGATAAGCACCAATCAACAGATGACAAATGATGATAGTAAACATTGGAGCGAAACAGTCTGATGTAAAAAAAATCAGAACAAAATTTGCATTCATAATATAGATTTGTCCACCGGAACTTTACATTGGCATATATCTGAAAACCGACGATCGGTTGTCAGAACCCTATGTTTGAATAGCGTTCAAAATGCGGCCATGAGTGAAGCAAGCAATTCTATCTTTCTTTATTGCAATTCCCAAATCTTTGTTACAGCGTTACCTTTTTGATTTACTTCGTTAGCAAATACACCCACTGTGGAAGATAGCTGTTCAAATACTCCGCCAGGGGTAGCATTAAAGAACACAATGCCATGATTTCGAAAATTCCCATCTGCTCCCATATTACCTAATCCCTGAATTCTATAGGTAGCAACTTCACCTTGTGAATTCATTATCATTCCTTGACCATGACTCCTAGATACACCACCAGCTCCTGATTCGACCATGACGGTGCCGAAATCTGAAATATTTGTGGTTCCTCTGTAATTCCCTCCGCCTACCCAGGAAACTTCCATTGCAGCTTTATCAGGTTCTGGGATTCTCATACTAGATCCCGAGCTGAATACAACAATGATAAGATCACCTACTGAAGCAGTAACATTTTCAGGTTGAAGAGTGGGATCAACTGTCATCATGTTTTTTGGAGGAGGCGCAAAAGAAATTTGCAGGGAGATGGAACTGAATGTAATCATTAGACCTAGGACGAGTACTGACCAAAGCGATAATTTTGAGCTAACGAATTTCATGAATTTCATCATCTTAGAAATACGTACACATTCATTTTATAAATCAGTTACCTAACGAATCAGTAGGACCCGATCAAAATTTGAAATCTAATATATGATCTTTACATGCTGTGATAATGCTTACAAAGATACTCATGGTTTTATTTTGTTCAAATCCGAAATCCATGATAGTACTTCCTTCTTTTCCAACTTCGAAATCTCAACACTAGCCTGACTTAATATTGCATTTCCATCTTCCGGATAGGAGTCCAGGATAACAATCCTACTGATACCTACACTGATCGCCATTTTGCTACATTCAAGGCACGGTGCAAATGTCGAGTATAGAGTAGAACCCTTAGTGCTCCCAGTCCTGAAAAGTGCACATTGCATTATTGCGTTTGCCTCTGCATGAGTGCAAAAACATCTATCAAGATTTTCACCTGACTTTATCTTATTGTTCTGTTTATCTAAACACCTCGGACAACCGCCATCAAAACAATTCTTGATACCTGAAGGAGTACCATTATAACCTGTAGCTATTTGTCTATTATCCTTAACAATCACACAGCCAACTTGACGACTCAAACAATTTGATCGCAATTTCGCGATTTCAGCTTGCAACATGAAATAAGTGTCCCAGTTGGGTCGGTTTTTCATCTTCTAAAGAGGAGATTTATGAATATTTAACATAATCGTTATGGAAGCAGGAAGTAGAAGGATCTGGTCATTAAAATTGAGTTCATTCTTTTTCAAAACTTTCAACTGATCCTGTCAGACCCATTTCCCTCAATGTTTCCTGAAACTCATCTTTGTGCCCATTTACAATGATCCTCAGTCTACCCAATCCATTTTTTCTGAGAATGTTTTTAGATTTCAAAAATTGTCTGATTTCTTTTGCTGCGTTTATTGAAGGATCAATGATCCTTATTGAAGGATACATAGATTCAATATGGGATCTGACAATCGACAAATGGGTGCTGGATAGGACCAACACATCCAAATTAGTTTCCTCCAAACCCTCCATGGATCTAGAAATGATTCTAAATGTATAATCATCATCCCTAAGAAAAAGTCCTTTTTCTACAATCTCGATTATTTCTGACGCGTCAAACTTTGTAACAAATATGTCTTGGGGAACCTCAATTTTGATTTGTTCATCAAGCTCTCTGCTTCTTATAGTTCCCTTAGTCCCAAGAATTCCGATATGTTTCCTTTTTGTCAGTCTTGATGCCTCTTTTAATGGAACTGAAACTCCCAAAATTGGAATTGAACTCATTGATTTTATCTTTTTCAACATTTGTATCGAAGGAGTGATTGATGCAACAACGATTAATTTTGGATCAAAATTTGATAAAGCGCTGACAGTTTCTGCCATAATCTGCTCAAGCTCATCTACTGATTTTTGACCGTATGGGAAATTTTTTTTATCTGCAAAATAAATAATGTTTTCCTTTGAAATCAGACTTCGTATGCCTCTGATGACAGAAAGTGATCCTAATCCAGAATCAAATACTGCTATTGATTTGTTATGAGTTATCAATTTTGATTTTATTAGTGTAATCCCAATTTATATCATGATTGAACATGCTATAACCAGTCATAAGGTTTTGTACATATATTGATAAAATTGCCCATAAATCCTCTAGTTGTATCTTTGCTCATAGCGTATTAGCAATTGGATATTGTGTTGTTAGAACATCTTAACCTGTAAATAGGTACTCTAATTTTACCATCTACTGTATCAAGCCAAGATAAGTGTTTACTAGATTATCATCCACTATACCCTGAATCACTTTTGGGACACCATTTGACAGTTTGATGTCCATTGCCACAGCGCTCAATGGTATTTCGAATTCTGATATTTCCGTTTCATCACTGGTTTCATAGATTTTTTGTGTTGTACCTTCAACAATATTAAAACAGCTAATTTTACTTATTCTTCTAAATCCGGCACCTCCTATTCTGCCCCCTGCAGAGCCTTGTGATTCCTCTACAAAGAGTATGAAAACACTATTATCAGTTTTTTTACTTAAATCAATATCATTTTTGCATACTACAATTTTCCGTCTAATATCAAGTAATTCTGAATCTAAAGACATGTCACAGATCACTTGTTTTGATGCTTCTTATTAGTTCCAAAATTGTGTCAACATCACTTGCTTCTGGAAACTTCTCTAGATACGTGTTAAAAAAATTGAGCGCCTCGTCATATTTCTTCTGATGGAGACATACCATTCCTTTGTCTCTCAGACCATGTTGGTCATTCCCGTTGATATCCAGTATCATTTCATTTACAAGCTCAGCACTATCCAAATCCTGACACTCAAAAAAGCTAGTTTTGAGATTGTTCAGCATTCTTATGATAACGTCGGGATTTGAGGCCTTGTCAACCAATTTTCGTGTCAGGGCGATATTCATTTTTGGGTAAAAATGGTCTAATAGTTCCTTTAAAGAGTAATCATCCATTATTCTGCCTTCGTTAAACGGATCTATTATGATTTCATTTTCTTCTTCATCTAGAACATGTTTTACCATGAAGTGGGAAGGAAAATTTACTGGATAAAGTGTAAAGTTTAGTGATTTGGCCAATTGGATATATAATATTGATAGTGTTATAGGATTTCCCGTTTTTCTTTTTATTACTGTGTTGAGCAAACTGTTGGAAGGGTTGTAATAGTCATCCCTATTCCCTTTAAAATTTTCAATCTTGTATAATTGGTGATTTATTTTTTCAATGAATTGAGTAGGTCTAAATTCTGAAGAACCTTTGAGTGACTTTGCAACTTTCTTACCAATTTCTTCAATTTTTGCCAATTCATCTTGTATTACCAAACTATCATACGCAACGATACGTGAGACTTGTAAAGCATATTCAGCTAATTTAGACGGATCATCTATGGCCATCTTACTGACAACATTGGTGTGCCAATCATTCCGCGCCGCCTGTATATTCTTAGTCATTAACCAGCTCAATTATTTGTTCCTTGAATATATAATTTTGATGAACAGGAAAAAACATCTGAACTGAAATTGTAGCTGAATGTGATCCTAATGAAATTCCCTATAATGGTTTGAACACGGGCATTAATTCAGGATGAGGTTAGCTTTTTATTAATTAAGATATACAAGATGTGGAGGCAATCAAAGTTTGGAAATGACTATTGAGGATAAACATGAGCGACTCAAAGAAATCATAAAGGAAAGAGGAATTGTCATAAAAGATGTAACTTTATCTAGCAACAGAAAAAGCAAATTCTACTATGATGTAAAGTCCATTGTCAACGAGCCTGAAGGCGCTGCGCTTATTGGCGAATTGATGCTTGCCCAGATATTAAAGATTGAACCCAAAATAATGTCGGTAGGAGGTCTAGAATCAGGTGCAATTGCAATTTCTACAGCAATAGTCTGTTCTTGCTATCATTCAAGACTGCCAAACACAATCTCAGGATTCTTTGTTAGGAAGAGTGTCAAGACATACGGCCTTGAAAAAATGATCGAAGGCATCGCGAAGGATCCTGTAGCCGTAGTCGATGATGTAGTTACAACTGGAAAAAGTGTTCTTGATGCAGTAACTGCACTTCGTAATCATGGTCTTAGCAACATCCATATTTTTAGCGTAATTGATAGAGAGGCAGAAGAAAATTTGCTTGAAAAGAACAACCTTCAATATCATTCATTGTTTAGACACTCTGATTTTTCAGCCCATATTGGCTCAAAACTAGATGAAAGTTGAAAATGGAAGTGGTAAATTAATACAATGTCATTTTATTCTCTGATCCAAGATTACAAAAAATACTAGTTTTACTATATAGTGGTAATGAAACAAAATTCCCTGCATAAAGACAATCTCCCGTATTCAACAGTGTTGTAGAATAAAATCAATAATTAGTAAAATTTGCTTACTATTTTATCTATAGAACCAGATCGAATCCTGTGTAATGCAGTTTATTCACTCAGAGATTCATTTACAACATAATTATTAGTATGTGATACTTCTGGTAAATCAGATATTGCTGGGAAAATACGGCACATTTCTTCATGTTTCTTTATGAAGATCAATCCTGGCTCTGCAGTTCTGTACAAACCTGTGATCTCTGAATATTCCATCAGTTTCCTGTCAACTGCAGTCATCAGATAACGGGTTAATTGAGAATGAGATACGCCTGCATTAATCATTATAGTTGTTTTGTATTCCCAGTTTGAGACAGCTGCATTTAGGATCGCAGCCATAATTTCAATCTCTGAGCGATTCTTCATTTTAGAACATGAATCTAGTTGCACATTTAGATAAAAACTAACTAGATAAGTATCACTATTTGCTAGATTGATAAATATTGACAAACACAAAATCAATTCTCGATTTGCGCGTAGTGTGTCAGTATTCTTCAGTTAAATAACTATGAGTGTCCGTCAATTATAACAAATTTTTTGTCCATCTTTATCTCTGTAAGAGATACCAAAGTCAAGAATCTTTGAGAGCTGTTTACCATTAAACACAGTACCATCCTGACAAACTAGTGAGCTATCGAGACAGCAACTCCCACAAATACCGATACCGCATTTCATGTAGCGTTCCAAACTTGCTTGCACTGGTATTGAATTCTTATTGGCTATCTCTACGACGCCTTTCATCATCAGTTCAGGTCCACATGTATAGACGCAGTCAAATGTATTATTTCTCACTAGATTACTCATTACATCGACTGTTGTTCCCTTTATTCCATAACTACCGTCGTCAGTACAGATTTTAACCGGAGAGTCGCCAGGTTCTGTAAGCTTTCTTGCAATATTCTCAAAGAATACTTCCTTTTTAGTTCTTGCACCCAATACTGTTGTAATTTTTAATTTCTTCTTACTTGCATATGATGCCAATCTCAATAATGGGACTAACCCAGTTCCACCTCCGATTATTAATATTTTCTTGTAATTTTTTCTGAGGTTGAATTCGTTTCCATATGGACCGCGCAGACCAATAAAGTCACCTTTCTTTCTCTCAAACAACGCAGTTGAACCAATTCCAGATTTTCTGATCGTGACTGCAGCATAACCTTCTTTGGAATTTATCATTACACTCATTGGAATTTCTTCGATTCTTGGGATCCATATCATCAAGAACTGACCGGGTTTAGCAGTATAGCTCAAATCATCTTTAAAAACCAGAGTTTTGACAGTAGGCGTTTCGGAAACGGTTTCCTCGATCCGAACTATTCTTCTTTTATTAATACTTGTGTGAAATTCCAATTATCTCGCCAATATTTTTTAGTTGCTTCTTTTCAACATATTTTTTTAGTCCTGTTGTAATTTGATTAAAAATTCCAGGTCCTCTAGATCCAAGAACACTACCTATTTGGACAGCAGATGCCCCAGCAATCATATACTCTACCACATCTTTCCAAGAGGACACACCACCGCATCCTATGACAGGTACTTCAAGTTTTTTTGAGATTTCGTAAACACATCTTATTCCGATCGGCTTTATAGCATTACCAGATAGACCTCCAATCCGATTGCTCAAAATTGGCATCATTGTTTCAATGTCGATGCTCATTGCCCTTAGAGTGTTTATGGCCGTAATAATGTCTGCACCTGCATCCACAGCCACTCTGGCAAGTTCGACTACGTCAATGGAGCCCACACCTACTTTAACAGATATTGGTTTATTGGTATTCATTCTAACAGTCTTTACAATCTTGTTAACCGCTTCTGGATCATCTCCTACTTCCATACCCATTTTAGACACATGAGGACAAGAAAGATTGATTTCATATCCAAGAATATTCAACGCATCAAATGCCTTGACCATTTTAGAAAAATCCTTTTCAGAGGACCCGACAAGACTAATGAAAATTGGAATAATTTTATTATGAGACAATTCTCTTGAAAAGGCATCTACTCCCGGGTTTGACAGCCCCACGGCATTGAGATAACTTCCACCTCCCAGAGGAATCACTGTGGGATTTGGATACCCTTTCATGGGTTTTACACTGATAGATTTTGTCACGACCGCTCCAATATTCTCATGATATAATCTTTCAAAGATACTTTGAGATATACCCAAAATCCCCGAAGCAAGCATAGTTGGGTTTCGAAGATTTATTTTATCTAATTTAACAGAAAGATTGTAGTTCTTATCATCAATGTCCAATGATAGATAAATAATCTGAATACTGGTAATTTAATCTAAATTACGACTTCAGGACGACTGTATTTATGCTATGGAACGACTACATTTATTCAAAGTCCTATTCTAGTGTAATAGTAGTTTGACCATTTACTATAACATTGAATGCAATGGGATAAATCAATTGTTACACGTAGTAAAATTGGATGCAAACAAGTTCCAATTCCCTGATGATAATTTTAGCCATGACACTCAATGTCATTTTCCTTCTACTGGTTGAAACAACCGATTATGCCAATGCTCAGCATAGCGGAAAAATGACTCTGACGTGCACTAGGGGTGGAAATTGTATTACAGTAATATGTATAGATGACCGACCTTGTAATACTATGCAATTAAACTCGAAAAATAGCACGGGACTTCGTGACTTTTTAGAGAATAAAACGAGAACTGCTTTAATCCCAAATGAAAAAGTATAACATCATGCTAGCCAACTTTAAATTTACACGATGTAAGTGTTATTAGCTATTTTTTCATCTAGTACTTATAGTGAGTGTCCGAAATATTGGTAATCGGAGCGTGGGGGAATTATTTAACTCTCAAAAAAGACTTGCAATAATTGCCGTATCGACGGCCGGAATCATATTTGGATTTGTACTTTTCGGCAACTAGATAATTCTAATCGAATCAAAGATCTATGATACCAAACAAAAGGATCTATATTCCAGTAATTCTATCAGTTTATTTGACGCCAATAATTCCCACACGTACATTTTGACATGATGCAATGTTTCATATTTATCTAGATTTGATTTACCTCAAGATTTTTCTATTGGGAAATGTTCTTGATGCTATAAAAAAAATTATTACCATTTATCTATTACAGACCTGATATAGAATCCAATTCAAAATTCTTAATTCGCTATGTAATTTATTCAGATTGTATTATTGAATGAGTCTGATTTATTTTCAAGATAATTTCCTTAATTCTACAATCTAAAATGTTACACATTTGTATCTCGGGATTTTTCATGTTTTTAAGGACCCATGACAATAATTCAATCCTTGCACTGAGATCTCGTTTGTAGGTGGATTCCTCGTGTTCTCTACTTAGCCACAATTTGGATTCTTCAAGCTCTTTTTCTAGTACTTGTTCAAGTTTCATATCAAATATGGAATGTTGGAAGAATTTATCCATCGAAGTACTTTAAGCAGAGGGACTCGGAGTCATTTTGATTTTTATTATTTTTTACAATACACTTAAGAAAGACTGGATTTAGGTCTAATTAACAATAACCTCAACATAAGCATTTTCATTGGTTTAACAACGGTAATAACAGGTATTCAAATACACAAGACAAATATAAAAAAGGATGTGTTTCAATAAGGGTGAATAATTTGGGACGCTTTTTTGATCCACACATACACATGTATTCTCGAACTACCAATGATTATGAATCAATGTCAAAAGCAGGGATAGAAGTAATTGTTCAACCTTCTTTCTGGTTGGGGAGTCCAAGGACCTCTGTGGGTACTTTTGAAGATTATTGGGAACATATGATATCCTTTGAAACTCAAAGATCAAAAGAATATGGTATCGATCATTACGTTTGTTTATCAGTGAATCCTAAAGAATCAACAGTCAGACCTCTCGCTTTGGATGCGCTTGAAGCTATGTCAAAATATATAGACAGAGAAAGAGTTGTTGCCATAGGCGAAATAGGGTACAACGTAATTAATGAATTAGAAGACGAATTATTTCAATTGCAACTGGATATAGCAGTAGATAAGAAGATGCTTACAATGATACACCTTCCACACGTAAATAAGAAAGATGGAATAGAGCGAACTAAATCTGTTCTCAAGAATAAGAACCTAATGGAAATGACAAATAAGATTTTAATTGATCACAATACAGAAGAAACGATAGAAAAAACTCTAGAGCTTGGATGTTGGGCAGGATTAACTGTGTATCCCATAACAAAGCTTTCCCCGTCAAGAGCCATTGATATCATTGAGAAAAATGGATTGGATAAAATTATGATTAATAGCTCAGCTGACTGGGGGGTTTCTGACCCGTTAAGTGTGCCACTGGTTGCAGAAGAAATGAAAAAGAGAGGCTTCAGTATGAACGATATTGAAAAAGTAACATTTTACAATGCATTTGAATTTTTCAAACAGTCAACCAAGTTCCAATGGAGACCATAACTAACAGATATGGAGTTTGCTTTTAGCACAAATGCTTTCAAGAAATATTCCTTAGTTGAAACAATAAATGTCTTGTCCGAGATAGGTTACGGAGGGATTGAAATTCTTTGTGACGTGCCACACGCATATCCTAAAACACAAAGTGATTCTGACATTAGCGAAATCAAACAATTATTATCAAAATTAAACATTAGCGTTTCCAATCTAAATGCCTTTACACTTTTTGCAATAGGGGACACATACCATCCATCATGGATTGAAAATGACCTCAACTACCGTAAGTTGCGAATAGATCATACTATAGATTGTATAAAATTGGCTAGCAAACTTGGTGCCAAGAACATATCTACCGAACCTGGAGGTCCAACCATGAATAATGAATTAACCAAAGATGAATCATTGAAAGTATTTGAACATGGAATTAATCAAGTATTGAAGACTGCGGAGGAAACTAACGTTACTGTGCTTATTGAACCTGAACCAGGCTTATTAATAGAAAATTCTGAACAATATGTTGACTTTATTAAAAATTTTGAAACAGAATTAATTGGATTAAATCTAGACATAGGTCATTTTTTCTGCGTAGGCGAAGATCCATCACAGGTAATACACAAACTCTCGCAGTATATTAGACATGTACATTTAGAAGATATTTCTGCGGACAGGCGACACAATCACCTCATTTTGGGCGAAGGTGCGATAGAGATTGGTTCGGCCCTCAGGTCGCTCAAAGATATCGGATATGATGGATTTATTACAGTAGAGCTGTATCCATATCAAGATTGTCCTGTATATGCAGCGAAACAAGCAATGAAGTTTATTAAATCACTAGACTATCTTTAGTCAGGAAATGTTGTTTTCACTAGTACATTTATCAACATTCTATAATTCAAAAATTCAATTCATCCCATGTAGAAGATACCTATGAAAAGTTCTAGTTTCAAAAATTATCTGCTTCTAATCAGACTCCCAAATCTATTTACTCTTCCATCAAACATCCTTTTGGGCTTTATCCTTGTTTCGACGTTCACTCTGACAATAACATCGGTTACTCAAATTCTCGTACTAGTGACTATCTCCACACTTCTTTATTGTGTAGGTCTCATCCTTAACGATCTCTTTGATTATGAGATTGATAAAAAGGAGAGACCAAACAGACCTCTCGCTTCTGGTAAAATATCAAGAAAAGTCGCTATTGTCCTTGTTATCATATTAACTACCATTGCACTGATTTTGTCTCTACTAATTAGTGTTACTACATTTAGTATATCTATTCTTTTATTGGCAATTATTTTCGGATATGATAAATATTTGAAGAATACTAAGGCAGGTCCTTTTACTATTGCGGTGGCCCGAATCACAAATGTAATTCTGGGAACAACTGCAAATATTAACAGTATCGAAAATTTTCCTCAAAATATTCTTTTAATGTTTGTCTTGACAATAACATTTGTTTACGTGTCTTTGATAGGATTCTTGAGCCGATATGAGGTTCAAGGCTTTCCTGAAAATATCAAATCTTATTTGATACCTGTAATTATTTCTGGCATTGTTTCTTCAATCGTGATATTCAATCTGATAGGTTTCTTTAAATACGAATCTCTATTGGTTCTGGCATTATTTTCATTTATTATGGCCAGAACTATTTACAGGATTCATAGCAAAGATTCGACAGGGATACAACAAACTATTCAACAAATGATTTTATCTATTATAGTCCTTGACTCCACATTTCTAACGGGCATAGCAGGATTAGACGTTGGACTCCCCGTGCTGATACTACTTGCTCCGTTGCTCATATTGGCAAGGAAAATGTACATGACCTGAGATAAAAATAATTAGAATTAAATTCTTGGTAAAATCCAATAGATTAATGGTTAAACACATAATCGTCATAGATATTGTGGGTTTAGAAAGTAGACATATTTCTGAAGAAACAACTCCAAATATTTTCAAAATTTCAAAAAATGGAGAAATAAGAGATTTACAAACAGTATTTCCTGCAGTAACATGTACAGTCCAAAGCAGTTTACTTTCAGGATCTTATCCTGAGATTCATGGTATAATTTCTAATGGGCTATATGATAGACAACATTATTCTGTTTCATTTTGGGAACAATCAAGTAATTTGGTTCAAGCCGATAGAATTTGGGATACTATCAAGATGCATCAAAACGGTTCAAAGACTGCCGTTTTATTCTGGCAAAATACAATGTACTCAAATGCAGACCTTGTCCTTACTCCGCGTCCATTACACATGGATGATAAAATGATAATGTGGTGTTATAGCAAACCACCGGGATTCTATGAAAAACTATTTGAAAAAATTGGAAAATTTGATTTGACTTCGTATTGGGGGCCTTTTGTCTCCAAAAAATCTAGTGAATGGATAGAAATGGCAACTGAATATGTGTTAGAAAATGAAAAACCTAATTTCTTATTTACATATATTCCCCACCTAGACTACTCATTCCAGAGGAAGGGAATATCGTATAAGGAACTAAAAGATGATCTAAGATTTGTTGATGAGTTGGTTGGTAAACTAATGAAGAAGGTATCAGATTTAGGAATGTTAGAGGATACACAATTCATCATATTTTCGGAGTATGGATTCACAGATGTTAATTCTGATATTCCACTAAATTCTATACTCAGGGAAAATGACCTTGTTGCAGTTAGAGAAATTGAAGGGCTAGAATATCTAGACCTCGAATACAGTAAAGCATTTGCGATGGTGGACCATCAAGTCGCACATATTTACGTCAAAGAAAACTATGCCAGTCAAGTAAGAAAAATTTTAGAAGGGATAAAGGGAATTGACATGATCCTCGACAATAATCTGAAACAACAATTTAGAGTTAATCACCCGCGCAGTGGTGATATGATAGCAGTTTCAAATAAAGATAAATGGTTTAGTTATTATTGGTGGTTCGATCAACTCAAGGCTCCAAGTTTTTCTAGGAGGGTCGATATTCATAGAAAACCAGGTTATGATCCGGTGGAATTGTTCTTTGATCCGAATACAAAATCCATCCCATTGAATGGTAAGTTGGTCAAGGGTTCTCATGGAAGATTACCAACACAAGGCCAATCTTCCAATCCTGTGTTTGTATCGAACATTAGAAATATTGATGGAATGCGAGATGGCAATGATTTGAGTGTAGTTACTATTGGTCGGTATCTTAAAAACATGATATCTTGAGATATTGATGCATATGTCCTGGATACATTCGATTACTCTATCATCTTTTATGAATCTGGAACCAATACAGGTAACTCTCGAAAATCTAAAAAATCATGGAATTAATACAGTAGAGGTATATGGTGAGCCTGATTTAATTGATGTAAAAAACTTGATGCGACAATTTGATTCCTTTTCAATCGATGTATCAGGTATAACAGGTATGTGGGGCCTGAGCAGTGCCAATAATAAGTCACGCAACTTGGTTACTGCGGATAACAACTCACGGATTGCTGCCCAGAATTATGTAAAAAAATGCGTTGCTCTTTGCCACCAGCTGGGCGGCAAGACATTCAATATTTGTTTGTTTAGTGATAAACCACTAATTTCAGATGGCAATCACAGATTTTTGCCAGTTGATAAGAAAAGGAAATTGATTTCTTCCCTTGTACATCCATTGCGTGAGTTAGCAGAGTATGCAAGTGATTATGATATCAATCTTGTCATTGAACCATTGAATCGGTATAGCACTCCTATTTGCACTAATTCTGAAGATGCGAAGTATATCGTAAATCAAGTAAACCATGAAAATTTAGGAATAATGCTAGATGCTTTCCATATGAACATAGAAGAAGACTCTATTTATGATACCATTGTAGCTTCCAGCAGTTTATTGAAGCACGTTCATGTATCTGACAACAATAGGAAAATGCCCGGATTTGCTCACATAGATTTTGATGCCGTTGTACGTGGACTCAATAAAATAAAGTATTCAAAATACGTTACTTTTGAGCCTACAATTGAAAGTACTGATTATGAAATTGACTTGAAAGCAGGATTGGAGTATTTTACAAGTTTATCTAAATCGAGAAGTTGAATTATATGAATGCCTATATGATGATACATAAGTTTTGAGGAGGCATATTTCATAGTTGCTAATACATAACAGTGAAAGATTCATAGTAAATAACGAATTTGCAAAAGACGTCGAAAGGGGACTGGGCGATAAACGAAAGCATATTTCTCCTAAATTTTTCTATGATAAAAAAGGATCCAAGCTATTTGAAGAAATATGCCGACAGCCTGAATATTATCTTAATCGAACTGAATCTCAAATTTTGAAAGATTCCGTAAACGAGATTTTAAAAATAATAGGTGAAGATAAAATTAGCCTTGTTGAATTGGGAAATGGAAATTCCTTAAAAACTAGAATTCTGTTAGGACCCTTACTTGCAAGGTTGAAGAATGTTTCCTATTTCCCCATCGATGTATCCTTGAAGATGCTGAAAAAATCAATTGCAGATTTGTTTAGAGAATATGCGAACTTGAAAATTTACGGTGTTTGTTCAGACTATGTTACTGGACTTGTGAGGATAAATGAATTCATAAAATTCAAAAAGAATGTTCCAAAGAGGAAATTCATAATTTTCTTAGGATCAAGTATTGGAAATTTTGATCCCAAAGAAGCATTGATTTTTCTTCGTTCTATAGTAAGATATGTTCGAAAAGATGATTTACTATTAATTGGAATCGATTTAGAAAAGGATAAATCAATTTTGGACAGGGCATATAACGATAAGAATGGCGTAACTGCAAAATTCAATCTTAACGTCTTGTCAAGAATTAACGAAGAACTTGATGGAGAATTTAATGTATCAAATTTTGAACACAAATCATTCTACAACGCCAATAAACACAGAATCGAGATGCACTTGATATCAAAGTTGGACCAGGAAGTAAGAATAGGATCAATTGGAAAAACATTCTATTTTAAAAAGGATGAAACTATCCATACAGAAAATTCCTACAAATATTCACTAGGTAGACTTAATAATTTGGTAAGAACTTCCGGGCTTCAGATAGTTAAGAATTTTGTCGATCCTAACAAACAGTATTGTCTAGTATTGTTAAAGAAGATCCCTAACACAGCGAAATCCTGAAAAAGGAATTCTTTCATATGGCTTGAAATAATTCCTATAGCTGTTTCGAATTTGTGAGCTTGGTGTCGCGAATGATCCGCCACGCAATACTTTCTGGTTAATAGCCCACTTGTCTGTATACTCTGAAAATTTTGATCTAAATCCAGGATAAAGTG
>Ga0193738_1000671_pt1 | contig 15995 bp, 9 predicted proteins | sample L2a1metaG_FD_144927 | JGI IMG/M metagenome (GOLD analysis project Ga0193738, IMG submission 144927) | Soil microbial communities from a riparian zone of the East river system, Colorado, United States - L2a1 | ecosystem: Environmental > Terrestrial > Soil > Riparian zone | place: USA: East River...
TCTTCCTTTAATTACGGGAGCAACTGTAGTAATAGTAAGCAACGAGACAACTACCAATCCTTTGCTTCTCAGTGAGGCGATCAGTCGTTATCATGTGAATGTTATGCAGGCAACACCAGCTATATGGCAATTACTTATTGAATCACGCTGGCCCGGTGTACCGGGATTAAAAGCTCTTTGTGGGGGTGATGTATTAACACGAAAATTAGCTGATCAACTCTTCGATCGTGTTGACAGTTTATGGAATATGTATGGCCCTACCGAAACAACGGTTTGGTCTTCTCTATGCCAAATGAAAAAAGATTATTGCCCTGTTACTATTGGAAAACCTATTGGCAACACACAGTTATATATATTGGATGATCTTCTGCAGCCCGTGCCTATTGGTGTAGTTGGAGAATTGCATATTGGTGGTGAGGGATTAGCACGGGGTTATCTTAATCAAACCCAGTTGACCAATGAAAAATTTATTCCTGATTGCTTTAATTCTAAGCCCGGAGCATTATTATATAAAACAGGTGATCGTGCCCGCTACCTGGCTGATCATTCGATAGAAATTCTTGGACGTATCGATTACCAGGTAAAGATCAATGGTCATCGTATTGAATTGGGTGAGATTGAATCTGTATTGATACAGCATCCTTCTGTACATGAAACTATTGTGATCACACGAACAGAAACCTCAGGTGAAAAAAGATTAGTGGCGTATTTTGTTCTGTTGAATGGCAAGTCTTCTGATGAAGGCGAATTGAAGGATTTTGTTAGAAAAAAATTGCCTGCATACATGATACCCACCGTATTTATTCGACTCGACAGCCTGCCATTAACGTCCAATGGAAAAATAGATCGCAAAGCATTACCAGCGCTGGGGCATGTTCATGAAGTGCGCGGCTATGTTGCGCCAGGAAATGAGACAGAGAAAATTCTTGCTGCTATTTGGAAAAATGTGCTGGAGATCGAACAGGTAAGTATTCTTGATAACTTTTTTGACCTTGGTGGTGCATCGATTCAGAGTCTCCAGATCGTTGCCCATGCTAATATGGCCGGCCTTCAGATCAATGCTGAAGATATTTTTGAGCATCAAACAATCGCTGAGTTGGCTGAACTTATCAAACAGAAAATTAATGCTCCGGTTTATAGTAACGGATAGTTCCAGTGACAGATCAACGGCTTTAATTTTTTTGAAACCATAGTAAGTTCGTCTGGAGGTAATTGATGATCTATCGACTTAAATTCCTTTTGGAGTGCTGCAAACGACGTCATTTTATTTTCACAATAACTGAAATCATCAAGCTGTAATGTTTCGTAAGCGGCTTTCATGCATGTCACGGGGCTTTTAATAAAATCTTCATAGGCCAATTCTATTAATTGACCTTGCGGTACCATGTGTTTTTCCATCAAATACCGATTCATTGTTTTGGTGTAAGTATCCAGTATGATCGAATTGATGTCAACTGAGCTGGTTCCTCCTAAAGCATAAATTTTATGTGTTACTTTCCAGAATCGTTTATTCGACGCATACACTTCATATGGATTGCGATGAATAAAAACAAATTTGGCGTCGGGGTAAAGTGACAGCAAAAGTCTTATTCTTGCAGTATTGGGAGGACTTTTAAGCACCAATTTTTTGTTGTGATTTGCCAGTGATATTTTCTTCAAAAGAAAAACATACTCGTGTTTCCATGCTTCGATCTCTGTCGCTGGTATATTTTCAAACAAGACATATTTATCGAAATAGTCGATCATTTTATTTGGAAAAAAATAACCCCATACGGCCCCCCGGGGGCTTAGTGACGTTGTCATGGCTCCATCTTCTTCTCCTGGAAACCGTAATGACAAGGGTACTCTGTGGACCGGGTCCTCAAGTTTAAAAAGTCTGAAAATAGAATCAAATGCCGGCGACATCCATTTTTCGCTGCTTAGCATTATTTCAGGAAACATCATTTGAAAATTGGAATGATATCCAAAACGATCATCTTGTGTGAAAAACTCATGCAGGTAAGAAGTGCCGCTGCGATAAAATCCCAGGATAAACACCGGAGGCTTTATAATTGTATGTTGACTGATCTTTCTGTTGTAGATGGCTAATTCCGTCCACCGTAATGGTTCAAACAGTATTGTTTTAAGTAACCAGCCTGGTATTTTTGATAATCCATTACTGGAAATCCCACCGTTTCCGTACGCAATTTTCAAAAAAGAATAAATTGGCAGCGGAAAAAGTCGGTCCATGAAAAAAAAGTTTGAAATACTAAGTTAATGTATTGATGAAGATTCTTTGCTGCTACTATCAGTTTCAGATAGGTTGGGTCGTTTCATTTGCATACAATTTGCATACAGGATAACACAAAAACGGTAAAAAGGGGTAAATAAAAGCCAACCATCTTCTCAACCTGATGCTAATAAAACCAGTTTCCCGTCTGAAAGGACAGCGAAAACAAATATTTGAAAAAATCAGAAAATTCCGTTGGACCAACTGTTAATCAGAGGGTCGTTGGTTCAAGTCCAACAGGGGGAGCAACAAACTAAAGCACTTAGATTTATCAAATCACTAAGTGCTTTTTTATTTGCATACTGATTAATTGTTCATGCAATCAACATGAACGTGATGTAATAATTATTTCAATTCTTGACCTTTTTCAACTTCTCCATAAATACTTTCAACATCAGGTCTTAGCAGTTAACGAAGAGCTACATTCACGCCACCAAAACTAACTGCACTTCTTTTACCAAAACTCTTTGCATAATTAGTAAAGCCGCTTAGTGCGGCTTTACTTTTGAATTTAAAATTTTTTTGATCTACAATACCACAACCAGCCCGGCAGGGCGGAGGGAATATCAACAAAGCAAAATGATTCTATATACTTTCTTTTGCTTGTGCAAAAGAAAGTAACAAACCTGCCTGCCGGCAGGCAGGGAAAAGCACACCGGCAATGATTTACGGCCATTGCCGGACGCCCTGATTTGGCATTTGTACTACTGTTAACTGAGCTAAATAACGCTTATCATCTGCATCGACGATAATTGTAATTTATTTTCTTGATTGATTATTCCCTGAACTTGTTTCCATCTTATACAGTATTAATGATGTTCCAGCGCCTTCTTTCGTCTTCTATAGTTCGGTGACTCCTTTGAAGTTTGTAAACGAAAAAGATAGCGCCTTTATGAGTTTCAAATGGCACGAAGCATAAGTCTCAACTATCAGTTCGATGTCAAAATGTTTTTACAAACTTTCAGACTCTTCATGTGCGTTGGCCTGCCCGGCCGGCGGAGCTTCGGGCCGGGCTTGAACTTTTGGTTCTTTTGGTTCAAGCCAAAAGAACATAAAATGAAAACTACAATTAAATGCTTAATTGCCCAGGTTGGAAACAAAATGAAAAATCAAAAAATAAAAAATGAGGAGAGTTCATTACATGAAATCATCATCGCCAACAGTTAATCCAGCATCCTCTTTAAGATCCTTTCTCCACATATACTTTCCATGATCGTAAAACACAATACTTACCAGTTGCCCGTTTGAGCGGTATAGTTTCCATTCTTTGTTCTTCAGTCCATGCTGGTAAAAACCTTCCCAGTAAAACTGTTTATTATCGGTCCATTTGATCCACAACCCTTCGGGTAAGCCATTCTTATTATTACCTGAATCTTTAACAGCCCCGTCCTGAAAATAATTAACAAAGGGTCCGTGTAATAATCCATTCTCAAATAAAGGATGATAATGATCTCCGGCGCTATTGCTATTTGTTTTCTGCGATAAACTTTCCCGATGAACCCGTGTGCAGTTACCCTTCACACAAAAGCTGTTTATTGCTGAAATATATTTGTCCGCCAGTTTTTTGTTTTCATGATAAAGCTGTGTGAGCGGTAATGAAATTCTTTTGGGATGATACCGACGTTTCTCAAGGTGAAACTGTTGCCATTTCTCAGCTGAATAAGTTCTTATAAATTGAATAGTGCCGTCGGGATACCAGCCTTTCCAGGTTTTGTCAGGAATTCCCATTTTCATGAATCCTGAATCCAGCAGTCGACCATTGTTATACCAGCTGTTCCATTGGCCATGCCAGTTTTCTTTTCGCAGGAAACCTTCGTATAGTTTATGGCCGTTTGCGTGTATCCCGGTTATCTTACTATCTTCCTGGTTTGTGTATAAAGATTGATCCTCGCTAACCGATCCGGGTAACGATAGCTGGGCGCCACTATTGATCGTGCAGGCGCAAAAGATTAATAATAGAAACCATGGTTTCATTGGCAAGCGATGCAAAGTTATTATAAACTTTCATTCAGTCAGAAAGTTGCTATTTGTGCTCAATGGCATGGTTGTTAAAGCTCTCTTTCTTATCTTCAAAACATAAATGATCGTGTTATGAAATACTTTAAGCTATTTGCTGCCCTGTTGTTGATGAATTTCGCTAATGGTCAACAAGCCTCTTTCAAAATTCCATACGAAAAATTTTCCCTACCCAATGGGTTGCAGGTCATATTTCATATTGACAGATCAGATCCCGTTGTTGCCGTTTCATTAACGGCGCATGTCGGTTCTGCACGTGAAAAAGAAGGAAGAACAGGATTTGCTCATTTGTTCGAACACCTGCTTTTTCTCGAATCAGAGAACCTTGGCAAGGGTGGATTGGATAAAATGAGTTCACGTATTGGTGGCTCTGGTGCAAATGGATCTACAAATCGTGACCGCACTAATTATTTACAGACAGTTCCAAATGATGCTCTCGAAAAAATGCTTTGGGCAGAAGCGGATAAGCTGGGTTGGTTCATTAATACTGTAACTGAACCTGTACTGGCAAAAGAAAAACAAGTAGTGAAGAATGAAAAACGCCAGGGAGTTGACAATGTTCCATATGGTCATAATTCCTACGTACTTGATAAGCATCTTTACCCCGCCGATCATCCTTATAACTGGCAGGTTATCGGTTCTCTCGAAGATCTGCAAAATGCCAGCCTGGATTATGTAAAAGAATTTTTCCGTCGCTGGTATGTGCCGAATAATGTGACGCTGGTAGTGGCCGGGGATTTCGATCCTGTACAGGCAAAAAAATGGGTGAACAAATATTTTGCGGAGATCAAACGCGGAGAAGCAGTAAATGACATGCCGAAAAGGGCAGGGCTTGTTCCGCAAACGATCAAACTTTACCATGAGGATAATTTTGCACGCCTGCCTCAACTTACGATGGCCTGGCCAACTGTTGAGCAGTATCATCCGGATTCCTATCCACTCAATGTTCTTGCACAATATCTTTCGCAGGGAAAGAAAGCACCTTTATACCAGGTGATCGTTGAAAATAAAAAACTGGCTTCAAACACCAGCATGTTCCAGCGTGAATCAGAACTGGCAGGTAGTATGCAATTGCTTATTCGTGCATTTGCAGATAAAGATCTCGACGAAGTGATCACCGCCGTCAATGAAGCGTTTGCAAAATTTGAAAAAGAGGGTATTGCTGTAAAAGACCTGGATCGTATTAAAGCAGGACAGGAAAGGCAGTTCTACAATTCATTGTCGAGTGTATTAGGAAAGGGTTCTGTACTGGCACAATACAATATTTTCGCCGGCGATCCCGGTTTTGTTGAAAAAGACATCCGCAATATTCTCGCAGTCACTCCGGCCGATGTAATGCGTGTATATGATAAATACATTAAAGGGAAAAATTTTGTAGCAACCAGTTTTGTTCCTAAAGGCAAACAGGATCTCGCACTGCAAGATTCAAAAAAAGCTGATGTAGTGGAAGAAAAGATCGCGGCGAATGATAATGAACAGATCGATCCCAATGTAACGGCAACCTATGCTAAGACTCCGTCCAGCTTTGACCGCAGCAAGGAGCCACCGTATGGAAAAGAACCGAAGCTAACCATCCCTGCTGTTTGGCAAACAAAACTTGAAAATGGAATAAGGGTAGCCGGAATTGAAAGCAAGGAAGTTCCGCTTGTACAGTTTGAAATTGTTATTGACGGTGGCCTTTTATTGGATAATATCAATAAAGTTGGTGTAGCCAATATGCTGGCAAGAATGATGACACAGGGGACAAAGAATAAGACACCACAGGAGTTGGAAGAAGCCATACAACAACTGGGTGCATCTGTCAATGTATTTGCCGATACTGAGGATATGACTATCAGTGTGAATACACTTGCAAAGAACTACCAGCAAACCGTTGACCTTGTTGAAGAGATATTACTGGAACCAAGATGGGATGCAAAAGAGTTTGACCTCATCAAACAATCAATATTAAGTACGTTGAAGCAACAGGAGGGCACTCCCAATGCCATTGCACAAAATCAATACAATGAACTTATATACGGAAAAGAAAATATCCGGTCACGAAATATTTTGGGTACCAGTGCTTCGGTGAATTCGATCACTATGGATGATCTGAAAAATTATTATGCCAATTACCTTTCACCTTCCGTTACACGTATACAGGTGGTGGGAGCACTTGACAAAACAAAGATAACAGCAGCATTAAATGATCTTGCTGCAAAGTGGAAGATCAAAAAAGTTGAGATACCTGCCTGGGCGGTGGCAAAGGAAAATACAAAGGCGAAAGTTTATTTCTATGATGTGCCGGATGCCAAACAATCTCTTCTTAGCATTGGGTATCCTGCACTTTCAATAACGGACCCTGATTATTATCCTGCTACAGTAATGAATTATATATTGGGTGGTGGTGGATTTGCATCGCAGCTTACCCAACAATTACGGGAAGGCAAAGGTTATACCTACGGGATCGGGTCTGGATTTTCAGGAACACATGCAGTTGGTCCGTTCACGATCACCAGTGGCGTAAGAAGTAATGTGACGTATGAGTCATCACAACTGGTTAAAGACATTGTCGAAGCCTTTGCTAAAAACTATTCTCCGGATGACCTGGCAACGACAAAAAGTTTTTTGATAAAGAGTAATGCACGGGCATTTGAAACGGCTGGCGCCAAATTAAACCTGTTGGATAATATCATGAAGTACAATTGGAATCCAAATTATATTCTTGACAGGCAAAAGATCGTAAAAGAGATGACGGTAGAAAAGATCAGGTCACTATCCAATAAATATCTTGATACAAATAAAATGATCTGGCTGGTGGTAGGAGATGCAAAAACGCAATTGGAGCCACTTAAAAAATTAGGTTTTGGTGATCCGGTCTTGCTGAATCCGGCGGCGAAAGGATTTTGATTGATGTGTTATCCGTTCTTTCATTTTCAAAATAAATTCAGTTCACGGGGTAATTGAGAATAAATCTCCACATTTTTTCAAAACAATTATAGTAAGAATACGACTTTAATGGCTGCACAATAATTAGCACAGCATTTGTTATTTCATACTTACCAAAATCTCCATACATCACACTTAAATCATAAACCTTATGAAATAATGAGTAGGTAGTTTTTCAATAGAATTCACCTTGGAGGTCAAGACCGGATTATATATAATGATTGGAAAAAGATTTTAGGCAGTTCAATGAAAGCACTCTACGTGTGCGGCGGAGAAATAGTTCTCCGCCTTTTTTATGATCTGTATCGAGGATAATTGTAATTTGTCTTCTTGATTTCCTAAACCTGTTTCCTTCTTGATGTTCCAGCGCCTTCTTTTTCGTCTTACTAAGATTACCTACAGGGAGAGCATCGGGTCTGGCTTGATTTTTTTTACTCTTACTTTCTTTTGCTTGTGCAAAAGAAAGTAACAAACCTGCCTGCCGGCAGGCAGGGAAAAGCACACCGGCAACGATATACAGCCGTTGCCGAACGCCCTGATTTGGCTTTTGTGCTACTGTTAACTGAGCTAAACAATTCTTATCATCTGCATCGACGATAGTTGTGGTTTGCTTTTTTCAATCGATACTTCACACATCTTGTTTCAAATATCATGAATTTTCCAGCGCCTTCTTTTTCGTCATCAATAGTTCACCAGCATCATTGAAGAATATAAACGAAAAAGACAGCGCCTTCTGAGTTTACAGATAACACGCAGCGATAACTTCGTCCTATCACTTCAACAACAAAAGTCATTTAAAATTATCGGAGTCTTCATGTGCGTTGGCCGGCAAAACCAGCGGAGCATTTGGTTTTGCCTTGAACTTTCTTTTGTTACTTTTCTTTGTTTCAAGACAAAGAAAAGTAAGAATATCACATTGTAGGATGAAGATCCATTTAGTAAGAGTTTCATGTTCTTTCTTTTACGAAACAACAGCCTCAACTATCAGTTCGATAAAAAAATGTTTTTACAACCTTTCAGACTATTCATGTGCGTTGGCCTGCCCGGCCACCGCCTGTCCCGACCTAGGAGGGAGAGCATCGGGCCGGGCTTGATTTTTTGTTTCTTTTGGAACCTGTCCTGAGTTTGTCGAAGGATCAAGGCAAAAAGAACATAATAATACAAATCATCATAGTGTGTGACAGCGGTCATCGCCTGCTCATGAGTTTATAGTTATCTTCCAGGATGATTGATAGCCCCGCAACCTTATGAAAGGATTGCGATTTATTTCGTTCCCCGTCAGAACATCAACCTATTTCAAAACTTCTAAAAATTTATTTATGAAATCAACAATGAAAGCCCTGGTATATGGCGGTGTCGGAAAGATCGAATTGAAAGAAGTACCAGCACCAAAGATCCAGAAATCAACAGACGCCCTGGTACGAATAACAAAAACCACGATCTGTGGTACCGACCTTGGCATTCTTCATGGGAAAATACCCGCGGTGAAACCCGGCACTACATTGGGTCACGAAGGCGTCGGCATTGTGGAAGAGACGGGAACATCAGTAAGGAATTTTAAAAAAGGTGATCACGTCATCATTTCCTGTATTACTTCGGACGGCAGCTGTGAGTACTGCAAGAAAGGCATGTATGCGCATTGCGAAGACGGCGGTTGGATACTCGGACATCTTATCAATGGTACACAAGCTGAATACACATGCATACCGCATGCCGACAACAGTTTGCACCATATTCCTGCAGGAGCAGATGAAGAAGCATTGGTAATGTTAAGCGACATATTGCCTACAGGATACGAGATCGGCGTATTAAATGGCCGCGTAAAACCAGGCGACACGATCGCCATCGTAGGTTCAGGACCTATCGGGATGTCTGCCTTGCTGACCGCGCAATTTTATTCGCCGGCAAAAATTTATATGATCGATCTTGATGACAACAGGCTGACCACGGCTAAAAAATTTGGTGCTACTGATCTGATAAATTCAGGCAGCGAAGATGTGGTGAAAAGGATCTTTGCCGAAACTAAAGACGGTGTGGATGTAGCCATCGAAGCCGTTGGTCTTCCTGCCACCTTTGATATTTGCCAGAACATAGTTAGACCTGGCGGCAATGTTGCCGTTATCGGTGTGCATGGACAGAGTGTAGATTTTCAATTGCAGAAATTATGGATCCAGAACATTACATTAACAACAGGTCTTGTAAGCACATTCACCACACCTATGCTGTTAAAGAATGTGAGCTCGGGTAAACTGGAGCCGAAAAAACTCATCACACACCATTTTATGCTGCCGGATATACTGGAAGCATATGAAGTATTTGGCAATGCAGGAAAAGAAAAAGCAATGAAGGTGATCATTGATGCTGAAGGCATGACCAAATCTAAGGAAGCAACCAGTAAAAAAAGAGAAGTAGCGGAAGTATGATGTGATCACGCATTCGCTCAAGATTGTTTCTATAAAAAGTAAAGCCGCTTAGTGCGGCTTTACTTTCAGATCTTGCCTTCTTAATTAATGTACTTTCTTTTGCTTGTGCAAAAGAAAGTACCAAACCTGCCTGCCGGCAGGCAGGGAAAAGCACACCGGCAATGATATACAGCCATTGCCGGACACCTTGATGTAACTTTTGTGCTACTGTTGACTGAGCTAAACAATTCTTATCATCTGCATCGACGATAATTGTGTTTTTCTTTTTTGGTCGATAATCCAAAAATCTTGTGTCAGATAAGCATGAATTTCCAGCGCCTTCTTTTTCGTCGTCAATAGTTCACTAGAATCTTTAAAGAAGGTAAACGAAAAAGACAGCGCCTTTCGGAATTCCAAATAACACGCAGCAAGAACTGCGGCCTATCACCTCATTAACTAAATCCAATTACAAATTATCGGAGTGTTCATGTGCGTTGGCCCGCCAAAAACAGCGGAGCATTTGTTTTTGGCTGCCCTTTTCTTTGTTTCTTTCTTTTGGGCAAGCAAAAGAAAGAAAAGGGAATAAGGTTTCTATAAACAAGTAAAGTCGCGTTAAGCGGCTTTACTTTCGGATTGTGATCTTTATTCTGAGGTCACCACAAGTTTTTCTTCTTTCTTAATTACAAAAGACTGGTTAAACACAAACCCTTTAGCCTGCGCTTTAAAACTGATCCTTGAAGTTTCTTCTTTTGGTACTTTGTATCTCCTGGTATAAGAATTCCCTGGAATAGTTTCTTCAAACATAATATTCCCATCATTATCCATGATCTTCAATGTGCATCCTTTCGCTGGAACTTCCATAAAAAAAAGATCAAATACCAGGAAATTATTTTCCACTCCCATAAACTGAACTTTGTTAGCTGCATCGGTCTTCACATAATTTTCTGACGGGTTTTGCGAATAAGATGAGCCAGCACAGAAAGTAAAAAACACAACAATGATTGCTTTTAAGAACACGAATTTGATTGATTTCATAAAAAAGGTTTTTGATCTTGATTTGATAAAACAAAATTCCAACACCACAGTTAACTGACTGTAAACTGCCGGTTAATTACCGATGATGTGATTATTCTCTTATTATGAAATTTTAATAGTTGTGATTTTTGTAACAGTGTGGGCATTTCTATAGTTATCGGGATTATAAAGTGCTTCTGGTCCGCCAGGACTCGGGGTTCTAAATCCGGCGCACTTTTAGCAGCTTATCGCTATTATTTATTTAAACATTAAACCATGCTTAAAGAATTATTTGATCTCGTAAAGGGAGAAGCAACAGAAACTGTAATTAATAATCCTGAGGTTCCTAACCAATACAATAATGACGTGGTGGCTGAAGCTACCAATACTGTAGCATCAGGCTTGCGTAATGTCGTTGCCGGAGGCGGCGTGCAAAACATTTTATCCATGTTTGGCAGCAATCCAAATAAGAAAAGCTTACTCAGCAACCCGATAGTCTCGATGATGATGGGGCATTTTGCATCTAAGCTTATGAATAAATTCAATATGGGTACGAACCAGGCCAATAATTTGTCGGGCAATCTTATACCCAATGTATTGGGCTCGCTGATCAATAAAAGCAACGATCGTAACAACCCGGCCTTTTCGCTGGAGAAGTTATTGGCGTCGATCACAGGTGGCAGAAGTAATGAGGTCGCTTCGCAAGGCGGCGGATTAGGCGGACTGCTAAAACAATTTAACGGAGGAAATCAAAGTAATGGAGGCGGGTTCCTGGATATTGTAAAGACTCTTGCCGGTGGGGCGCAGGAACAACAGCAAAAGAACGGGGGCAGCTTGCTTGATCTTATCAAAGGTTTTGCCCGCTAAAATTGCATAACAGAGATTGTAGTATCAACTAGTGAATTTTTTCAGAGCACTCAAAGTAATTCGCCGTCGATACAGGATAACTTTGGTATCGAAGAATGTTGATCATGGTAGATGCGCCGGGGTCTCGCATGATCATTTTTGTGTTTTTGAAAACTTCAGATGGCGAAAACTCCGGTCGACGCAAAAAAAGTCGCACCTTCAGTGGTTCAATTTTGATAACCGGGTTATCTACAACAAGCATTTAACATCATCCGCATTCCTATACATGTTTTCATTTGTATGCTTTAATCTAGTCAGGATATTCTTCGGAACCCATTACCCAAATAAAGGACTGTATATCGATCATATCTTTTGGATGCAGATTCTTTGTATCCTTTCTAATCAAATCTGCAAAGTCCAGCAGGCTTTGGTAGGTATGCCAGTTTGGTTTAGAAGAATAATTAAACTCAAATCCATATTTTAACGCCGCCTTTTTCGTCACCACTGGTTTTAGAAATATATGACGGGAAGGATCAGCAATAAAACCAAAAACAGTTAATAAAGGCCAGGTCAAAACTCTTGTCTGTTTAACCGGGAGTGTGCTAAGCATATCACGAAAGTTTTCAAAGCGTTCCCTTTTGCTTTGCTTACAATAGATATATTCAAATAACCCTTCTGAAAATAGTTTTGCAGTCTCCCTCGTTTTCACTGCATCGCGAAGCGCCATTTTCTCAAAGGAAAACAATAAGTTCGTTTTAGATTCGATCCTAACGACACGGTTCACTATTTCGGCATACTCCTTCTCGCGGAGCAATTTTGTGAACTCCTGCTCGTTTAACTTTTCTTTCCAGGCCATGTGTGCATTCCATTTATATCCACGTTCCCAGTCTATGTACTTGGACCCTGTAAATCCGCCTGGAAAATAATAAAGAAATTTCTGCCTGCATTTTGTTCTCTTTCTTGAAAGTGAATCGCCTTTCCTTGTGAACAATTTTACTTTCATTCGAATACTTTTTGAATATTTATAAAATCTATTTCTTTACCTGTTGTAAATATTATACCAGCTTTAAGATTCAATATCATAAAGAATATCGGTGGCATACCATTTGAATATTCGTGCATGCTATCCAACTATTGTGGTGAAAAGTATCTGGGCACAAATTCCCCAGGTTGATTTAAGAAGTGATTATGATCTCAACTATTGGTACAATCAGGATAGGAACCAGCGATGGCCACATGCCGGGTAATAAATCCACATTTCCTCCGGCTTTCCAGTTAAAAAGCCGGCTTCATTATTATAGTACCCTTTTTAATACGATTGAAGTTAATCGTTGCTTTTATAAAACGCCGCTTCTCTCCACTTATCAAAAATGGGCCAATGATGTACCGGAAGATTTCACATTCACTTTAAAACTAAGCAAGAAAATAACACACGCAAAGAAGCTAAGTGATGACGTTGCCTGCATGAATACCTTCTTGCAAGCAGCAACAGGTACCGGAAACAAAAAGGGTTGCCTGCTAATTCAGTTTCCCGGTAAAATTAATTTGGACGATTTCAACCAGGTGGAACAGATCCTCGACCGGCTTCACAGCCTTGATCCTGACCATAAATGGCGAAAGGCGATCGAGTTCCGCAATGATAGTTGGTATATCGGTGAAACGGATGAACTACTCAATGAATATAAAACTGCTTTTGTTCTGCATGATTTTTCCAAAGGAAAAGTCTCAGTATTAAGAGGAAGTGCAAACTTTGTCTATATGCGTTTCCATGGGCCCGATGGTAACTACCGTGATTCCTATAGTAACCATGCGCTGGATGAAAAGGCAGAACAGATCAGAGAATTTTTGAAAACAGGGAAAGATGTGTACGCTTATTTTAACAACACTGCCGGCAATGCTTTTGAGAATGCGAGATATCTTCAATCGAAATTAATTAAGTAGTCGGGCATTTGAAGCTTTAATGTACAAGAAACAGACTTGGGTATTATATTTTTAAAAATATCACGTCAAATGTTTACGCAATCTTTTCTTCTCACATCCGGGATTGATTAAAAAGACTGCGACAGAGGAGGTACATTATGAAATCTTATTAGTTGTAATTTTTTAGGTGAGGCCTTTCAATAGTAATTGCTTTTACTATTCCTGCTGTAAAGAATTAAGAAAATACTCTGCGCAGTTTATGCCGGGGTCTCGCATGATCTTTTTTTCAAGATTAAGATTATTTATGGCAAAGACCCCTGAAGGAGTAAACGCCCCACATTCGCATGCGGGGCGTTTTTCTTTAGACTCAATTAATGACTTCACCATTCAATTATGCTGCGGGTCCGTCTGCATCTCCATTACTTGCACATCTGCAGGTTGGAGCGGTTTGACATCCCGGAGAAATTCAGGAGTTTCCATCACTGGTTTTTCTTCCCTGGTTTCTGTCTCAGCGAGATCAGCTTGCACTCGCTCCGTGCGTTTGCGGATGTCTTCACCGGTGAATGTTTGGGGAACACTACCGGTCGTTGAAACAGTAATGCGGAAATCTTCTGCATCGCTGAATTCGGCAGGGAGTGCAAAACTTCCATCCACTTGCATTTGTGGAGTGTATTCATTTTCGCCTGCATACACTTTTACGCGGATGTCCTTTAACTCAGGACGAGCGAGGTCATCGAGATTCCATCCTTTAATGAATAACCTTGCTTCAATGAGGCGAATGTCAAATACAACGGAGAATGGCTTCATTTTCCATACTTCCATCTCCGGATCACCAAGCAGGTTGAGCGCAAGTACCGTCCACTTATGGTAGTCATCATTGGGATGCGACAGCAACACATTCAGACGGCTGCGGTGCAAGAGGCCCAGGTGCCTGGTAAATCGCAGCATACCAAAGAATGCACGCTCATAATCGTCACCCAGTCCGATCCATGAAAACCGGGTGTGACCTAAATAGGCAATGGCACCACCAGTTGGATTTTTTATCAATGCTTCCGACATGGAATCATTACTCTCGTAGGCATTGGTGAGGCAGGAGTCGGCAAATGCGATGAAGAACTTATTGTTGTTTGTAATGCTACTTGCGCGCCACGAATCAAGGATGCAGCAGCCATTCTGGTTGCCATGACCGGAAAGGCTTACAAAATGCTGGCCTTCGTTGAGTGCAGCATCCAGGTTGGCCGAAGTAAGCCTGCTAACGGGAGCAGCTAAGCGATCAGCCGGTGACAGGCTATCTATATCTTCGTACAGCCTGTTGAAGCGTTGCACAAAAGGTAACTGAAGATCCACCTGACGGCGAAGTTCTTCCTGGTCAACCATTGATCCGTCGGCTGCAACAGGGTCAAATATAAAACGTGATGGTGCGATCTCCGACGCATTTCCGTAAATGACAATTGTATGCGTGATCACCGGGAATTCGAATGTAATTCCCCATAGAAGGTGAAAAGTTATCACGGCCGGTTGCAGATCCGTTGGACTCCACGCGAAATACCAACCCCTGATACCTACGGTCGCATTCTTATTATATGGTATTTGCCAAACGTCATTATCGTTGATCCAGGAAATCAATTGCCGGTTCCAACCGAGATTGATATCATTGGCAGTTTGAAGAATGGCCCTGCTTTGTGCGGGTTGTGTATGGAAACGGTTGTCTTCAGGTGGATCATTTGGAGTTGGCCAAAATGAAATCTTCCCTCCCCAATCTGAAGAGACCAGCAACATTTTGTCGATATAATTCCGATCCAGGAATCGGCCATCATCCGTGCGGAATAATTCGTAAGCAATTACCTTATTTACAAAGACAGCTGCATCCGATGGGTTGGATGCAGGAGCCCTGCCGACGCAGATATCCGAATTCCAATTGATGGGATCAAATGAATTAGCTCCTTCACGCTGTCCATAAACACGGTTGTTATTAAAGTCCCAATCATGCCGGCCTGCAATATTGTATTGTGGTCCGAAAAGGCTGGAGTAATAAAAATCGGTTGGAATGGTATTCCAGGTATAATGGAAACGAAGTGGTGCGTGGATGATTGCAGCGTTCCCGTCTACGCGTACGAAATTGGTTGGTGTGGCGGAGTAAGTAGTATAGGTATTATCGGTGCAGAAATACCAGCCAAGCCTTGCGCGGAACTGCTCTGTCGTTTCGAGGGAATGATCGAACACATCATTTCCTGGAAAAGATCGCAACATGATGTTTGCATTCAGTCCGGCTGTTACGATAACACTCCTTGGAGCTTTCTTTGGAATCAGGCGACCTGTATTTCGATTAGTAAGCCGCAGGTAATTATCGTGCACGCTGAACCATTCACCCAGTGCAACTGCTTTTATTTTCATGAACGTTCCTGTCCAGAAACATTTATTATCTGCGGGTGGATCAGTCGTCAGTTCGTCGATGGTACCACGACATTCACCAGCAGCCTGGCGGATCGGAACGATTTCCGTATCGCCACCGAGCAGGCACCAACAGATGCCCCAACTGGAATGTGCCCACTTGAGGAAATTGCGCAATACTTCCTGCAGGTCCACAGCGCCCGATTTAA
>Ga0193738_1000672_pt1 | contig 15937 bp, 10 predicted proteins | sample L2a1metaG_FD_144927 | JGI IMG/M metagenome (GOLD analysis project Ga0193738, IMG submission 144927) | Soil microbial communities from a riparian zone of the East river system, Colorado, United States - L2a1 | ecosystem: Environmental > Terrestrial > Soil > Riparian zone | place: USA: East River...
CTTGGCCAACGATTAAAAGATCATGGCTATAATCGCTTGCCACAGGGATATGATCATTTAAAAAAATAATAACCGGATAATAGTATGAGCATAACAGGCAGGCATACCATTGTTTTTATCATTTGCTTTTTCATCACATTCTTCGGTGGTGTGTTATCTATGCTCATGTCCGTTTATTTACCGGTTGTTGTAAAAGATCTGTTGGGAAATGTATCAGAAGAAAAGATGAATGAAGTAAGTGCATGGATAAATTCACTGTTTATTTTTGGATGGATGTTTGGTGGTATTGCCTGGGGTATTATTTGTGATAAAATTGGCCGGGCAAGAGCAGTTGTGTTGTCAACCGCATTCTTTGGCTTATTTGCGATCATCACAGGTTTATCATCATCATGGCTTCTGGTAAGTATATGTAGATTTTTTTCTGGTTTTGGAATCGGTGGAGTACTTGTAACAACAGTAATTCTTATTGCAGAAATATGGAAGGATAAAAAGCGAGCCATCATCCAGGGCATTGTTTCTCTTGCAATGCCGGTTGGTTTCTTTGCTGCTGGTGCTATTAATAATATTACTGAAGATTGGCGAACTGCATTCTGGATAGGCATTATTCCATTACTCTTAGCTGTCATTGCTGCATTCACTTTACCAGAGTCTGAGAAATGGAAAGAAATCAGATCAGGGTCAAAGCAAAAAGAAAATACAGACAAACAACTTTTTGCAGCTGAATACCGAAAAAATTTATTGATAGGGTCAGTTGTTTTCGGCGCAATGTTAATTGGCTTATGGGCAATCTTTTCATGGACACCTACATGGGTGCAAAGTATTTCGTCATCAACGAATGTGCAAGATCAACGGGGTCTAACAATGATGATTTTAGCAGCAGGCGGTATAGTGGGTAGTTTTTTTTCAGGCTGGATCGTAAATGCAATTGGTATTAATAAAACCATGCTTATATGTTTTGCAGCTTGTTTTATAATGACGATTGTTGTTTTTAAATTAAATACGGATGTAACAGTTGTGACATTTGCAGAAATGGGTGCACTTGCATTTTTCTTTGGCATTAGCCAGGGTGCACTTGCCGTTTATATTCCTGCTTTGTTTCCAACTAGTATCTGTGCCTCAGCAACTGGCTTTTGTTTTAATGCAGGCAGGCTGTTTACAGGAACAGTGGTTTTTTTTATAGGCGCATTGGTAAGCTGGCTTGGTGGATATGGTAATGCTGTTTTTATTTTTTCATTTGTTTTTGTAATAGGTTTTATTGCAACAATGCTCTCCAAAGGAGTCAAAACAAATTAGTTTTTATCATGGCACATATAAAAGTAGAAGAAGGTGTTCCCGGAATAAGAAGTCTTGTATTATTCAGGCCAGAAACAGGAAAACATTTATACGAACTTGCACAAGTTCTATTAAGAGGTGATTCACCACTCACAGCAGCAGAAAGAGAATTGATAGCTGCTTATGTGTCTCATAGAAACGATTGCATGTTTTGCATGAACAGTCATGCAGCTGCAGCAAGATGTCTATATGACGAAGAAAAAAATATAGTTGATGATGTATTGGCAGATATGCATCAATCAAAAGTGAGTAACAAAATGATAGCTTTATTGAATATCGCCGGTAAAGTACAGATACTGGGTAAAGAAGTATTACCGGAAGATATTGCGGCAGCAAGATTATTAGGTGCTGATGACCGCGAAATACATGATACGGTATTAATAGCAGCAGCTTTTTCTATGTTCAACCGCTACGTAGATGGACTAGCATCATTTACACCAACTGACGCAGTTACCTATGAAGAAATGGGAAAAAGAATGGCAGAAAAAGGGTATGCATTACCACAACAACCAAAATAAAAAAATGGCGCATATCAATTTAGGAAATGAACTTCCCGGTATCCGTGGTCCCATGGCATTTCGTCCTGAGACAGCAAAGCCATTGAATGAACTGGCAGAAATTTTATTAAGAGATGATAACAATACACTCAGCCGTGGTGAAAGGGAATTGATCGCAACTTATGTTTCCTATTTAAACGATTGCTTTTTTTGTCAGAATGCTCATGGCGGTATTGCGCAATATTATTTGCAATGTGATATGCAATTCATTGATGGTGTAAAAAAAGATTTCAATTCAATGCCAATTACAGATAAAATGAAAGCATTGCTGTCAATAGCAGCCAGTGTACAAAAAGGAGGCAGGTTTGTTACTGCAGACCAAATTGAAGATGCAAAAAAAGCAGGCGCTACAGACATGGAAATACATGACACTGTGCTGATCGCAGCCGCATTCTGTATGTTCAATCGTTATGTCGACGGGCTTGGGACTTCAGCGCCGGCTGATAGAAATTATTATATTGGAAGAGGAAAGCAAAGAGCAGAAGAAGGTTATTTACATTTCGATCTATATAAATGAAAATATAAACTATATGAAAAAGTATTTTTGGTTAGGCTTGATTGCCTTACTATTATTTGAAATAGCAAATGTTTACTTCATTATGCCAATGCCCGGCAGCCAGCAAATGAACAGCATTGATCTTGCTTACTTTCTTTATAAATGGCGGTGGATATTCAGGGGCTTGTTCGCTGCAATGATCTTTATTGGTTTGTTCAGATCACAATGGAAAAGAAAATGGTTATTGTTTTTTCCAATTGCTATCGTTGCGATTGTCATATACATGGCTAATTTTAAAATGGCGGCCGATGCAATGTTTAAGCAACCCAAACAATTGTTACTTGTGAGTGCTGCATCAAATAAAGTTGATTCAAACAGGTTAGTACTTGGTGTTTCAATTAATGGTGAAGCCAAAGCCTACCCGATCCGGTTTTTAGGTTATCATCATCATATACAGGATACCGTAGGTGGCAAACCAATAATGGTAACATATTGCACAGTATGCAGAACCGGAAGAGTATTCGAGCCGGTAGTGAATGGTAAAAAGGAAAAGTTCAGACTAGTAGGTATGGATCACTTTAATGCTATGCTGGAAGATGCTACTACCAAAAGCTGGTGGCGGCAAGTAACTGGTGAAGCAATTACAGGAAAATTGAAAGGACAGCAATTGCCTGAAGTTTACAGTACCCAAACATCGTTGGCAGATTGGTTACAGTTAAATCCCACGTCATTGATCATGCAAGCTGATACAAGTTTTATTAAATCGTATGACAGTAGTTTTAAATTTGAAAGCGGTGCAAGCAGAAGTAAATTAACCGGCACTGATAGCCTTTCATGGAAAGATAAATCATGGGTAATTGGCGTGAAGGCGGGCAAAGAAAGAAAAGCATACGATTGGAATCAATTGAAGAAAGAAAAATTAATACAGGATAAAATTGGCTCAGTTCCTGTTTTGATCGTGTTGTCAAAAAATGAAAAAAGTTTTTTTGCTTTTGAAAGACCGTCTGAGAATGCAACTTTCAGTTTAAATGGCGATACGTTATTATTCAATAATTATAAACTAAGAATAGATGGAAAGGGTATTGATACAGCCTTTTCATTAAAGCCTCTACCGGCCTCACAGGAATTCTGGCATAGCTGGCGAACATTTAATCCCGGCACCTTGCATTAGTTTGTCACGGCAGTTTTTCTTTTGTCCGGTGTGGTTCATGTACCTTTAAAGTGAATTTTACCGGCATGAAAAAAACTACTCTTATTCTCATCACTCTTTTTTCTTTTGGGCTAATCCATGCTCAAACAAAAGTGCAAACTCCCGACCAGGTTTACGGTGAACTTTTTAAAGATGTACAGATGTCTAAAATTTTTCCTGATGGAAAAACCTTTGTGGACTGTGTGCCTAAAAGAGATCCAAAGGAAATTGTAAAAGATTACCTCGCTATAAAAAAAAACCCGGCACTAAGATTTTCGTTGGAACTTTTTGTAAAAGAGAATTTTGATCTTCCTCCTGCACCGCCAACTGTTAATTATATTCAGCAGGAAAAAGATGTGGTGATGCATATCAAAAATCTTTGGGGTGCATTGCGTCGTGAACCTGATAAAAAGATCGAAGGGAGTTCCTTATTGCCATTACCGAATCCATATATTGTTCCAGGCGGACGCTTCAGGGAAATATATTATTGGGATTCTTATTTCACTATGCTTGGATTAAAAGAAAGTGGTGAAACGGATATGATCGAGAATATGATAAAAAATTTCGCTTATCTCATCGAAACATACGGACATATTCCAAATGGGAACAGGAGTTATTATATTGGTCGTTCGCAGCCGCCATTTTTTGCTGCAATGGTGCAATTGCTTGCTACGATAAAAGGAGATAATGCATACGTTACTTTCCTTCCTGCATTAGAAAAAGAATATAAGTTTTGGATGGATGGAGCTTCTAAATTAAAAGTTGGACAGGCCTATCGTCGTGTTGTGAAATTAAAGGATGGAACTATTTTAAATCGTTACTGGGATGATAGCAATGTACCAAGACAAGAAAGTTGGAAGGAAGATTTTGAAACTGCAAAAAAATCAAAAAGGAATGTAATAGAAATGTATAAACATTTGCGTGCCGGAGCTGAAAGTGGAATTGATTTTAGTAATCGCTGGTTTGCTGATGGCAAGAGCATCACTTCCATTCAAACGACAAATTATATTGCTGTTGATCTGAATGCTCTTTTGATCAATCTTGAATATGCAATTTCAAAAGGATACCAGGCGGGAGGAAAAGATAGTTTGGCAAATGATTTCAGAAAAAAAGCTGATAAAAGAAGAGTTGCTATTGATAAATATTGCTGGAACTCAAAACTGAATTACTACTGCGACTATAATTTTAAAACACAAAAAATATTAAATGAGGTCACCCCAGCGGGCATGTATCCATTTTGTTTTTTTGAAAGCAAACCTGATTACCTGAGCCTGCAAGCTAAAAAAGCTTCTGAAGCAATTAAATCAAAATTGTTACAACCGGGTGGAGTAACTACAACGGAAAGAAATACAGATCAACAATGGGATTCGCCAAATGGTTGGGCTCCTTTACAATGGATGACCATCTGGGGTCTTGATCGTTGCGGGCAAAAAGAACTGGCAAAAGATATTTCAATGCGTTGGATGAAATTGAATATCGATGTATATAATCGTACTGGCAAACTGATGGAAAAGTATAACGTTGTCGATACTCATCTTGAAGCAGGAGGCGGTGAATATCCCGGACAAGATGGATTTGGTTGGACCAATGGTGTATTGCTTGCATTGATAGCAAAGTATGGGAAGCCCGAATAATTACTAATAGTTTAAAAGAGAAAAGGAGATAACAAGCATATCGCCTTTTCTCTTTCTCTCTTTTTTCTCTTAGCTAAATATATCGCCGCTTAAATGTTTAAATGCCTCCATGGCGCCCATGTACTCACAGGTTCTAGCACCTGCTTTATTAGCATTAGCAATTATTTGTTCCCAAACCGGCATTGTCAAAGACCTGATCTCTTTTACTGGCCTGTCTGCTAACTGAAACAGCACTGCTCCCACAAATGCATCACCAGCACCAGTTGTATCAATGGGATTTATTTCTATGCTGGGAATGATCTTAGTTTCTCCATCAAAGCCAAGCAAGGTTCCTTCTTTCCCTAAGGTGATCGCAAATACCGAGGTTGTTCTTAGTAGAAGGTCGTTCACCGTATCAGTTAAGGTTGAACGTCCGGTCAGCATCATTGCTTCCTCATCACTTACTTTAAAGAAATGACAACAATCCAAAAAATTCCAGCTCTGATGAATGAAAGACTGTTGATCGTTTTGAAACAACAAGCTTCTGTAGTTTGGATCGAAGCTGATAAAAATTTCCTGCAGCAATGATTTTTGAAGCAGGCTTTGATAAGCAATTTGCAATGGACCTGGTAAAAAAGCAGTGGCTGATCCAAAATGAACTATTGAAAATTTTTCAAGATTGATAGCGTCTACTTCATCACGGTTCAGTTGCCCGTCAGCACCGCGATTAAAATAAAAGTCCCTTTCTCCATCTTCCATCAAAGAGACAAAAGCGAACGTGGTAAAATAATTTTCATCCTGTAACATCCATTTTGTGCTAACACCAAATGAATCCATAACATCAATAAGATGTTGGCCAAATGGATCTTTGCCAATCTTAGCTGCTAATTCGACATCACCTCCTAATGCAGCAATAGCAGCAGCAACATTTGTGGGTGCGCCGCCGGGTTTTTTCAAAAAATTCTCTCCTTCTGATAAGTGCTTTCCTTTATCAGTGCAGATCATGTCGATCAATGCTTCACCGACACAAAGAATTTTTTCCATTTGAAGTTTTTAATGGCCGATCCTTGTATTCATGTCTTCCAAAGCTATGCCTTTTGTTTCCGGCATTAATTTCCATACAAATAATAATTGAAACACCATCATTACGGCAAAGAAAGCAAATATTACTGTAGGGCCTATTGATGGGGACTCCGCAAAAAAAGTAAATGTTTGTGATATCAATGCAGCAAAAAACCAATGCGTCAAGCTTCCCAAGGACATTCCTGCTGCTCGTACAGAATTTGGAAAAACTTCAGAGATAAAGACCCAGATGACGGCGCCTTGTCCCACAGCATGGGCAGCTATAAAAAGAAATACAAACCATGTTATACCGGCATGTGTATCACCTGAAAAAGAAAATGCGATCAATGATAAAGAGACAATATACCCGATAGAACCAATATACATTAATGTTCTTCTCCCAAGACGGTCTATAAGATACCAGCCTACCAACGTGAAAATAAAATTGACAACACCAATACCTACGCTGGAAAGAAATGCGCTGCTTTTTTCCAACCCCGCCATTTTAAATACCCTTGGTGCAAAATATATAATGGCATTAATGCCGGAAAGCTGGTTAAAAAAAGCGATTAGAAATGCAAGTAGTATATAGCGGTTAAATTTCCCTGAGAAAAGCGATTCCTTCTTTTGTTGCTTTACAGAGTTTTTTATTTCGTGAATTAATTCATCCGCAGGTGCTCCACTTAATGCAAAGATCTTTCTTGCTTCCGTTTCGTTATTCCTGTACAGGATCAGCCACCGGGGGCTTTCAGGAGTAAACAACATAAAAATTGAAAATAGCAAAGAAGGAATGGCTACCACTCCAAGCATATAACGCCAGTCATTTTCTCCACCCACACCTTGTAATAAATAGTTTGATAAGTAAGCAAACAAGATCCCTGCAACAATATTCAATTGGAAAGAAGCTGCTAAACGACCACGATATTTTGGAGGGGCTATTTCAGAAATATAAATTGGAGCAACCACTGAAGAAGCGCCGATAGCAAATCCGCCAAGGAACCGGAAAACCATAAAAGTATTTACATCCTGTGCGATTGCCGCTCCTACTGATGAAATAAGAAAAATAATTCCGATCCAAAGTAATGTCTTTTTTCGTCCAATTTTATTTGCAGGAAAACTACCGATGATAGCGCCAACAATTGTTCCATATAATGCCATGGCGATCGCCGTGCCATGCATCAGTTTACTTAAACCCCAAAGATCTTGTATCACCTGTTCCGCTCCGGATATAACGGCTACATCCATCCCAAACAAGAAACCACCGAGTGCAACAGTGATCGACCAGATAACTAAATTTCTGTTCATTGGTTTTAATTTATTAATTCATAGATAACCGCTAAGAAAGCATCCTTTCGGGGAAGAAATCCGAAATGGAAAGTACCAATGAAAACCCGGATTTCATCAAGTTTTATAATGATTTGCTGCAAACATTTAAGATCGTTAATAGCGTCAGCTATTTAAGATCCTCTGCCTATTTTTGCCAATCTTTTGAATATATAGTTATGAAAAAAATATTAATAGGATTGGTTTTGCTACTCGCGGCAGCATTGACTTCAGTATATCTATTAATACCAGGGAGGATTAAAATCGAGGCAGCTATTTCATTGCCTGTTGCTTTACCGGGGGTATCCCGTACACTTATTGATGAAAACAACTGGAAAAAATTGTGGCCGGGTGAAATTCCATTTAAATATAACAAACAAACATATTCAATCAGTGTAAAAATACCTAGTGTATTTGATATTGATATTTATTCAGACAAAGACACAATTAACAGCAGGCTGGAGCTCGTTCCTATAGAAAATGACATGATGAAGATTGGCTGGCATGCAGAGCAAGTGACCAGCAGTAATCCTTTTACACGTTTCTCACAATACAGGCATGCAAAAGTAACAGAAAAAAACATGGATGAGATCCTTCAAGCCATGAAAGCATTTTTTGAAAAAACGAAAAATATTTATGGCGTTGAAATAAAGAAAACATTGGTTACCGACTCGGTATTGATATCCGTACGCCGCTCATTTGAACACCACCCCAATGTGCAGGAAATTGATGCAATGATCCAGGACCTGAAAAAATATATTGTTCAAAACAATGCTATTGAAAAAAATTTACCAATGCTGAATGTGCTGAAACTTGACAACACGCATTATGAAGCAATGAGCGCAATACCCGTTGATAAGGCATTACCACGAACCACTGAATTTGCTCCAAAATTTTTACTGAAAGGAGGTGATATTTTAGAAGCGGAGATACAGGGTGGACCATTTACAATTGAAAAGACTTTACAAGAAATTGAAAATTATCGCTCAGATTATAAATATAATTCCCCGGCTATCCCATACCAGCTTTTAGTTACCGACAGGTTGAAAGAAACAGACACGACAAAATGGATCACTAAACTATATTACCCAGTCTTCTGATCAATGAAAGCTGATCACTTTCAAGCTATCATTATTTCTTGCAAGAATAAATGATTCTTTTTTCCCTGCGTTTATTTTTCTTATATGACGCACTTCCCCTTTTATAATACATCCGCTCAATAAAGAGCAACTGAAGTTTCCATTACCATTATTTATTAAGACCGTTCCATAGTCGCCATCATATTCACCCATCTGAATATTATTTGGATAAAAATTTCCAGCCAGTAAAATATCGGGCTTATTATCATTATTTACATCTGCTATTGCCGCATCACGGTAAGAAGTAAGTTGTGCTTCCCATGGCAATTCTTTTAAAGTAAAATTCCAATTGCCATTATTTATTAGAATAACATTTGAAAAATAATTGGCTGTAAGCATCTCCGCTTTTTCAAGTTTTTCCTTTTTAAAAATATCGGTCAAAGTAGATTTTGCAAACTCTTCTGCATATAAATACTTCTTCTTCAACTCGGGCATCTGTTTTACCAGTTCATCTTTGGTAGCAAACGGAATTTCTTTATCGCGGAGATAATAGGTAAGTACCTGTTCCTTTTTACCATTCCCATCATAGTCATTGTAATAAAGGCGAACCGGTTTCTGATCAGAGGCTTTTAACCGGTTGTTTTGTCCAAGGTTACCAGCCACCAGGTCAAGATCACCATCGCCATCAACATCAACAGGCAATGTAAAATTCCACCAGCCCTTTTTATCTGTAAGATATTTTTTAGAAACCTTTCCCTTATCATTTACGAATGCTACTATGCCATCCCATTCTAATGATAATACCAGGTCTTTATCGCCGTCATTATCCATGTCATTCCATGTTGCCTGTTTTACAAATCCGGCTTTTGATAATTCTTTACTGTATTGATCAGTTACATCAGTAAATTTTCCTTTGCCATCATTTTTTAATAAATAAGATCGTGGTATAGTTCCATATTCATTTGGAACAGCTCTTCCTCCAATGAAAAGATCAATAGATCCATCGCTATTAAAATCATAAGGCACAACGCAGGATGCTGTTAACATTACAGTTCTATCAAAAGCATCAGTTAACCGCTGAAGACTTCCTTTGCCATCATTTAAATAGACTCTTGGCAATAAAAAATCACTATTACCATAGTATTCATTCCCACCACTGGCAACTACAAGATCTTTGAACGAGTCATTATTTACGTCTATCCAAACGGCGTCTACATCTTCGTAAGTACTATCAACATCCAATGCAGGTTGAGCTGATCTCAAGAACTTCCCATTTGGTTGCTGAATGAACAAGGCAGGCTTTTTAAATTTCGAAGCGCCAATAAATACATCATCCAACCCGTCAGCATTTATATCACCAACTGCTAATGCAGGCCCTTCTCTTGATGTCATGAAAGGAATTAGTGCTTCACGGTCAAATTCATTGAAAGGGTTTTCTTCATGCAAGTATGATAAACCTGTTTCATTTGTAATATCATCAGTTTTCCTCACCGGGTTAAGAATATGTTGCCTGATCAAGTCGTAATTAAATTGTGGCAATCCTTGCCTGTATTCAATATTAAAAATTGAATCTTTTACTCCAGCTAATTTTTCATAAGAATTATCAGGCCACACAAGCAAGATCGAATCAATAGTAGTATTATCAAGACCGATATGTAAGGGCACTTCCATGCTGCCCTGGAAACCCCTTACCGGGAATTTTTCATAGGTCCTCACCTCATTTTTTGTAAATACAATTGCTTTTGTGCCGATTGCATTTAAATTTTCAGAAGACCCTTTTAATTTTAGTTCAAGAAATGGTTTTTTTGTGCCATCATTATTTGAAAGATTTTTATAGATCAAGGCAGGCTCGTCCACATTATTAACTACCATATCCATGTCTCCATCATTATCAAAATCAGCATAGGCAGCGCCGTTGGAATATGTTTTTGGGTTATTCCTGATCATCGAAGCTGCATCAACAAACTTTGCTTCACCCTTATTTAAATAGAATTTGTTGGCCAGCTTTATCTGCGGAAATTTTTCAATCAGCGCCATATCATTTTCATCAACACGATTTGTCCTTATTTTTTCCTGCAGTTCATCATTACTGATATGGTTAATATAATCCATATCATTCAGTCGTTTGGGTATACCATTACTGATAAACAGGTCCTTCCAGCCATCATTATCAAAATCTGTCCACAACGCTGCCCAGCTCCAGTCTGTTGCATACACATTACTGTAAAAACCAATTTCGCTGAACAAGCCATTTCTCCTGTTTAGTTGCAGTGCGTTTCTTGCAAACTGAGGATGATAACCATGCCTGATCTTGAAGTGAAAAAGGTCATACTCGTTTTCGCCCAATGATCTTTTTAAAATGTAGGGATCCTCAGGCATCATATCAATTGAAATAATTTCAGGGAATCCATCATTTGTAATATCGGCCACATCGGTACCCATACTAAATTGGCTCGTGTGCATAATGCTGCCTTCCTGACTATCTATGAAAGTTCCATCCTTCTGATTAATGTAGAGATAATCGTTTTCCTGAAAATCATTTCCGATATACAGATCAGGATAACCATCAAGATTTACATCTGCAACAGAAAGCCCAAGACCATACCCGATGATTGACCTGTTAATTCCGGCGGTCGCAGATACATCAACAAATTTAACCTCCCCCTTGGCCCCTCCAGAGGGGGACTCATTTCTAAAAAGATAATCAGCAGCGAGTGTATCAAATGTATTCAGGTAAGAAGAACGTTCATTAAAAGTTCCGTTAAACCGGAGTGAATGATTCATTAAGAAAAAGTCCAGATCTCCATCAAGATCATAATCGAAAAAAGCAGCCTGTGTACCAAAGCCGCTGAAGGCAAGACCCAATTTCCCGGCTTCATCTTCATAATAAGGCACACCATTCGCATCTATTCCTTTACAGATCAAAAATTGATTCTTGCTTTTCAATGTTTCATAATTACCAACCCGACATATATAAATATCCAACAAGCCATCATTATTAATATCAACAACAGAAACTCCCGTGCTCCATCCGCCATCCTGTGGTATCCTTGCTTCTTTCGTCACATCTTTAAACTTCATTCCCGCTTCATTCAAATAAATTTTATTCTCGCCCTGGTTCGATGAAAAGAAAATATCACTAAGCCCATCATTGTTAAAATCACCAACTCCTACACCGGCGCCATTATAGAAATACATATACTTAAACATATTGAATTGCGGTGTCGCAGTCAGTTTGTTTGTAAAACCAATCCCTGTTGTTTTACTATCCAGGACTTCAAACATTGCTTGTACTTCTTCCTTTTTTTCATTACACGAAAAAAACAAACTGACCAACATGATTATTGGAAGTATTATTATGTACCCAACTTTAGTACTACTATTAAGGTGATGTTGCGTCGCACTCTTCATCGTTCTGTAATTCTATTGCCCAAATTTTATTTAGTCAGTCTATACATTATAGGATATTCATTATTTCGTAAAAACAAAATATAATGCTCCTTTTGTCCATTGATCCCCGCAATATCTCTTACCATACCTGTGACAGATATACCAGTCTTCGCTGGATCTATTACGGCAAATTGCCTGTTCCCGTTATTTTTTAGTACAATCCCATAATTAGCATCCAATCGTCCGAATTGAGGAAGACATTCTGTGATATTTCCGCCCAGAACAATATCTAATTTCCCGTCATTATTAACGTCTTTACAAAGTACTGCATTTACACTCGACAGTTGCACTTCCAATGGCAACTCTTGTATTGTGAATTTTCCATTGCCCTCATTCCATGCTATCACACTGCTGCTATAATTAAAAGTTTTAACTGTTGCAGATTGTACCAACTCTTGTTTAAAAAGAGTTTCTATTGTTTTTTTAGCAAATTCATGATGCTTTAAATTTTCTTTTTTCAATGATGGCAATGCATCCGTAAATTCCCGTTTCAAAAAAACCGTCACATCTTTTCCATCTATTGTTCTTGAAAAAACTTTATCCGCCAAAGTATTCATATCAAAATCATTCATCCAAAGTTTTACGGGATGTTGCTGATCAGGACGCAGGTAAAAATTATTTCCATAGTTTCCCAAAACAAGATCATTGTCTCCATCGCCATCAAGATCTGCAGCGTTGATTGATTGCCACCAGCCAAACATATTATTCATACCAGTAACAATTTCATTCATCTTTCCATTGCTATAAGAAAATATCCGCGGCGTCATCCATTCGCCAACAATGATCAGGTCATTTTTTCTATCTGCATTTACATCGGCCCATGCTGCTCCAGTCACCATTCCAATACTTGCAATTGCAGGGTTTAAATGCTGAGTTACATCTTTAAAATGTCCTTTGCCGTCATTTTCATAAATATAGCTTTGAGGATCGGCTCCATAGTTATAGGATAAGCTTCTGCCACCAACAAATAGATCAAGATCACCATCGCCATCATAATCATTTGCAACGGCTACTGATATGTTTGAATTATTTCCTGCGAAAGCTGTTGTATCTCTTTTAAAACTTCCCTTACCATCATTTTTATAGAGCCGATGTTCTAAATAAGGGTTTCTCGGCGGCAAATCATTGCCACCTGCACCAACAAACAGATCTTCATCACCATCTTTATCGCAATCAAAAAATAAAACAGCTATGTCTTCAAATTCTTTATCAGCCTCAAAAGTTTTTTGACTGCTTTTTACAAATCCATTTTTTGTTTGAAAATATAATTGTCCGTCCTGTCCTTTTGCTCCGCCAATAAAAATATCCTGCAAACCATCTTTATTTATGTCAGCAACGGCAGCTTTAGGTCCTTCTCTTGACAACATCACGGGAACATTTCTTTCAGTATAATAATCTACAAAAAATGTATTCTCAGTATGTTTATCAAATTGCTGGCTCACTGGTTCTGTTAGAAAAGGAACAATTGATGATGGCAATGCGGTTTGAATCGCACTATCTGGCTGTTGTACAAGATAATTCTTATCCGCTACAGGATCTTTGAGATAAGATTCTGATCTATCGGGCCAAATAATTTTTACGAAAGTCGGTTTTTTATTTCCCAGGCCGATCACAATTCTATAATCTGTGCTCGATTGGAATCCCCGACTCGGTATCAATTCTCTTGTTAAAATTGCTGAATCGATTTGCACTTCGACTTTAGCACCGATCGCAAACTTATTTGGTGCTTTCCCTTCCAATTGAAATGAGATAAAGTGATTGCCATTGATCTCCCGGCTATTATTCTTATATACAAAACATGGCATGTTCACATTATTCACTATCAGATCAAGATCACCATCATTATCCAGGTCGCCATAAGCAGCACCATTGGAAAATGAGGGTTGAGTAAATCCCCAATTAATGCCTTCATCAGAAAATTTAAGATTACCATTATTTCGAAATGCTTTATTCAATATCGGAACAGAAGGCATGCTGTCAACAATTTGCTGCACTTCTTTTTTCTCCCCTGACATTACCATTTTCTGAATTATATCGTTGGCAAAAAAGTCAATAAAATCCTGGTCGATCAGATCTTTATAAATACCATTACAAACGTAGATATCATTCATCCCATCATTATCAGCGTCAAACATCAAGGCTCCCCAGCTCCAATCGCTGGCTGCAACACCGCTGAAGTAGGATGTTTCCAGGAATTTTCCATTGCCATTATTTACCTGTAAAGCATTTTGCTGAAACTGATGATAGAATCCCTGTAGTTTCTTTTTGTGATAAATATCATACCCATCAAATGAGGAAGTTGTTTTTAAACGATAGTCATCAGCAGGAAGCATATCTGTTGTAAAAATATCAGGGTAACCATCATTGTTTATATCTGCAATATCGGCGCCCATAGAAGCAAGGCTTGTATGCTCTATCCATTGTGGCAGTTCTTCCTTAAATGTTCCGTTTTGCTGATTGATATATAAATAATCCCTTTCAAAAAAATCGTTTGAGATATACAGGTCAGGATAATGATCACCGTTTACATCTCCCACTGTTACGCCAAGACCAAACCCGATCAAACTGCCATAAATATTTGCTTCATTGCTTACATCTTTGAAGTGACCGCCATCATTTCGCAATAATTTATCACCACCGCCTTTTACAAAATCTTCTACAGGCCAATCTTCCGCCCGAAGCTCTCTTTTGCTTTCATAATTCAGCGTATTTACCGGGATGAAGCTATTATTCAGAATATAACAATCCAGGTCACCATCAAGATCATAATCAAAAAAAGCGGCATGTGTTGTGTAACCTTTTTCGTCCAATCCGTATTCTTTTGCTCTTTCTGTAAATGTCAGGTCATGATTATTAATAAAAAGCTTATTGCCTTCCTGCGTTTTCCATTTATCAATACCCGCATTGCAAACATAAATATCAAGCCACCCATCACCATTAATATCAGCCATCACCACACCTGTGTTCCATTTTCCTTTTTCTTCAATTCCTGCTTTTGTTGAAACATCTTCAAACTTAAAATTTCCTTTATTCAAATAAAGTTTATTTCCCCCCATGTTGGAAGTCATAAACATATCCGGTAAACTGTCGTTATTGATATCCCCGATAGCTACGCCACCACCATTATAAAAATTCCGGTAGGTGAAAATATTGAAGTCTTTAGTGTTCTCTACCTTATTGATGAAGTTGATACCTGTATTATTTTCAAGGGTAAAAAGGGTTAACTGCTTTTTTTCATTGCAGGAAAAAAAGTTTGCGGCAAATAATAGGATACAAAAAATAACTACGCATCTTTTCATATTCGATATTGCAAGCTAACGGTATAACTGAAAACTAAAAAGGCCATCTTTTCAAATGACCTTTTTGAGAACTACTTATATATTTCAATATATTAATTATAGCCAGGGTTTTGTGTGAGATTCGGATTAACCGCCAACTGACTGCTGGGGATAGGGAATAAAAGATTCTTAGTACCGGCATCCGCTGGCTTTTCTTGCCAGGCCAATAAATATTTTCCAAACCGTATCAGGTCTTGTCTTCTCCAACTCTCCCAATACATTTCTCTTCCTCTTTCATCAAGCAGGGCATTTAAATCAACAGAAGCTAACGCTGTTGCACCTCGTTTTGTACGTATGGAATTTACAATAGTTAAAGCACCTGCCGCATTGTTTGATCTTAACATTGCCTCTGCTTTCATAAGTAAAACATCGGCATATCTGAACATAACATAATCGTTCTTTTTAAAATCTCCAGCGGTTCCATAATCAAAAACATATTTAACGGCTCTTATTCCTGCCAATTCCAAAGTATTTGGGTCAGTTTCCCTTATTTTCACT
>Ga0193738_1000673_pt1 | contig 15910 bp, 24 predicted proteins | sample L2a1metaG_FD_144927 | JGI IMG/M metagenome (GOLD analysis project Ga0193738, IMG submission 144927) | Soil microbial communities from a riparian zone of the East river system, Colorado, United States - L2a1 | ecosystem: Environmental > Terrestrial > Soil > Riparian zone | place: USA: East River...
AGGAGATGCAAACTTGATTTTTGAGAATGGAGATAGGGATGTAACATCCCAACTTGCTCCTGGTACATATCCCATGACATTTCTTGAAGAACTTCTGAAATAGTTCATTACAGCTGCAAAATCATCACTATCCTTGACAGTATCATTATATTTCGTCATGAAATAATCAGCCACAAGCTTTAGTTTCTTAAAAATAATATCCTTTGCTTCTGTAGTATATTTTATCATTTCTCTGTTAGGAACAGGAAATATACCATCTGATAATGAAAATCTAAGACCTACAGGAAAACTAATAGGAGATATACCTAATTTAGTATAATCTAATGGATAATTTACATTGTCTAAACATATATGCACTGTATATCCAGAATATAGCTGACTCCATTGAAAATGTTCATTTCTGACAATCGTAAAGTCATTTTGAATACCTTCTACATCAAAATAGACACTTTCAAAATAACATAGTTGTTCCTTTATTTTACTAATAAATGAACCCCTATCTTTCCATTGAACAGGAACTATGATTTTTACTCCATTCTTTTCTGTTGTAGGAGATTCGTATAAAAGATCGATTTTATTGCTTTCATCATCTGCTTCATACAACATCCATTTTCTTTCAATTCCATCTTTTCTTCCTATGAAATAGAAAGCAGATGTGTATGCTAATGGTGATTTGAACCCTACGGTTCTGTTATCTTTAGGGCTCTTTATCCCTAAATTCTGCAATTTTATTTCAAATTATTTTTGCAGTTCAGACTATATCATCAACTAACGGACAGTTAGTTGTCGGATGTTCGTGGAAATCTTATATTCTCATTTCTGAGTTTCAATTTCTAGTCGTTGAACCCGCATTAGTTATTTAAACTAATGATAGGCTGCTGATTGTCCTTTTCAGGATTTTCCAGCAATTTATCCGATTTTTTTTGGGCTAGGGTTGAAAATTTCCTATTACATTCAGTACAGTTATATCTATACATTAACCCATGTTTCATTTGTCTTTTACCATTCTTTACAGAAGGTCCACCGCAAACACATATTGGGTTATTGTCTTTTTTATTTACTAACTTGAATGAATCAAATTTTTCTTTTTTTCTAATTAAAAAAATTGTGGCATTTTCGTAGAGGAAGTTTTTAAAACTTACTATATCTTTATAATTTATCCACTCTAAAACATATAGAGGTGATTTATTATTATATTTTTCTCTAAAAATTGGACAATTTATTCCATATTTTTCTAAAAGTAATTTGATTTCTAATAAGAAATCTTTTGAACTTGAACATATTTCAACTCTTCTTTGAGTTGGTCTCTTTAGATAAACACTAATACTCCCGTCTCCATCAAATAAACCTCTTATGAAATGTTTCCATAAAGATTTATCTAAATTTGGTAGTTTTAAATTCTTAGAATTTTCTCCACTTTTTCTTTCTAGCATACCTTGATTTAACAAATCATCAAAAAGCTGTTTATTTGCTTTTCTTAGAGCAAATTGTTTACTCCAAGTTGATTTATATTTACTAAAATCAAAAATTTGTAAATTGAAAAATGGAAAATTTTCCTGAAATTCTTTTATTATTTGTTCATCAGTAAGACTAATTTGAACTTGATATTTTATATAAGTGGAGCTTTTTCGCTTTATAGCTGAAATACATCCATCTGCATACATAAATCCCAAGAAATATGCCTTTTGTTCATTATTAATTTTCTTAAACTCTCTATTGTAGTCCATATTACTATTTTCTACAAATATAAGTAAAAGGAACTTAATATCTTAATCTTTTTACTCCTTTATTTAACCCAAATGCACCTAGTTGATTAGCGCTCTGTCTTTTTGTGCTTTTCCCATATTTACTAATAACATTAGTAACATCTTTATCATTCATTCCACAACCAAAATCTTCTACAGAAAACTCATAATTCCCATCTTTATTCTGTTTAAATGCAACAATAATAGGATCTTTTACATCACATTCTCTATGTGAGTCTAAGGCATTAGAAGCCGTTTCTCTAATTAAACTACCAATTCCGTCAGCATAGAATTTACTAAGCATTCTCATCAGAAATATATGCGAATCTGCATCAATTTCCATGTTTACGCTTTCTTGTACTTCTCCCTCTTCTAGTACAAGTCCTTCACTTTGTTTTTCAAGAATCATATTCTTCTAATTGTTTAACTAATTCATTAATATTCCCTATCGCTGCTATTATTTCCAGTTCTTCATTTTCTCCTTGAGAAACCTGAACATTACATTCCTCCACTATACTATCAATATCCCATATAAGAGAGGGAAATGCTTCTTTTGTTCTTTTTGCTAATTTTATTAATTCTTCCATATTTTATTCATTTAACATTATTGCAAGTATTAAGGTACCTACAAATAAACCTACCATTATACCAATTATTGTTTCATCAAATTGTTGCGATTGCTTGCTCCATTTGATCCTCCTGTTCCATACTCGTATCCTCTTTCTGAGAATTGGCCAATTTGTGTTCTTCATAATGCTTCTTTTCTGTTAATATTTTGAAATTCCACCAATGATTGTTTTTAATATTCTTGTCCTTATGATGAACATCACACTGAAAACAATCGCCTACAAATGCATAACATACCATTCTATGTACCCATGTATAATGCTCTTTTGTGCTATTATACATTCTACATCTCAAATAACCTCCTCTAGAAGGCTTTAAACTCAGTCTCTTACCTCTTCTATTGTAAATACTTCCATCATTACAAATCAATCTATTGGGATATTTATTTAATTTTTTAAACTCCCATTCCGTTATTAAATTATTCATTTTTTATATTTAAATATAAAATTAGATAATGATCTACTATTATTTTCTAAACAAATTGCTCTAATTGCATCCTTACTCATATTATTATCAATTGCTGCTTCTTGTATATTATTATATAATTTTATAAAATTGTTATAAATATCATATTTTTCTATTTTATACCTAAATTTTGCTTTTGAATTTATTCCAGCATTAGTTTTCTTTCTAGATTTATTGTCTTTATATTTCCAAATTTTATTTGGGAATTTTCTATTTTTAGAGCTATATTTCATAGCAGATACAATATATCCTTTATTTAATCCTAGAATTCTAGCAGCTTCTGCACAAGATTCGTATTCTTTAATTAATATTCCATTTTCAAATTCTAATATTGCTCTTTTAGTAGAATTATGCAACGATTTAATATTTTTAGGTACTTTTCCTAATCTTGACTTTCTTATTTTTTCTCTAATTTCTTTAGTATGGAGATGTCTTGAATGTTTAGCCATAAACTCTTTAGCGGCTTGATAAAATTTACCTGATCTCCTACCTTTATTCCCTTTTTTATTAGACATCATCCAAAAAGCATAAATCAGATTTATGTTTTCTGGATATATTTTTGTTAATAATAGATGAATGAGATAATGCTCTTTAGGAGTGAGATTTACTAAATTATCAAGATCATCATTTCCTCCCATACATTTAGGGATAATATGATGTTTTTCTTTAATAAGAGGGATTTGTCTATCAAAACCTCTTTTTATGATATTGTCATGTATTTTTTTATAATTCATACACAAATATATGCATAATTATTGATTTTTCCAAATCCATCATCACATATTATCAGAAAGGACATTCATCTTCGATTTCTTCGAGCCACTTAATAGAATAGCCGTTATTCTCTTTGATTATTCTATTCACTTTACCAAATACTCCTTTCATATCCCAATCAGCTGTTGTTCTGGCAGCAAATGCTGGGTGATCTAATACAAATGAATGTGTAAAAGGTGTTACATACCTTTGGAACTTCCCAGCCTCTTTTCCTAAGAATATAATAGGGATGCTTGTATAACCTAAAGCTGTTTCTATTATATATTTAGTAAACGGCTCCCAAATCTCTAAATGGTTGCCTACCTTCTGATATTCTGTTGTAAGAGCAGCATTAAATAGCAACACCCCTTGTTTTGCCAAATATGACAAGTCAGGCCCCTTCTTCAGGTTTATATTAAGGCCATTATACAGCTCATTTTCAAGCCCTTCATAGAATTTCTCTAATGAGGGCTGTAAACCACCTGATATAGAACATGACATACAGAGTCCATCTGCTATTAATTGTCCATTCTTTGCAGAATGATATGGACACAAGCCCATAATTACAACTTTACATTCATCTAATGGTGTCTCCAGGAATGCTCTATACGTTAATGAAGAGATAGGAGCTATTTTTTTACCTCTCAACCCGTCCTCCTTTAGTTTTTTATAAATTGGATCAAATCCTCCTGACATAAAAAAAGGCCTAATTTTATTGGCCCATGTTCCAAATAATGGTTCAAATTTATTCCAATCTAACTTTGTATTTACCTCTTCCATTTCGTCTTTTTTGTTTTTTGTATATAATTTCGGGATTAAATTTATCTTCTGAAAAAACTAAATGCTTTTTAACTGATCTTGAAGGTTTATCTATACAATCGTGTAAACCTCCATCTGAGCATTTTAGTTTTACACTAGCATCCGCAATAGATTCAAATTTTTCCCAAGTATTACTTAATAAATTATATAGTATTATTCTTCTTCCAATTATCTCTTTTCTATTTTTCATATGAATTTTATAAGATTCTGTACTCCTATAATTTATACCACCTATTTTCAATTTTAATAATTGATCATCTGTAAGTTTTTTACCTAAGTTAGCTTTTCTTAATTTTTCTTTAGTTTCCTCAGATACTTTATAATTCTTTCTTTTTATTCTTATTCTTGATTTTGTTTCAGATAACATATTAAAACCTCCTTTTCCATTAGGAGGGTTTAAATTATAACCATATTTCCTATTGGATGAATTTAACATATTTATCCAGTAATTCTCCATAGAATTCAGTAATTCTATAGGATATTCTTCTAAAATATCAAATTCAAAATATTTTACACCGTACTTATTAAAAGCTTTCTGTAAATGGAAATTATGATGTTTATTTTGAATTAAAGAAGTTTTATGTTGAGAAATTCTATGTAAATAATGCATAGATTTACCTATATAACATTTCTTATTAAATCTACAGTAGATTATATAAATACAGCTAATTTTTTTAGAATAGGGCATAATATTAATTTTTACAAAGATACAAAGAATATTCGAATAATACAAATCCCTTTTAACATTCTTTTTTAAAATTCAAGTTTAGTTTGTCTTTTTCTATCAATATGATACTTTTCGTAATATTCTTCCATTTCTGGAGACTCTTTGTCATTTCCATAAATTTCAGCTTCTTCTCTAATTTCAATAATATCGACCATTTGTAAACAGTCTCCTAAACCTTCATATTTTATATGATATTCTAAGTTTTCTTTTATTTTTTCTATAGATAACTCAGTATCTATTTCCAATGTTACTTGTAACATTATTCTTACCTCTTGTGTCATATAATTCCTTTTTCTTTTAATACTTCTTCTACTGTTTTAAGACCATGTACTTAGTTATATTCATCTTCAAAACGAGAAGTTAATACATCGTCACAACTTTGACATACAAAATAACCTTGTCCATTATAATCTGTAACAGCAAAATTACCACAGTTTTTCTCTTTACATTTACCAAGACCCTTATCTACTGTTTTGGCCTCAAATAGGTCTTTTTCACGCTTTTGTTTTTCATATTCTCTTATGAGAATAAAAGCATCTTTATATTCTTTTTCTGTTATCATAATATTTCTTTTAAATATTCAAATTTTACAAGCTTTTTATCAGATTTTTTATCAAAAAATGCTTTTTTACTTCTTCTAGACCTCTTATTTTACCCATATCAGCAAAATCTTTGCAGCAACTTTCTAATAAGTTATCTGGTGGATTTATATGTTTGAAGCCAAATGTACCTGTTATGGCATAACTGGCTTTCTTTCCAGGATTATCTGAATCTCCTCCATAAAAGACAGTATCAGAGCTTTCTTTTACTTTCTCAATGAAATCTTCAGAAAAAGCCTCTAAACTTTCATTTTGAATACCACATACATAAGGAAATACTTTTTTACATACCATGTAATCTTTGAGGCTTTTACAAATTAGGCTATTTTCTCCTTTTCTAAGATTCTCAATTCCCCAAGGTGTCTGTAATGGCACATTTCCCATCCATTTACTCTTTTTATTTGCCGTTGGGCGATAAATTTTCCAGAAACCTCCATTAGGGTAAAAATAACCAAACCTAAGTTCTGTATCTTTTAAAGGGAATTTTTGTCTATTAAAGAATAGCTCTTTTATAGAATAAATGTTATTAGCTCTCAAATCATCAATTGTTTGATAGTATTGAGCCCAATAAGCAAGTTCTTCATTAGTGAACTTCCTGGTAACAACTTGTATAAAGCTATTTCTTTTAGTAATTTCTGGTTGTTTATAAGTTCCTATAACAGTCTGATAGTCCTTTTTAACACCTCTTATTCCTAGTCCAAGGTCTGAATCTATTTTCTCTAAAACATCATTCAAACTAGCAAGATTGTATAGTTGTTTTACAAAGGAAAAACAATCTCCTCTTTTAGAGGTATCATTGAAGGCTATATGTGTTAAGCTTCCAAACTTATTCCCTATTAAAAATGAAGGGTTTTCATCTGGGCCAAATGGACTATTAGTTACATCATTAAGCTTCCAATCTTTAGTTGGCATATAATGTCTATAAATATCATATTCAGATACTTTTGATAAAATAACATCCATTGATAAATTCATTCTTTTTTTTCCATGTATTCCCATATAAATCCATGATATTTAGTTCTACCCTCTTTGTGATTACAACATTTCCATATTCTTGTATAAGAAAGATTAGTTTCTTTACTTGCTTCATTTATCGAATTATACCTTTTAATAAAATTCATATTTAGATCATATTTACCTACTTCTTTATTAATTTTAGTATCTTTATGTACAGCCCATTCTAATTTTTCTATCATATCTAATTTTTCTGAATCATATCTAAATCTAACTGTTTTTCTTGCAAACACTTTAGGATTTTTACAATGTCTTGTTATACTATTTATATCCATTTTATAATGTAAGGCAGTTTCTTTCATGCTATTAAATACTCTTAAAAGATTTCCATTATTATCATAGGCCCTTATTTTCTTTTTTGGCTTATATACTCTATTTAAATCTTCTTCACCACCATCAGTCCTATTTGTTAAAGTTCCTAAATTTAAATCCTTTCTTCCATGAAAATTTATTAATTCTGTTTCTAAATTACAAGCTTCCTTAAATTCTAAATTGTCAAATAATATTATAACTATATATTTGGTTTCTTTTATGACTTCATGCCATTTTTTATTTCTATTATCTTTAGCATATGCTCTTCTATAAGGAATTTTAGATTTTATATATTTTATACTAGCTTCGTTTGAATAAATTTTTCCTCTTCCAACATAGAATATTTCATCATTATCAATTCTCTTGTGTAAATAGATATAATATTTAGGCATAATTTTCTTATTTAGAATTTTTATGTAAAAATAATACTTATTTTTCTAATTTCCTAGAGAATTCCGTCTTCTTTTTCCCTTGTATCATGTTAGTCAGATTTTAAATTTGCAATGTTATTATAACCAAATACATCAAGTAGTCTTCTTGAAAGAAACAAAAAGGTTTTTGGAGCCATTTCAGGAAGTGCACTTAGGCCTGTTCCGATTCCGTTATATGGGAACACAAGAACATATTCTTTGACTAGGTCCTTTAAGCTCTTTATATCCTTCTCAATTTGAATAATGTTCTCTGAATAATCCTCATCTGTCCAAAACCTATCTATAGACTCTTTTGTACAAAAACCAAATGTATTACTACAACCTCTAATTATAGCTTGCCCTCTACCTCTTTTCAAAGTTCCTTGTTGTGCTTGATTTTCACCAAATATATAACAATTTTGTGGATTTTCCTCACATAATTTGACAGAATACCATTCTTTTTCTACGATTATTTCCATAAAATAAAAAGGGCTAGAATTTCTCCTAGCCCTAAATTTAAACAATTTTCAATTAATAACTATTTTAGTACGAGTCGTCTGTTTCTACAATCGCTTTATTACTAGCCTGTATAAATTGACTAGGATCATAATCATGAATATCCTTTAAAGAAAATGCGTCACGACACCCAAATTCCCCACAAACCGTCACAACAAACCTTTCATGAGGCTTCAAATCGCTAGATTTTCTAGCTTTCAATTGAGCCTGAATTTCTGGTTTACTATAATCTACAAGACGGAAGTTCTTAAGAGCATATTCTGGCAAAAATGCCTTATTAAATACTCCTTGAAATTCTTTTGTTTCATCAATTCCCTCTTTTGTAACAGTTTTCACCGTTGCTAAAGAAACAAATGGAACACAGAATTCTCCACCAATTTGAGCTTTAATTTCAGAAACATTTCCTTTCATAAACTTCTTCCATTCCATTTGGAACGTGGTTTCTGCATCTCGGAAATCGAGAGTACCAAGCCAAGTTCTCATGAAATTGTAAAGTTCTTCTTCACCAATAAATGCTTCTCTATAATCTCTTGCTTTAAACCATGTAGGGAGGTTGTTAGGGTCATCTGCCCAAGAACAACTACCAACAGCGTTGATATATTGTTTTTTAGTGTGTTCTTTGTTCTCTTTTGTTTTATTCTCAAGGAAGAATGTTACAGGATATTTTGTTTTGGATTTAGTTTCCTCCACCCAAAAATTCACCCTTAATGTTGTATTTCCGTCCTTGCTTTCTCCAAGATATTCTGTAGCTTTACTTCCTTCCTGTAAAGTCATACCAAGAATCTCTTTGTACTCCTCTTCATTAGGGTTTACAGCTACAACATTTCCTATAAAAAGTCCACATTTTTTTCCGAAGTCCTTTACTTCTCTTTTTTTTCCTTGAATTCCTGAATTCATTTTGTTTTGTTCATTCATATTATTTATTGTTTAATTATTCATAAATTGTAATTGTTTTTTCTTTAGGTTTTACTTCTTTTACATCACTCCAACCATCAAAATCTGTTCCATTATGACTTGCATACCACCCTGTCACTTTTAAATAGACATCGTGATCTTTGAAGAATTTTACAGAATGCCAATGATCGCCCTCTCCTTCACCTCCTACTTGTTCAATTTCTTTAATATTCTATTATAAGCTCTTCTATAGTCTATTTTAGGCCATCTTTCAAAAGCCATAACCTCTACTTCTTCCCTAACTAATAATTCTTTCTCTTCTTCTGTTAAAAGGCGAAACTTCTCCTCTCCAACCTCTACTTCTCCTATTAATACTTTTGTATATGTAGGAGTTGGTTGTAATAGCGTATGAAGCCAATCGTGAGAATATTCACATTTTAAAGCATTATCAAAGAAATCTACTGCTGACATTTTTAAATCACTTCTTTTATTTTCTCCATGTAATACATTGGAGAATGTATACAATTTGTCAAATAATTCTTTATTCAGCTTGCATCCTTTTCTTCTTAACCATGTAGCATCCCATTCATGTTTGTCGAAATTTACGTTCCAAAAAAGATGCGACATTTTCAATGTATACAAATTATCAGGAGTACAAATTTCTCCTTTGTTATATTTGAAAAGAATAGGATTCCATAAATATTCCACCTTTCCTGGAATTCCTTTTAAATGAAAACCTTTAGTATTATCTTCAAATACATAATCTGTATCTTTTGGTTCTCTTGGGAAATCAGGAAACCAGTGTTTAATTGCCTTACTTCCTATTAATATCATAATTATTTATAAATTGTTTCCCAAAATGTGTTTATTTTCCCATCCTTTTCTTTTTTAGAAATAAGAGGGTTAGTTATATTTCCATATATATCCATGTGCCGTTATTCTTTTATTTTTACATACATTTACAATATTGCTTGTAGAATTTACACCAACTGATCTCATTGCATCTGAAATAGAGTTCCAACTTTTAATAAAATTCATATCTTTGTCATACTGACTTATTGAAACTTTTCTTTTTTCTATAGCATTTTTTAAAAACTCTCTACCTGAGATTCCATTATTTAATCTTTCTTCCCACATTCTTTTACTAGAAATGGATACTTTTGCTTTAGTTTCATCAGAGTATTTCTTACCTAAATTAGCTTTCTTAAGTTTTTCTATAGTATTATTTGAGACTAAATATCTAGTTGGTGTTTTTCCACCATCATTTAAATTAACTAATGTTCCTTTTTTCAAGTCTCTACGACCGTAGAGTTTAATGAATTCGACCTCTTTTTGTAATATAAATTCTAAGTTGTCAGACTCTAACATTATCTCTACTTCATAATTAGTTTTATTGGTTATATTTTTCCAAAAAGAGTTTCTCCCATGCTTTTTATGGGCTCTTTTATAATATTTATAGTCGTTTTTGGTTTTTCCACCAATTCCTATATAAAATACTTCGTTTTTATCTAAACGAATATGACGATAGAGATAATATTTTCCAGAATCAGAAATCACTATTTATAGTATTCATTTACTGTTTCAATCACTTTTTTAAGGTTGTTTTCTATTTTTAAATCAGAAAACATTCCTAAAGGACTTTTTGCAGGATATTTCTTATACTTATTAGTAATGAAGAAAAAGTCTGTCTTTTCTCCTTTAGTCTCTGTAATTGCATATAAAACAACTGTAAACAGACCCTCTAATTTAATTTGATTATCGATCATTTTACCAGCTGTTTTCATTTTATAAGAAACAATATCTCCAGAGTCTTCTACCTCTTCTTGATGAGAGAAGTATATAATATTTAAGTCATCTCTTAATTTTTTAGCCCCTTGAACTAAATTTACCATATCTCTAGCCATTATAGAGAATTTAGTATAACCTATTTCCGTAGCTTTACTCACTAAATTAAAGCCCATTATATAATTTCCGTCCTCTATAATGACATTCTTGATATGAGGTGCCTTTTCTGATAACGTTGTAAGTCTAGCTAGAATTAAAGGAGCATCTGAAATCTCATCATAGTTCTTATTATCCTTACTATACAACTTTGAACTTCCTTTAAAAGGGAGCTCTTTTCCAGCTACATTAATGATGTACGTTTCTTTGGGGTCTAAAAATTGAATACTGTGAGACTTGCCATTTCCTGTGTCTCCTACCAATGCTGTAATTTTACTCATATTTCTTGTTTATTTTAATACAAATATACGAAATTATTTCTTAAATACCTTAAGTTTTTTCCAAATAATTCATCTTATTATACATATTTTATCTTAGAAGAATCCAACATACTTAAAGATTGCTTGATTTTGAGTAATTCTGGATTTTCCTGTAAGCAAATGACATGTAAATCTGCTATTTTTCCTTTATAATCGAGTTTTAATGTTCTTGTAAGCTGTTGTTTAGTTTCTTCTTCATTATGAGTAAAATTCAATAATACAACAGAGTTCAAATTTATGAAAGTAACGCCCATTTTTGCCATTTGGGCGAGTGCTAATTGATTAATTTTTCCATCCTGAAAATCAAGAAAGTTCTTATCAGAAGCAGATTTATTATGATATGATGGAATTTCCAACCTATCTGCTACATCTGTAAGTCCTGTAAATACTACAGTTCTTCCTTTAAGTTGTTTTAATAGATTTTTAGTATAATTTATTTTTCCTATAGAAGATAAAGATAATCTGTTTCTAGCTAAGGCTAGTAACATCGTGGATTCGCCTTTTTGTCTTTTATTATCAATTACCCATGAAAGAGCAGAATATTTCTGTTTTTCAGTGAGTAATTTACCTCTTCTATTTGGTGTTTTAATTATATTGTCTAAATTAACAACATGGACAGTTATGGAATAGTCAGAAAGTATACCTGCCGATATACCCTCTTCTGTTGTATACGAGGCTATTTCTTTAAGTCCCCATTCTTCTTTTGTTTCTTTACTAACAGTGCCTGATAAGGCTATTGTAATACAATCTTTAGAATTTGTCATTATTTGATGACACAAATCTCTTTCTGCTGGACTAGCGGAATGGTGCTCATCTATAATAAATGCATCTAATTTAGCATTTTTAAACTTCTTCAAAGAGCTAAAATTAACAAAGAAAGGTGGAAAATCTGTTGTATCATAATATTTCCACTTTTCGAGCTCATCTTTCCAAGTTTGTTCCAATTTGTTATCAGGATAGGCTATTAATACAAAACGTTCTTTTTTAAGAGTTTTTAGAATTTCTGTTGTAATTCTACATTTGCCAATTCTAACCGAAACGTTAAAAAAGCCCTGTTTCTCTGTTTTAAAGAAATTAAGGCCTTTCTGTATTAATTCTTCTTGTATTTGGTCCTGTGTCATATTACCAATCAATATTTATAGTGTAGTCACCTGCTTCAATAAGTCCTTTTTTATGAAGATCATTAGCAACCATTTGAATGTCAGGGTAGAAATTCCTATCCCACCATAAACCTAAACTATAGCTTTGTTGATCTTCTTTATTTGAAAGTATTTGTTCTGGATTTCTTGCAAGCCAAGCTTCAAATTTTACACCCATTTTTTCACTATTTACTATTTCTGGAACAGTTTCATTTTCATACATATCTTCATATCTTTTTTCTGGAATACTTATGTAGAAGTTCCCTCTATCCTGACAACCGTCTTGTTGTTGAAGACAATATGGTCTTTTGTAAGTATCTGTTACTATTTGATCCCAATCAGAACAATCTATAACTTTTTTATTTGAATATTTTAACATATTAGTAGTATTTAATAATATTTCCTGTTTTCAAGTCTTGTACAAACATAATTTTAAATTTATGATCATAATAGGTCATTATATTGTTATATACAATTTGTGCTTCTGGCCACATTCTGAAGAAATTAACGAAATCTACGAAATTCAGCATAAATTCATGTGTTCCTTTCTTCCATTGTTCTGTATAGTATTCATACATAGGCTCCATAGAACCTGCATTTCTTAATTTTACATATAATTCTCGTGTCATCTTTCAAAATATTCATCTGATACTATTTTACTCCAATCTTGATCTTCTAGATACCTACCATCTACAGACCAATATAACTCTCTAACACCTTCTGCTCTTATAAAGAAATAAGGAATATTTTTTCTAATAATTATCCTAACTCTTAATTTTTTCATAATTTTTTCATTTGGTAAACTAATCTTAGTCGCCTCCACACAATATATAGATGATGGGCTTCTAATTCCTGTAAATAAACCATTTGTAAAATGGCTACTTGATCAAAATTATCTAATGCTTGAAAATTCAAACATTTGTGTCCATCTTCAATAGTAAATGACATATCCATAATTCTGTATTTCTGCTCATATTGGGAGAATATTTTGAAATGCCCACTATCTAAATCAAGGATGATTTTAATTTCTGTTAATTCCCATTCTCCCCATTCTTCATATGTAGAGTCTACATTGTTATACAAGGCAATAGCATAGGCCTGTGTCTTAAATTCAATAGGTTGAGCATTTACAAATGTCTCTAAAAGCAAAAAAATTGCTAGAAATATTAGTTTTTTCATAGAAAATAAATTTTCTACAAAGTTACTAATTTTCTAACAATTTTACAACTCTTCAAATAAAGTATAATCCCAACGAGAAAACCCTGCTGAAAAACTCTTATCTCTCAATTCTATGAGTTTTTTGAATGTTTGAGGGTTTTGTACCACCTGACAAGAAGCGGAATATCTCCCAATTATAGGAACATTATGAAATTCGCTAGCTCTATGAACATTACTATTTATAATAGCCCAAAAAAGAGCTTTTTTACGCTTTTCAGGGTCCCTATATAAAGAAAAGTCCAAAATTGTATCTTTGTTATTATCCCTTACATAGGACATAGGTCCTAGTTGTTTAAAACATTCATATTTTCCATTATGTTTTCCTACTCCTAATACCTCTTTATATTGATTAGGAACCATTATAGCACACCCCTCTTCTTTCATAGGGTTCTGTAGCCAATATTTACCAGGGTCTGTTGTACACCAAAAGAATTGAATTTGAGGGGTATTATTCTCATCTATATAAGCACACCAACCAAGGTCATCAAAAGTGTCAGATTTGCTATTCTTAGCTCTCATAGCTCCTATATTTAAGGCCATTTTGTTCTCCCTGAAAACATAACTTTTTGAAGCATAAAGTCTTCTCACATCCTCATAATTTTTAATTTCTGCTAATTTCATCATTTCTACGTGTAAATTTCTTGTCGTAATGTTGTTTTGTTCCTTTTATAAACAAATTAATGTAAATATATTGATCGTCTATAGCTATACTTCCGTAAGCTTTCTCATTTTTTATATAATATGTTGTTAAAGCAGGTCTTTTTTCTGTAAAAATTACTTTAAATTCTTCAGCTTTTTCCAAATCAAATTTCAACCATAAAATGTCATTATAAATAGTAGCATAACCTATTTGTTTCCATTTCCCCTTCTCAACGGACATTATTCCATATTGTGTGCTAAATTGAAAAAACAAGAGTAATATTAGTATTTTCATCTTAAAAATAACGTTTTATTTGTTACTGATTTATAATCTGCATCAGTCATGTAATTTATATTTAAGTTCTTCATGTATATGATTTTTTATTAAATTCTTGAAAGATATAGCGCTATTTTTCTTTATATAAAGAAGCCTTAAATTATCAAGATTTCTGTGAATTGAACAATCTAAATTCCACTTCTGTTTAAAATAGCCTATTATAAGATTTATCTCATTTTCAGAAAAGCAGTTAGTACATAAATAATATCCTCCTTTAGTACCTTTCATTCCATCATCCATAAACCATACAGCTAATCCCAGAGGTTCTAGTATATTTAATAATTCTTGATAAATAACCTTCTTTTTATTATTATAGAATAATTTATGATATTTATTTAATATAGTATCTGTCTTGAAATGAATCTGAATATTAAAGTAAGTCTTTTTTGCAACTTTATGAAATTGTGATCTTTCTGTAATTCTAGAAACAAATCTTTTTAATACGGAACCTTTCCATAAAGCATATTGTTTCTGTTTTAGGGAATGAGCAAACATTCCACCAGTTCCTCCGTTTTCAAATTCTTTTCTTAAATAAGTATCTCCTAAAACAGTACCTATTAACACCTGTTCTTCATCATAAGATAAAGAACCTTCTGTTCTATTTATATTAAGATCGTAGTTTTTAGGCAATTTCAATTCTCTCCTTTTATCACCTATCCATCTGGAATTTAAATCAAAATGTTCTGCTATTTCTCTATCGTTTTTACCTTGAGAGTGGAGAATTTTAAACTTTTCAATATCGATTTTACTTTTATATTTAAAATTAGGCTTCAATCCTAGCTTTTCTCTCTTTTTATGTATAGTTACATGATTACATCCTATTATTCTAGATATTTCAGTATCATTTAGTCCTTGGTTATATAATTCAAGAAATTCATCATTTGAATATACTAAACTATAAGAATTACCTTTTAAAAAGTCATAATTAGCCAATTTTCCCATATTTTTGCATTTTAATACAAATATACAAAGAAGATTTTAAAGATGCAAGTATTTTATGATAAAAAATACGACTGATTTATAATTGACTCATAATCGGCATCTTCCATTTTATCTGGAGATTTAGGCATTGGTTTTATAATGCCTGTCATTGGATGAAAAGCACAACCCATAATTATTCCATCTCCATCAAAGGATGATTTTAATATATGAAGAGTTCTATAATATTTATACCCCCTATTATCCTTGAGTTTCTTTAAATTATAGCCTATTATATCTGTATCTGTATCATCTGGTAAATAACGGAACGGTTCAAAAATTGCGATTACAGAGTCTGCATCTCTTGCTAATTCTGAAGTATCAGCAATATCTGATAGTTTTGGTTTTACATCGTTTAGTTTTATCCTATTTATATCACTAGTTCCTCTATTCAATTGTTGTATGTTAATTGGCGAAAATCCATATAAATCTCTAGCTCTACGCATTATAGAAGAAT